>OOCL01001856.1_pt1 | contig 11060 bp, 10 predicted proteins | sample 1671211 | NCBI WGS metagenome assembly OOCL01 (sample SAMN06348133, study PRJEB24527) | human gut metagenome | biome: human gut; feature: ankylosing spondylitis patient; material: feces | host: Homo sapiens | place: China | collected 2015-10 | reverse complement strand
GATACGGCGACCACCGAGATCTACACTCTTTCCCTACAGACGCTCTTCCGATCTCCGCCGGAACAGAAGAAACCCCCGCGCGACCTTTGCGAAGCAAGGGGGAGCGCGGGGGTTTCTTCTGTTCCGGCGGCGATGCGCCGGGTTGCAAGGACGATGCGATTACAGCGCGAAGTCGCCGCCGACGAGCGTGGAGACGGGCTCCTCGTGGTAAACGGCGGAGATGGCCTGAGCGAACTCCTCGGCGACCGAGATGGTCTTGATCTTGCCGCCGACCTCGACGGGAATGGCGTCGGTGACGACGCACTCGACGATGGGGGCGTCGTTCAGGCGCTCGATGGCCGGACCGGAGAAGATGCCGTGGGTGGCGCAGACGTAGATGTCGCCAGCGCCCATAGCCTTGAGCTCCTTGACGTTGGCGCACAGGGTGCCAGCGGTGTCGATCATGTCGTCATTGATGACGCAGGTCTTGCCCTTGATGTCACCGATGATGCCCATGACCTCGGCGGCGTTGTGGCGCGGACGGCCCTTGTGGGCGATGGCCAGGTCGCAGCCGAGCATGTCGGACAGCTTCTTGGCGGCCTTGGCACGACCCACGTCGGGGGAGACGACAACCAGGTTGTCGGTGTCGAAGTTCATGGCGTTGTAGTACTGGCCAAACAGCGGCAGTGCGGACAGGTGGTTGACCGGGATATCAAAGAAGCCCTGGATCTGACCCTGGTGCAGGTCGAGGGTGATGATGCGGTCGACGCCGGCGCGCTCGAGCAGGTTGGCGACGAGGCGGGCGGTGATGGGCTCGCGCGGGCCGGCCTTGCGGTCCTGGCGGGCATAGCCGTAGTGGGTGATAACGGCGGTGATGGAGCGGGCGGATGCACGCTTGGCAGCGTCGGTGGCGATGAGCAGCTCCATGAGCATGTCGTTGACGTTGCCGCCGGCCACGGACTGAATCAGGAAGACGTCGGCGCCGCGGACAGTCTCGTCGTAGCGGGCGTAAATCTCACCATTGGCGAACTGCTTTAGCGTAAGGCCCGAAAGCTCGACCCCAAGGTACTCAGCGATCTTCTGAGCGAGGGGACGGTTGGAGGAACCGGAATACACGCGGATGGACTTGCGCATATTCTCCGACTTCTCGGGATCATTAATCGGCATTACCCTTCTCCTTTATATCGAATGCCATATAGATGCCTTGTTGCATTGTAACCGCGCGGCGGGGTTTATCGGGTCCTGATAACGTCTTTACCGTCAACGGACACGAACCGACCACTCATCCGGTCGCGCAGGTCACGATAGAAAAAAGGAGCCGTCCCCATGGAACAGCTCCTTTTGTGCTTGATAAAACGTTATACCTCGTCGTCCTCGTGCAGACGGCGGCGATAATCGGCGGCCCAGCCCTCAATATTTACCTGGCGGGCGCGGCCCAGACCGAGTGCGTCGGCCGGGACCGGCTCGGTGATGACGGAGCCGGCGGCCACGAGTGCACCGTCGCCAATCTGGGCGGGCGCGACCATCATGGTGTCGGAACCGATGAAGGCATCCTTGCCGATGACGGTCTTGTGCTTGTGGACGCCGTCGTAGTTGCAGGTGATGGAGCCCGCGCCCACGTTGACGCCGGAGCCCATGGTGGTGTCGCCGATGTAGGACAGGTGCGGAACTTTGGAGCCCTCGCCGATCGTGGACTTCTTGATCTCCACGTGCGTGCCGGCCTTGGATCCGTCGAGCATGTGGGTGCCCGGGCGCAGGTAGGCGCGCGGGCCGCAGTCGACGCCGTTCTCGATGACGGCCTCGATGGCGATGGTTTCATCGATGATGCATCCGCTGCCGACGGTGGTGTCGGTGAGGCGGCTGTTGGGGCCGAGCTGGCACTCCTCGCCCACGGTGACGTGGCCGATCAGGTGCGTCTGCGGCCACACGACGGTGTCGCGGCCGATGGTGGCGTCGGGGCCGATCCAAGCCTGCGTGGGGTCGATGAACGTGACGCCCTCGGCCATCCAGTGCTCGTTGATGCGGTCGCGCGCGATGGCGGTGAGCTGTGCGAGCTGGATGCGGCTGTTGACGCCCAGACCGTCGCGGTAGTCGTCGCAGTGGAAGATGGAGACTGCCTGGCCGTGACCCTTGAGGATTTCGAGCATGTCGGGCAGGTAGTACTCGGACTGCGCGTTGTCGTTGCCGATCTCGTTAATGTGGGCGGCGAGCTGCGCGCCGTCGAAGGCGTAGCAGCCGGCGTTGCACTCGAGTAGCTCGGCGGCCTGCTCGGGCGTGCAGTCCTTCTGCTCGATGATGCGCTCGATCTGACCATCGGCGCCCAGTTTGATGCGGCCGTAGCCAAAAGGATCGGGCGGGGTCATGGTCATGACGGTGCAGGCGAGCTCGCCGGTGGCGACGGTCTGTGCGAACTTGGCGACGGTGTCGGCGGTGATGAGCGGCAGGTCGCCGTTGAGCACGACGACGGGGCCTTGCGTGATGCCGCAGGCCTCGAGCGCGACCTTGACGGCGTGGCCGGTGCCCAGGCGCTCGGTCTGCTCGACGCACTCGACCTTGGTGGCGCTGTTGGCGTAGGCGCCATCGATGAGGGCACGCATCTCGTCGGCGTGGCTGCCGATGACGACCACGACGCGGCTGCAGCCGGCCTTGATGGTGGCGTCGACGATCCACTGAACCATGGGCTTGCCCAGGATCTTGTGCGAAACCTTGCAGTGGTTCGACTTCATGCGGGTGCCCTCGCCGGCAGCGAGGATAATTGCGGTTGCGTCCATGTGATCTCCTGTTACGTTATAGAGACGTGTGTTTGGAAACGATACACGGCGCAATATGATACCGCAGGCATATGATGAGCGCGTAACGATTGGTTTGCGGCGGTTGAGGCTTGCGCCGCCGTCGTGGCGTTTGCGCTGGTTGTGCATGGCGGCGGCGCTGCGGCGTTGGCGTTTTGCGCAAGGGGATGGGAGGTGCCCGTGGATATCATGCGAGAGAAATCGGGCAACGAGCCCGTCGCGGCATTCTCGATGTCGCATCCGGCGGTGCCGGCACTCTACATGGTGCTGACGTTGGGGCTCACTATGTTCTCGATGCAACCGGTGCTGATCGCGCTGTCGCTCGCGGGCGGGTTGGCGTATGGATTTGCGACGCGCGGGGCTGCCCGCACGTTGGGCGCGCTTCGCTGGCAGCTGCCGGTGATTTTGATCATTGCACTGGTCAACCCGCTGTTTAGTGCATCGGGCTCGACGGAGCTGTTTCATATTGGCATGCGCGTGGTGTATTTGGAGAGCATGATGTACGGCCTGTGCATGGGCGGGCTGTTTGTGGCGAGCGTGCTGTGGTTTGAGGCCGCGGCGTCGATGCTCGAATACGACAAGGTGCTTGCGCTTTTGGGCAACGCCGCGCCGGTGATCGCGCTCATGATCTCGATGTGCATGCGGCTTATCCCACAGTTTTTGCGCCGCGGCCGCACGGTGCTGGCGGTGCAGGATGCGATTGATGTACCGGGACGCGCGCCGGCTGACCCCGTGCGCTCGCGCCTGCGGGCGTCGAGCGTGTTGATGGGCTGGGGCATGGAAGATTCGCTGGAGCGCGCGGATGCCATGCGTTCGCGCGGGTGGGGTGCCGCGACGCGTCGTACGACGTATGCGCGGTATCGGCTGGGGCGCGGCGACGCTGCCGCGCTGGTTGGACTTGCGGTGTTTGGTGCCGCCGCGGTGGCGGTGGCATGGACCGCGACAACGCAGTATTCGTTTTACCCGCAGCTTTCGGTGCCCGCGCCGTGGCTGGGCTATGTCGTGTACGCTGCCTGGATGGTGCTGCCCTGCGTGTTGCATGCGATCGATGAGAAGAGGTTCGGCTGATGGCTCGGTTGGATAGGGGCCCGGTGTCGGGCGCGGCGTGCGGCCCGGATATGCCGGCGATTGAGGTGCGGAGCCTGAGCTTTGCCTACCCCGGGGCTGATGCTGCGGTGCTCGAGGGGCTCGACTGGTCTGTTCCCCAAGGTGCATTTGCGCTGCTTGTTGGCGGTACCGGATCGGGTAAGTCGACGCTGCTGTCGCTGCTCAAGCCCGAGATCGCTCCGGCGGGCGAGCGCACCGGCGATGCGCGCGTGCTGGGCGAGAACGTTGCCGACATGGACGTGCGCGCGTCTGCGGAGTGCGTGGGCTACGTGTTCCAGGATCCCGAGAACCAGATTGTGTGCGAGACCGTGTGGCACGAGATGGCGTTTGGCCTAGAGAATCTGGGTGTGTCGCGCGACGAGATGCGCCGCCGTGTTGCCGAGACCAGTTATTTCTTTGGTCTGGAGGACTGGCTTCATCGCGATACCGATACGCTTTCGGGTGGCCGCAAGCAGCTGCTGTCGCTTGCCGCCGTCCTGGCGCTGCGTCCGCGTGTGCTGCTACTCGACGAGCCCACGTCTCAGCTCGATCCCGTTGCCGAGAAGAATTTTCTGCACGCGCTGTTTCGCGTGAACCGTGAGCTGGGCTGCACGGTTGTTGTGGCTACGCATCAACCGCGGCCGATGCTCGAGTATGCGACGTGTACGTACCGGATTGAGGGCGGTCGTGTGCGCGAGGTGGCGGATATGGCTTCTTTGGGACGCCGAGAATCGCTGTTTTCCGATGACATGTTGGGGTGGGGTGCCATCCGATGTGCAAAAAACGGAGTATTCAGCAGGCGTGAGGACAATTTGGGCTCTCTGGAGCCGCCCGGGGACGTATCGAGCGCGAAAAAAAGTTCGGAATTGGACAAATCGTCCGAATTTGTGGCGCAAACGTCGCTCGAGAACGGCTCGGAAGCCTTCCCACGCACGGATGAAAGCAGAATACTCCAAAAAATGCACGGCGGATCGGCTGCCGCCCTGTCGGAAGGCTGGTTTCGCTACGATCGCGTTGGCGGCTGGGTGCTGCGCGGGCTCGATGTGACGTTTTCAGCCGGCGCGGTGCATGCGGTCGTGGGCGGAAACGGCTGCGGCAAGTCGACGATGCTCTCGGTGCTGGCCAAGACGGCTAAGCTGCAGCGTGGCCGCATGGTGCGCGGGACGGCTTCGGCGGCGCTGCTGCCGCAGAATCCCAAGGCATTGCTGGTTGCCGAAACGGTGCGCGACGAGCTGATGGAATGGGCTTCGGCCTGCGGATACGACGAGGCCGCAGCACGGGAGCAGACAGCGCGCTTGGGCCTGGTGGGCTTGGAGGCGCGTCACCCGTACGATCTTTCGGGCGGTCAGCGCCAGCTGCTTGCGTTGGCAAAGCTGCTGTTGATTGGTCCGGAGCTGCTGCTGCTTGATGAGCCCACCAAGGGTTTGGACTTGGCCAGCCGCCGCATCATCGCTCGCGCCCTGCGTGACCATGCGAATGCCGGCGGTACCGTCATCATGGCCACGCACGACCTGGACTTCGCCGAGCAAGTTGCCGACGACGTTGCCATGATGTTCGACGGCGAGATCGCCTGCATGGAGCCTCCGGCAGATTTCTTTGCCGACAACGTGTTTTATAGGGCGTGATGGGATGACGGACTGTCGTTTCTCGCGCTTGCTTGCAAAACTGGAGATCCCGCTGCTGCTGGCGGTGCCAGCCGTGATGGCTGCGGCGTTGCTGGCGGGCGTTGAGCAGGCAGCGTTGGCCATGCTTGTCGTGGTGGCGCTGGTGCTTGCGCTGTTCTTTGCGGGTTACGAGGTGTCGCGCCCGGGCCTGCGCCAGATTATGCCCACGCTGGTGTTGGCGGCGTTGGCCGCGGCGGGGCGCATCTTGTTTGGCCCCATTCCCGACTTTAAACCGGTGAGCGCCATCGCCATTATCGCGGGGGCGACGCTTGGTCGCCGCAATGGTTTTATGGTTGGCGCGCTGGCGGCGCTGACCAGCAATTTCTTTTTTGGACAGGGCATGTGGACGCCGTGGCAGATGTATGCCTGGGGTCTGGTTGGCTATGTTGGCGGCGCGCTGGCGCATGCGGGCGCGTTCGACCGTGCGGATGGAACCGTGCGCATGCCGGCGCTGATGGCGTACGGCTTTGCCTCGGGCTTGCTCTACGGCGTTGTGATCAACGCGTATGACATCATCGGTTTTGTGCAGCCGCTCACGTGGACGGGCGCCATAGCGCGTCTTGCCACCGCCGTACCGTTCGATATCACGCACGGACTCGCGACCTGCGTGTTTTTGGCCGCTCTGTACAAGCCCTGGTGTCGCCGCATCAACCGCGTCGTCGTGAAGTACGGGCTGTAGTGGTGGTTGCGCCGAGGCAAGAACCAATACTGTCTTGGTGTTATATCAAAACTATGCCGGTTTACGGGGCTAGATTGGCACAGACAGACCATACCGGCTTTTTTCGAAATGGAGTAAGCCGTTTGCCTGCGGTTTTATTATTTCGGAATTGCGTATGGTTGGGGGTTTGCGATTTAGCCCCGTAAACCGGCATAGTTTTGAAATGGCAGGTTGATATGACGGGCATCGTGGCCCTCAAGAGCCAAGCTGATCCGTTATCTTCCGTCCCCAGACGTCCTCGGGGAGTCAACTGAACCCGCCCGCTACGAAATCGGCCCATCTACTACGTTTAGCCTGATACCCCCGACCATGACCGCGTTTTATGAAAAACCGCAGGCTTTCTACCTGCGGTTTTCTTTTTGCGTTGTTCGCTGTGGTTGAGGGTAGTGGCTTAAACGTAGTAGATGGGCCGATTTCGTGGCGGGTGGGTCGCGTGGATGCCCTCGCGAGGTGAAAATGATCCGTTTTCCTCCGTCCCCGGGGGATCGTTTGGGGGTTAGAGCTCCAGGGCGAGGGTGACGGGGCAGTGGTCGCTGCCGAAGATGTCGCCGCGGATGCCGGTGTCGCGTACGTTGCCAGCGATTGCGTCGCTTACCAGGAAGTAGTCGATGCGCCAGCCTGCGTTGTTCTTGCGGGCATTAAAGCGGTAGCTCCACCAGCTGTAGACGCCCTCGACGTTCGGATTTGCCGCGCGCCAGGTATCGGTAAAGCCGGCGTTGAGCAGCTCGGTGAACTTGCCGCGCTCCTCGTCCGAAAAGCCTGCGTTGCCGCGGTTGGACTTGGGGTTCTTAAGATCGATCTCCTCGTGTGCCACGTTAAAGTCGCCGCAGGTCACCACGGACTTTCCGGTCTCGCGCTCGAGGCCTGCCAAAAAGCCGCGGTAGGCATCGTCCCAGGCCATGCGTACATCGATGCGCGCGAGCTCGTTTTGGGCGTTGGGCGTATAGACGTCGACAAACCAAAACTTGTCGAACTCGAGCGCACAGACGCGGCCCTCGGTTGCGGCTTGGGCGACGAGCTCGGCAGCCCCGCCCTCGCCGGCGTAGGGCAGCAGCGCGTCGGCGCGCAGCACGCGCAGCGGTTCCTGGCGGCTAAAGACCGCGGTGCCCGAGTAGCCCTTGCGCTCGGCGTAGCTCCAGGTTTGGTGATAGCCGGGCAGGTCGATATCGACCTGCCCCTCTTGCAGCTTGGTCTCCTGCAGCGCCAGGATGTCGACGTCGAGGTCCTGTGCGATCTGGATAAAGCTCGGGTCTTTTTTGAGCACGGCGCGCAGGCCGTTGACGTTCCACGAGGCGAAAGTGTAAGTCTGGGGCATGGTGTCCTTTCAACGGGGTTGGCAGGCTTAAGATTAACGCAACAAGAGCGGGGCGGAGTCCGCGAGTGATAGTGCGAACGCCGCCGTCCCGGAGACACGGACGGAGGACATATATGACGCAGGCAATATCGGACTCCAAACAGGCCTCCGCCGCGCTGGCGGAGCTGTTCGAAACCCATAGCCACGTGGTCTTCTTTGGCGGCGCGGGCGTTTCCACGGCAAGCGGCATTCCCGATTTCCGCAGCGTGGACGGTCTGTATCACCAGCGGTTTTCCTATCCGCCCGAGACTATGCTCTCGCACAGCTTTTACGAGGCGCATCCGGCGGAGTTTTTCGACTTCTACCGCACCAAGATGATCGCGCTTAACGCTAAGCCCAACCGCTGTCACACCAAGCTGGCCGAGCTGGAGCGTGCCGGCAAGCTCGACGCCGTGGTGACGCAAAACATCGACGGCTTGCATCAGATGGCGGGCTCGCAGCGTGTGTTTGAGCTGCACGGATCGGTCCATCGCAACATTTGCCAGTCGTGCGGCGCGGTCTACAGCGCCGAATGGATTTGCGCGCGCGAGCACGAGGGTGCCGCGGGCGTGCCCGTGTGCCCCGCGTGCGGCGGGCGCATCAAGCCCGATGTGGTGCTCTACGAGGAACCACTCGACGAGCGCGTGCTCACCGGTGCCGTTGCCGCTATCGCCGCGGCCGATGCCCTTATTGTGGGTGGGACCTCGCTCGTAGTGTATCCGGCGGCGGGCCTTACGCGTTACTTTACTGGCGATACGCTGGCCATTTGCAATTTGGCGCCCACCGACCAGGATGCAAATGCCGACCTGCTGATTTCTTGCGACATCGCGGCCGCGTTTGCGTTCTAGCCCGCGCGCGCGGATACAATAGAAAGACTGATTGCAAAGCGACCCCGCCGCCAGCGCCCGAGCGCGGCGGCGTGGGCATTTTAGGAGGATGTTCATGGCGAACGACAGCAAGACATGGCGGTGCGGAAAGTACGAGCTCAGCTTTGACCGTCCGCGCATCATGGGCGTCCTCAATGTGACGCCCGATTCGTTTAGCGATGGCGGGGAGCACTTCGATGCGGACGCAGCTATCGAGTACGGCCTGGCGATGCTCGACGCCGGCGCCGACATCATCGACGTGGGCGGCGAGTCCACGCGCCCCGGCTTTACCCCGGTCAACCCCGACGAGGAGGCGCGTCGCGTGCTGCCCGTCGTACGCGCGCTCGCCAAAGAGGGGGCCATCGTCTCGATCGATACGCGTCATGTGGCGGTTGCCAAGGCGGCCGTGCGCTGCGGCGCCTCGATTGTCAACGACGTGACCGGCTTCACCGACCCCAAGATGGTCGAGTTCGTTAAGACGAGCACCTGCGGCGTCATCGTAATGCACGCCGGCGAGGTCGCCGTACCCGCACGCACGCACGCGACGGTGCAGCTCGATACCTCGGCTGCGGCGTTTGTCGCCGAGAAGGCACGCGAAGCGGCTGCCGAGGCCGCGCGCGAGGCCGAGAAGCCGGCCCGTCGCCGTCGCGGCAAGTTGCTGGGCGAGTCCAAGGTTGAGGCCAAGCTTCCGGGCGGTGTGGTACAGCCCTCGCTGCCGTTTGGCGAACCGGAGCCCGCGCCCGAGCCTGTTGACGAGCCAGAGACGCCGACTGCCGAGCAGGCTGCCCCTGCCGCCGCTGCGCCCGAGACCGTGCCCGCCGCTACCGAAGCCGCACCAGAGCCCAGCGACCACCTGGCCGCCATGATGCGCCGCAGTGCCCGCCGTGAGGAAGCCTACGTGCCCACCTCGCAGCTCCGCCGCTTTACCCTGCCCGATTCTGCGCCCATCATGCGCCGCGTCATGGGCTTTCTGTCCGACCAGGCCCGCACGCTCATCCATGCCGGCGTGTCGCGCGACCGTATCTGCATCGATCCCGGCCCAGGCTTTGGCAAGACGGCCAACGAAGACATCGTCATCCAGCGCGAGACCGCCAAGATGGCGTCGCTGGGCTATCCGCTCATGTGCGCCGTGTCGCGCAAGCGCTTTGTGGGCGCCGTCTCGGGCGTGACCGATGCCGCCGCGCGCGATGCCGCCACGTTTGGTGTGTGCCTGGGCGCTATCCAGGCCGGTGCAAACATCGTGCGCGTGCACGACGTCACTGGCTTTGCGCAGTTCCTGAACGGTTACTGGGCCGTTGCCAAGCCGCAGCCGCGCCGCACGTTTGTGGCCGTGGGTTCCAACCTGGGGCATCGCTGCGACAACATCCGCGCTGCGCGCGACATGATTGCCGAGATCCCGCTCACCTGTGTGTCCAACTGCTCGCGCATCTACGAGAGCGAGCCGGCCTACGAGACGCGCCAGGACGCGTTTGCCAACGCCGTCATCGAGATCAAGACCGAGCTGGCTCCGCTGGTGCTGCTTGACGAGCTCATGAAGATCGAGGCCGAGCTGGGCCGCGACCGTTCCAAGAAGGCCAAGGTCAACGGCCCGCGCACCATCGATCTGGACCTGCTGTGGATGGACGGCGAGACCCACGGCGGCAAGAAGCTGCGCCTGCCGCATCCGCTGATCGGCGAGCGCGACTTTGTGCTGGTGCCGCTCGAGGATCTGATGCACGATCCGGCGCGGTTCTTCCGCTACAACGGCGTCGAGGTCAAGGAGCCCGAGGACCGCGTGGGCCATATCGTGGGCGAATTGGGGCGTATGTAGATGATCGAGATGAACGCTGTAGCCGCCGGTACCGAGCTCGACGCGGCGCGTGACGCGGGCCGCGAGGGTGCGTCCGCGGGCTGGTGCGCGTGGAGCGCGGGCGATGCATCGCTGACGTTTTCGCTGGTCGTGCGCCCCGATGTGAACATGCACGCCTTCCACGGCCTGCCATTTGTAGCTGCAATGGGCATGATGGACGCGCTCGCGGGCACGGCCGCAACGCCGGGCCTGGGGCTTGCCGGCAAAGTGGGCATCCAGTGGCCGAGTGACATCGTGTGCGGCGCGCCTGCGTTTGAGACGTCGCTCGCGCGCGTCGCCGTCAACGGCGGTGCCGGTGCCGCGGGCATGTTTGCCGCGGTGACGGTGGATGTTGAGCGTGCGGCGCTGGGCGAGCTCGGCGTGGATATGGGCGATGAGGTACTGGTCGAGGCACTGGCCGCGGCGGTGCTCGCTCGCGTGGACGCCTGGGCGGTTGCCGCCAACACGCCGCAGGGCGCTGCCGGCCCGCTGGCCCCGGTGCTGGGTGAGTACTTCGATATGGTGCCGCTGCTGGGTCGTCAGGTCGCGGCGGTGTCGCCCAACGGCCTGCCGCTCGCGGTCGGCGTGTTTGCGGGCCTGGACATCTGGGGCCGCGCGACCATTAAGACCGACGCCAGCGAGCAAGAGTTTCCGCCCGAGGCCGTGCGCATTCGCGGTCTGTAGCGCGAGGCGCCCGCACTCAAAGATAACGATGGCAACAAGACCCTCCTCGGCTGTGACGTGAACTGCCTCCCATTTCTTGGACATGAGAAATGGGAGGCTTTCTTTATGCGCGT
>OOCL01001853.1_pt1 | contig 11067 bp, 8 predicted proteins | sample 1671211 | NCBI WGS metagenome assembly OOCL01 (sample SAMN06348133, study PRJEB24527) | human gut metagenome | biome: human gut; feature: ankylosing spondylitis patient; material: feces | host: Homo sapiens | place: China | collected 2015-10 | reverse complement strand
GCATTCGCCAGGGTCGCGGCTCCGGCTCCTCAAAGAAGGAAGCCGAGGGAGCCGCTGCACTCGAGGCACTTGACCGCATGGGCTATACCACCAACGGCGTGATTCTCAACAAGAAGCCTGTTTAAGCGAGGAACCGTGTATCTCAAGTCCCTCACGCTCAAAGGGTTCAAGTCGTTTGCCGACCGCGCCCATATGACGTTTGAGCCGGGCCTGACCGTCATCGTCGGTCCCAACGGCTCGGGAAAATCGAACATCTCCGACTCCATCCTGTGGGTTCTGGGCGAGCAGAGCGCCAAGCAGCTGCGCGGCCAGGCCATGGAGGATGTCATCTTCTCGGGCTCGTCGGCTCGCAAGCCGGTGGGTGTCGCCGAGGTCACGCTGGTGCTCGATAACTCGGACCATGTGTTACCCGTCGATTTTGACGAGGTCGCCATCACCCGTCGCATGTATCGCTCGGGCGAAAGCGAGTACCTCATCAACTCGAGTCCGTGCCGCCTGATGGACATTCAGGACATCCTGCACGATTCGGGTCTGGGTAAGGATACGCATTCCATCATCAGCCAGGGCAAGCTCGACGCCATTTTGCAGAGCCGCCCCGAGGAGCGCCGTGCCCTCATCGAGGAGGCTGCCGGCATCTCCAAGCACAAGCGCCGCAAGGAGCGTGCGCTCAAAAAGATTAAGTCGATGGACGAGCACCTGACGCGTGCCCGCGACATCAATAAGGAAATCGCCCGTCAGCTGCGACCCCTGGAGCGTCAGGTCGATCGCGCGCGCAAGTATAAAGAGCTGTCCTCGCGCGCGAACGAGCTTACGCAGATGCTAGCCGTCGACGAGCTGCGTTCGCTGCAGTCGCAGTGGAACGACCTGGAGAGCCGCTCCAAGGAAGGTGCCGCCGAGCTGGAGCTTGCGCAGTACCGCTTGGGCGAAAAGGAACGCGAGCTCGAGAAGCTCCAGGTCATGCTCGAGGAAAAGGGCCTGTTTGTGGGCGATCTGGGCGAGCAGCGCCGCCATATGCAAGACGTGGTCGGCCGCATTAACTCCGATATGCGCCTGCTCGAGGAAAAGGGCCACAACATGGTGTCGCGCCTGTCCGACATGCGCGGCCAGATCTCGAGCTCCGAGCATCAGCGTCGTCGCGTGGTAGAGGAGCTCGAGGACGCGCGTGCGCAGCTTGAGGAAGTGACCGGCGCGCACATGCAGGCCCAGGAGGACGTTGACGCCGCTGGTCCTGCCGCCGCTCAGCTCCACGAGCGGCGCGTGGCGCTCGACAATCAGATTTCGCAGCTTACGCGTGAGCAACGCGATGTGCAGCGTGTGGCCGATAACGCGGCGCTCGAACTCGCCAAGGTGAAGGACTCGCTGAGCAACGCCGAGGTCGAGGACAACATGTACGCCTCACGCCTGGAGCAGATCGACGAGCAGCTCGAGGAAGTCACGGCCTCACTCGAGAGCCGTCGCGACCGCGCTGAGGAGCTCGACAGTGCACTTGATCAGGCCCGTCAAGCCCAGATTGATGCTCGCGAGGCTACCGAGGTCGCCCGTGCAGCCCTTAAGGACCTGCGTGCCCGCGAGAGCGAGGCGCGCAACAAACTGTCCGAGGTGCGCTCGGAGCTTGCCAGCCAAAAGAAGCTCGATGCCCGCATGGCTGACAGCTCGCCGCTGGTGAGCCGTCTGATGGGTGCGCTGGGCGACGATGTCTCGGGTCGTCTGGGCGACGTGCTCGAGGCCCCGCGTGAGCTTGAGGGCCTGGTTGAGCAATTGCTCGCCGGCGATATCGATGCGCTGCTGTTCGACGATGCGTCCGCGCTTGAGCGTGCCGGTCGTGCCGCTCTGGACCAGAAGAAGGCCTCGGGCGAGGCGCTGCTGGTCGCGCGCGGTGTGAGCGCCTCTGCTGCCGCTAAGGGCGCTGCCGGTTCCCGCCTGGTCGATCGCCTGTCCGTGCGTGCGGGCTACGGTCCGGTCGTCGAGGCACTGCTCGGCGGCTATTACGTTGTCGATGACTTGGCTGCCGCACTGGCCGCGCCCGTCGTTGACGGTGTGACCTACGTGACGCCCGATGGCGCCCGCGTGAGCTGTGGTGGCCTGGTGCGTGTGGGGCTCGATGCCGGCGAGGCTTCGGGTGCCTTGGAGCGCAAGCGCCGCATCCGTGAGCTCGAGGGCTTGGAGCCCGATCTGGCTGCCGTGTTTGAGCATGTTTCTGATCAGGTCGTCGAGGCCAATGCGGCCGTTGAGGAAGCGCGTGCCGCTGAGGGCGATGCCGCCGGCGAGATCGCCCGTCTTGAGGGCGAGCGTCGCTCCCTGTTGTCCGAGATCGGCCGTCTGGAGCAAAGCGCCAACAATGGCGAAGTCGAGCGCGTGCGTATTTCCAAGCGCCGCGAGCAGGCTGCCGAGGCCGTTCGTGCCGCACGCCCGCGCGTGGATGAACTTACCCGTTCGCGTGACGAGGCCCGTGCGCAGGCGAGCGACTTAGGCTTGCAGATTGCCGAGGCCAATGACGAGCTCGACCGCGTGCGCCGTGACGATTCCGAGGCCGCCGGTAAGCTCGCCGACGCTAAGGTACGCCTGGCTCAGACGAGCGAGCGCCTGCGTTCGCTGAAGGGCCGCGTGCCCGATCTTGAGCATCGTCTGGAGGGTATCGACCGTCGTATCCGCGGGACGCGTCAGGCCTCGCGCTCGCTCGAGCTGCTGCGCCTTCGCGTCGATCCCATGCACGAGCGCTATTCCGCCCTGTTGGAGCGCGCCTCGGACTGGGCTGCGCGCCTGCGCGATCAGGCAACGCTTGAGGAGGCGGACTCGGCTTCGCTTAAGAAGACCATCGAGGACGCCAAGACCGAGGTCGCCCGCGCCAAAGAGCGGGTCGATGTTGCCGCCACAGCGCAAAATGAGTTCAAGGTGGCGCGCGGCAAGCTCGAGGTGCAGGTCGAGGCTGCCATCAAGGCCATCACCGCCGATGGCACCACGGTGCTTGAGGAAGCGCTCATGCTGCCGGCGCCCACCGATCGCGACGCCGCCGAGCGCGAGCTTAATCAACTCGCGCGCCAGATCAACAACCTGGGCCCCGTGAACCAGGTTGCCATGGAGGAGTACGAGCAGCTCAAGCGCCGCGCCGATTACATCGAGGAGCAGCTGACCGATCTTGAGAGCGCGCGCAAGGCGCTCACCAAGATCACGGTGGCCATTGATCGCAAGATGCGCAAGGCGTTTCTGGTGACGTTTGAGAAGGTCGACGCGAACTTCCGCGAGATCTTCGCCATGCTGTTCCCGGGTGGCCAGGCTCATCTTGAGATGACCGATCCCGAGCATCCTGCCGAGACGGGCATTGAGGTTGTGGCGCAGCCGCGCGGCAAGCGCATTACCAAGATGATGCTCATGTCGGGTGGCGAGAAGAGTCTGACGGCGCTCGCCCTGCTCTTTGCCGTGTACCGCACGCGCACGGTGCCGTTCTATGTGCTGGACGAGGTCGAGGCGGCGCTTGATGACGCCAACCTGTCCAAGCTCATCGGAGCCCTCGATGTGCTGCGTTCCGATACACAGCTCTTGGTCATTTCGCATCAGCGCCGTACTATGGAGGACGCTGACGTTCTCTATGGCGTCTCGATGCAAGCCGACGGCGTCAGCCGCGTCGTCTCGCAAAAACTCGATCGCGAAACCGGAAAGGTCGTGAATGCATAATGGGATTCTTTGACGCTCTCTCGCGCGGACTTGAGCGCAGCCGCGAGGCCCTCAACGAGGTCTTCTACTTTGGCGGCGAGGTCGACGAGGACTTTTGGGAGGACCTTGAGGACACCCTCGTCATGGGTGACATGGGTGCCGAGGTCGCTATTCAGGTCTCCGATGACCTGCGCGAGACGGCCGCCAAGAAAAACCTCAAGACCGCTCCGCAGCTCCGTCGCGCCCTGGCCGAGCAGCTTGAGCAGCACTTTGTGCCCATCGAGCGCGATCCGTTCTCCGATACGCCGAGCTGCGTGCTGTTTGTGGGCATCAACGGCGCCGGCAAGACCACAACGGTCGGCAAGATTGCGAGCGCCATGGCTGCCCGCGGCAAGAACGTGGTGATCGGTTCTGCCGATACCTTCCGCGCCGCCGCCATCGAGCAGCTCGATGTGTGGGGCCAGCGTGCCGGCGTGCCCGTCATCAAGCGCGATCGCGGTTCCGACCCGGCGAGCGTGTGCTACGACGTGCTCGACGAGGCCGACAGGCGCGGCAGCGACCTGGTGCTGATCGACACCGCCGGTCGTCTGCACACAAGCCCCGAACTCATGCGCGAGCTTGCCAAGGTGGTTAACGTGACGCGTAAGCGCGCCGCCAATATGGCCGCCGGCCCCATGCCCGTCTCGGTCGTGCTCGTGATCGATGCCGCCACCGGCCAGAACGGTCTGAACCAGGCGCTCGAGTTTAACGAGGCGCTGGGCCTGGACGGTATTATCATGACCAAGCTCGACGGCACGGCAAAAGGCGGTATCGCCATGGCCGTGGCTGAGAAGCTCAAGCTCCCGATCCTGCGCATTGGCGTGGGCGAGCAGGTCGATGACCTGCAGGAGTTCAATGCCAAAGATTTCTGCCGCGCCCTGGTGGGCGAGTCCAATTAAGGAGTAACCAGTGTTTGATTCTCTGAGCGATCGCCTCAACGACACATTTGACCGCCTGCGCGGCAAGGGTAAGCTGACCGAGGCCGATATCACCTCGGCCATGCGCGACATTCGCATGGCGCTGCTCGAGGCCGACGTTAACTTTAAGGTCGTCAAGGAGTTCGTTGCTAAGACCAAGGAGCGCTGCATGACCGCCGAGGTCATGGAGTCGCTGTCGCCGGCGCAAAACGTCGTCAAGATCGTGCTCGACGAGCTCACCGAGATGCTTGGCTCAACCGAGAGCAAGCTCGTTTTTAGCAACCGCATTCCTAATGTCATCATGCTCGTGGGCCTGCAGGGCTCCGGTAAGACCACGGCTGCCGTAAAGCTTGCCTACCTGCTCAAGAAGCAGGGCCGCTCGCCGCTGCTCGCCGCGTGCGACGTCTACCGTCCCGCTGCTGCCGACCAGCTTGCCACGCTCGGTGGCGAGATCGGCGTGCCGGTCTTCCGCGGTGACGGCGAGCATCCGGTCGACATCGCCAAGGGCGCCATCCAGGAGGCCGTCGACCACCTGCGTGACGTGGTCATCGTCGATACCGCCGGCCGCCTGCAGATCGACGAGCAGATGATGCAGGAGGCCGTCGACATCAAGAAGGCCGTCAAGCCCGACCAGGTGCTGATGGTCGTCGACGCCATGACCGGCCAGGATATCGTCAACGTGGTCTCGACGTTTGCTGAGCGCACCGACTTTGATGGTGTGATTATCTCCAAGCTCGACGGTGACGCCCGTGGCGGTGGCGCGCTTTCGGTGCGTCAGGTGACCGGCAAGCCCATCAAGTTTGTGAGCATGGGCGAGAAACCCGATTCGCTTGAGCCGTTCTATCCCGATCGCATGGCCAAGCGAATCTTGGGCATGGGCGACGTTGTCGGCATCATCGAGAAGGCCCAGGAGGCCGCCGATGCCGAACAGCTCGAGGCTGCCGAGCGCATGCTGCGCGAGGGCTTTACCATGAACGACATGCTCGACCAGATGAAAGCCGTCAAAAAGATGGGCGGCATGAAGGGTATCCTGGGCATGCTCCCCGGTGGCCAGCGCGCGCTCAACCAGATGGGCGGTAACCTGGACGAGGGCATCTTCGACAAGAACGAGGCCATCATCATGTCGATGACCAAGGAGGAGCGTCTGCGTCCCTCCATCATCAACGGCCAGCGCCGCGCGCGTATCGCCAAGGGCGCCGGTGTGACCCCCACCGAGGTCAATAGCCTTATGAAGCAGTGGGGCGAGATGAACAAGATGATGGGCCGCATGCGCACGATGGCCAATCAGGCACAGGCCGGCGGCAAGAAGGGCAAAAAGGGCAAGAAGGGCAAGAAGATGCGCATGCCCAATATTCCCGGTCTGGATGCCATGGGCTTGGGCGGCATGGGCGGCCTGGGAACGGGTGGTCCTAAGTCCGATATGGACCTGCTGCGCCAGATGGAAGCGCAGATGCGCAATAAGAAATAGGGCTGTAATTCCAGCTTGATATGGCAAAGGCCACTCGGAAGCTACCGGGTGGCCTTTGTTGTTGGCTTTGATAGTTGGGCTGCGTTCAGCGTCGCGCCCCGAGCTCGCGGTGCAGTGCCGTTAGTGGCAGCCGCAGCCCTCGTGGCCCTCGTGCTCGTGATGGCCGTGGCAGCTGCAGGACTCGCCATGTTCGTGGGCGTGGTCGTGGTCATGGCCGTGGCAGCCGCACGTGGCCTCGCCGTTCTGTGCGAGCGTTCCGGCGATAAGGGCCTCGACACAAGCGTCGCAGCTGCCCTGAGCTCCTGCGTACACCGTGATGCCGGCTTGGGCAAGCGCGTTGATGGCGCCACCGCCGATGCCGCCGCAGATGAGCGTGTCCACGCCACCGTTGGCGAGCAGGCCCGCAAGGGCACCGTGACCGGTGCCGTCGGTGCCCACGACCTGCTCGTTGAGTACCTTGCCATCCTGAATGTCGTAGATCTTGAACTGCTCGCTGCGGCCAAAGTGCATAAAGATGTTGCCGTTGTCGTACGTGGTTGCCACCCTCATGGTGTCGACCTCCTTTGCTGGCCATGCGGCCGTCGTTGCGGTGATGGGGGAGTACGCGATATTGCCGCCCTCGATGACGAGCGCCCGCCCGTTGACCAGCGCGTTTGCCACCTTGCGATGTGCGCGGCTGCAGATGGCCGCCACGGTGGCGCGGGCGATGCCCATGTGCTGGGCGACGGCCTCCTGATTGAGGCCTTCCAGGTCGCACAGGCGCAGTACTTCGAGCTCATCGACCGTCATCTCGATGGCGTCTCCGCTGGCTAGGCCGTCAGGGGTAAAGCCGCGGTATTCGGGGATGATCCCGACGCGGCGCAGTTTCTCGCGTCTTCCTGCCATGCGCCCTCCTTATCTGACATATGTCAACAATAGAATAGCGAACGTGCAGATTTGCGCAAGGAATTTCTGGCATATGCCAGAAATTGAGGCCTTATGTTTGGGCTGTGGGACCGCATGTGCCTGGGCTACAATGAATCTCGCTTATAGGCGACTGATAGGAGGGTCAATGAGCAAGGCTGATCAACAGTTTGTAACCATGTGCCGCGATATTCTGGACCATGGCACCACCACCGAGGGCCAAAAGGTCCGCCCGGTGTGGGAGGATGGCACCCCTGCCTATACCATTAAAAACTTTGGTGTCACGGCACGCTATGACCTACGTGAGGAGTTTCCGGCGCTTACCTTGCGTCGTACGGCCCTCAAATCTGCCATGGATGAGATCCTATGGATCTATCAAAAGAAGTCCAATAACGTGCATGACCTCAACAGCCATATTTGGGACGAGTGGGCCGACGAGACTGGCTCCATCGGCAAGGCCTACGGGTATCAGATTGGGCAGAAGAGCCATTATGCCGAGGGCGACTTTGACCAGATGGATCGCGTGCTGTACGACCTTAAGAACACGCCGTACAGCCGCCGCATTATGACGAACACCTATGTGTTTAGCGACCTGTCCGAGATGCACCTGTATCCGTGCGCCTACAGCGTGACGTATAACGTGACACAGCGACCGCAGGATGACAAACCGACGCTCAACATGATTCTCAACCAGCGCAGCCAGGACATTTTGGCCGCGAATAACTGGAACGTGTGCCAGTACGCCATCTTGCTGATGATGGTCGCGCAGTCGGTCGATATGATTCCCGGCGAGCTGCTGCATGTGATTGCCGATGCCCACATTTACGACCGCCATGTCGACATCGTCCGCGAACTTATCGAGCGTCCGCAGTTTGCGGCGCCCAAGGTAACGCTTAACCCTGATGTGCACGATTTCTACGCGTTTACGACCGACGACCTGATCGTCGAGGGCTACGAGCACGGCCCGCAGGTCAAGAGCATCCCCATTGCGGTATAGGTGGCAGGTATGACGTGTAAGCTTTCTGCCATCGTCGCCGTGTGTGACGACTGGGGCATTGGCTGCGAGGGCGATATGGTCGTGTCCAATCGCGCCGACATGCGCCATTTTGTGGCGTGTACCAAGGGCTGTCCGGTCATCATGGGACGCAAGACGCTGCTGAGTTTTCCCGGTGGACGTCCGCTCAAGAATCGTCGCAATATCGTGCTCACGCGCGACGAGGATTTTACGCCCGAGGGAGTCGACGTGGTGCATAGTATCGGCGAGGCGCTCGCCGCGGTTGCCGATGAGCCCGTTGCCTGGGTGATCGGCGGCGGCGATGTCTATCGGCAGTTTTTGCCGTACTGCGTGGAGGCCGAGGTCACGCATAACCACTGCGTCCATCCCGTGGACACGTACTTTCCCGACTTGGACGCCGATCCCGCGTGGGAAGTTGCGCGGCGCGAAGGGGTTGCCACGATTGCCGCGGGCGAGGGAGACGAGGGTGTCGATTATGAGTTCGTGACGTATCGTCGCGTTGAGGCGTAAATCGTCTGGCGTGAACGGTATCATCGGGTTGTTTGAATGCATGGGGCGGCGCTTAGCGTCGCCTCGTTTGGTATAGATGTGCTGTAAAGAAGGGTGCGGGCTGGCTGCTATGACTGATGCCGTTGAGGTGCTGCGAATCGATTCTCTCGAGGACGAGCGGCTCGATGCCTACGTGCGACTGACCGAGCGTGAGCTTCGCTGCGTGCTGGAGCCGCAGAAGGGCATTTTTATCGCCGAGAGTGCCAAGGTCATCGAGCGTGCGGTGCGTGCCGGATACGAGCCGGTGAGCTTTCTTTTGGGTGAACGATGGCTCGACCAGATGGTGCCGCTGTTTGAGCGCCTGGTTGTGCGCGAGGGAGCGGGTCCGGCCCCGGTGTTCGTGGCCTCGATGGAGCTCATGGAGCAGTTGACGGGCTTTAACGTGACGCGCGGTGCGCTCGCGGCGTTTCGTCGCCCGCGTCAGATTCCGGTCGATGAGTTCTTGGGTGGCGTTGTCGAGGCGGCGGGGGAGCGCCCTGTGCGCGTGTGCGTGCTCGAGGGCATTGTCGACCACACGAACGTGGGCGCGATTTTCCGCTCGGCTGCCGCGCTCAATGTCGACGGTATTCTGGTGAGCCCTACGTGCTGCGACCCGCTGTATCGTCGCTCGGCCCGCGTGAGCATGGGCACCGTGTTTCAAGTGCCGTGGACGCGTATTGGCAGTGAGGCTCGCGTGTGGCCACATGATGGCCTGGCCGCGCTTCATGATGCCGGTTTTTCGTGTGCCGCTATGGCGTTGACGGACGATTCCGTTTCGCTGGACGATCCTGTGCTGCAGAAGATTGATCGCTTGGCGATTTTTATGGGTACCGAGGGTGCCGGCTTGGGCGCCAAGACCATTGCCGGCTGCGACCGAGCCGTGCGCATTCCGATGGCGCACGGGGTCGATTCGCTCAACGTGGCCGCGGCGAGCGCCGTCGCCTTTTGGCAGCTGTGCCCGCACGTGAGCAACGAGTACCACTACCAGCCGGGTTTGTATCACTAGGCAGATATCTCGAACCGCGCTCTGATTCGGGGTGTTTCGGTCGCCGCCAGTCGGTGCTAAGCTGGTTTTGGCTTTGGTTTAAATTGCTGTTTTGTCGGTTGACGTGCGCTTTTGGGGAGGGCGTGTGGCTAAGAAATCTACGGCTATCGATGCAACGCAAGGTGTCATTTGGCAGCAATTGCTGTCGCTGTGCGTTCCCATCTTTTTTAGTTCGTTTTTTCAGCAGGCTTACACGCTTATCGGCACCTATATCGTCGGTCAGTTTGGCGGCAAGCTCGCGCTGGGTGGCATTCAGGCCACGATGGTGCTCACGGAGCTCTGCATTGGTTTTTGCGTCGGTGTGGGTGCTGGCTGTGCCGTTATTACCGGTCAGTTTTTTGGTCAGCACGACGACGAGCGCTTGAGCCGATCGGTCCATACGGCCATGACGCTCGCGCTGTTGGGCGGCATCGTCGTTTCCATTCTTGGCATGGTTTTTGTCGAGCCCATGCTGGTGTTGATGAATACACCGCACGAGCTACTTGCCGAGGGCGTTGCCTATGCTCGCTGTTATTTTGCCGCGATGGTTGCGGCACTGCTGCTTAATATGGGAACCGCACTGCTGCGTGCCGTGGGGGATACGCGCGGTCCCGCTGTGATCATTGCCTCTGGCTGCCTTGTTAACGTGGTGCTGGATATCATCTTTGTTGCTGTGTTGCATATGGAGGCGCTGGGCTGCGGCATCGCGGTGGCGCTGACTATCTGCACCAATGCCACGATGATTGTGATCCGCATGATGCGCGCTCCGGGGGCGTGGCGGTTGTCGCTATCCAAACTCGGTATCGATCGCGGCATTTGCAAGAGCATGCTTTCGTGCGGTTTGCCGCTGGGCGTTCAGTCTGCGGCGTATTCGATCTCCAACGTTTTGATTCAGGTGTCGGTCAACTCGTTTGGAGCCGATGTTACGACCGCTTGGGGTCTTTCCGGTCGCCTGGACGGCATTATCTGGATGGTGACCGAGGCGCTTGGTGTGTCGATTACTACGTTCTCGGCGCAGAACTTTGGTGCGCGCAATTACGATCGCATGCGAAAGGGATACCACACGTCGCTCGTGCTGTCGTTTGTGCTTATCGGTGGCCTGTCTGCCGTGCTGCTGGTATTCTCGGGCCCGCTTTCGCGTCTGTTTATCGACGATGTCGCAATTTCGGCCTACACCACGACGATTCTTCATTTCATCGCGCCGTTCTACGCGATCTTCTCGATTATCGAAAACGCGTCCGGCTCCATCCGCGGCGCTGGCGTGAGCTTCCAGCCTATGATGCTCACGATTTTTGGCACCGTCGTGCTCAGGGTGATCTGGGTGTTTGCGATTATGCCGTTCGATCCGTCGCTTGAGCACCTGCTGCTGGTTTACCCCGTAACTTGGCTCATCACGGCCACGATGTTTACCATCTACCACCACAGCGGCAACTGGCTCGGCCGCGCCACCGCCTAATGATCCGAAGGGGACGGAGGAAAACGGATCATTGACCTGGCGATAAGGCAAAATGATCCGTTTTCC
>OOCL01001845.1_pt1 | contig 11090 bp, 9 predicted proteins | sample 1671211 | NCBI WGS metagenome assembly OOCL01 (sample SAMN06348133, study PRJEB24527) | human gut metagenome | biome: human gut; feature: ankylosing spondylitis patient; material: feces | host: Homo sapiens | place: China | collected 2015-10 | reverse complement strand
AGCTGCTGGAAAAGCAGAAGGAAGGCAAAAAGAAGATGCGCCAGCTGGGCAGCGTCTCCCTGCCCAGTGAAGCCTTTACCGCCGTGCTGAAGCTGGACAGCACGGATGATTAAATAAAGATGTCAAACGTCCCCCTGCACCGTTCAGACCGCAAACGGCGCAGGGGGACGTTTCATATCCCGATATTTTCAGTTCAGGCCCTTGAACCAGTTCAGGCTGTCCTTGATGCCGTACATGGAATTCTGAATGATCCGGCCATAGATATAGATGCTGTATGCCGCTGCAATGACCTGCACAAAGGCCTTGCCGCACTCGATGCCAAAAGTCAGATAGGGCTTTGCCTTCTGCCAGTAGGGGCGGATCTGATCCTTCAGCGCTCCTACCCAGGCAGGAGCGCCGCCGGAGACCTGCTCCAGCTCCTCAGCGGGAATGACGGTGCACTGCGCCGGAAATCTCAAGTTCTGCTGCATGTCCGCTCCTCTCAAAGTGCCAGGCTTGCCAGCAGCACCAGAACCACGCTTCCGGCCGCCAGCCCCATCGTTGTAAGAAGGGTGTCCGGGTCTACCTCTTTCTCCTCCACCACTTCCGCGCTGCCGCCATTGGCCGACCAGTGGGCATAGACGGTGGTATCCGCACCAAACGCCGTATCGTTGGCTTTGACCTGCACATCAATAGGGAACCCGGTGACATCATCTGTGCCAGAGGTGTACCAGCCATCGAAGGTATAGCCCTCCATGGTGGCGGTGGGCAGGCTCGTCAGCTGGCCGTCGGCATTGGTGCGCTCTGCGGCAGAGGTACAGGTGCCGCCGTTGGCATCAAAATAGATAATGACCTTTGCCGCAAAAGCGGTGGGGGTACACAGGCAGACCGCCAGCACACAGGCCAGCCCCGCCAGCATCCGTTTGAATTTCTTCATCCTGCGCTCTCTTTCCGGTTCAGCGTCAGACGCTGTAGCCCTGTGCCTTGATGACATCCACCACCTGAGAAACATACTTCTGGCAGGTGTCGTGGTCAGGGGCCTCTACCATCACACGGACTACCGGCTCGGTGCCGGACTCCCGGACAAGGATGCGGCCGGTATCGCCCAGTGCCTCGGCCACCGCCTTGACAGCGGCCTGCACGGCGGCATCATCCTGCGCGGCCTTTTTATCGGTCACACGGACATTTTCCAGCACCTGCGGGTAGATCTTCAGCGGGGCGGCCAGCGCACTCAGAGGCTTCTTCTTAGCCAGCATGACCTCCATCATCTTCAGGCTGGTCAGGATTCCGTCACCGGTGCTGGCGTACTTGGAAAAGATGATGTGGCCGCTCTGCTCACCGCCGATGCGGCAGCCGTTCCTGGCCATATACTCGTAGACATACTTGTCGCCCACGGCAGTCTTGGCGTAGCCGATGCCCTGCTCGTCAAAGGCCTTGTACAGGCCAAAGTTGGACATGACCGTGGTGACAACGGTGTTGGTCAGCAGCTTGCCGCGCTCCTTCATGTAGCAGCCGTAGATGTACAGGATGTGGTCACCGGTGATCACATTGCCCTTTTCATCCACGCAGAGGCAGCGGTCTGCATCGCCGTCATAGGCAAAGCCAACGTCCAGACCCTTTTCCACCACAAACTTCTGCAGACCCTCGATGTGGGTGGAGCCTGCGTTCAGGTTGATGTTCAGGCCGTTGGGCTGGTTGTTGATGACGTAGGTGTCTGCGCCCAGCGCATCGAACACGCTCTTGGCAATGTTCCAGCTGGCACCGTTGGCGCAGTCCAGACCAACCTTGATGCCCTTGAAGGAGTAGATGCCCAGGCTGATCAGGTAGCCCATGTAGCGGTTGCGGCCCGCCACATAGTCCACGGTGCAGCCGATATGCTCCCGGTGGGCAAAGGGCAGCTCCGGCCAGTCCTGATCAAAGACATGGAGCTTGCCGTCGATGTAGTCCTCCACCAGCAGCAAGGTCTCCTCGGGCATCTTTTCGCCGTAGCAATCGATCAGCTTGATGCCGTTGTCGTAATAGGGATTGTGGCTGGCAGAGATCATAATGCCGCAGTCAAAATCATCCACGCGGGCAATGTAGGCCACGCTGGGGGTGGTGGTGACGTGGAGCAGGTAGGCATCCGCGCCGGAAGCGGTCAGGCCCGCCACCAGGCTGTACTCGAACATGTACGAGCTGCGGCGGGTATCCTTGCCAATGACGATACGGGCAGGCTCGTTGTTGCCGTTACGCTCCCGCAGTGCATTATAATACCAGCCCAGAAAACGGCCTACCTTGTAGGCGTGGTCGGCGGTCAGGTTCACACCGGCCTCGCCACGGAAGCCGTCGGTTCCAAAATATTTTCCCATGATCCTCTTCTCCTTCTATTGCAACGTTACGTTTTCTCTTATCCCTGAGAGCGCTCTCTCCTTGCTCTTACTCTTTATAATAGCATAAAACCGGAAAAGAATCCATGGGTTTGGGCATTCTGTGCAGCCCGCCCCCGGAACAACAGCTCTTTTTTCAGCCTTTACTGCATCTTTAGGAAAAGTATGGTATACTTTTCATCTGGAGTAGAATAGATATGGAGGGATCCCCATGAAGCAGAAGACCCGCTGGCACGACGCGCTGGTCCTGGCCGCTGTGCTGTGCGCTGCCTTTCTCATCGTGACCGGCACACAGCAGATCACCGGCCGGATCGATGGCGTTGCATCGATGGTGTTTGTTCTGGCAGTTTTTTTGATCTCGATCTATACGGATGGTTATGTGTGGGGCGTGGTGGCTTCCCTGATCGGCGTGCTGGCCGTGAATTTTGCGTTCCGCTCCCCTTACTTTGCCTTCAACTTCACCCTGCCGGAAAACCTGTTCTCGGGCATGGCGATGCTGGTGGTGTCCATTATGACCAGCACCCTGACCACCCGCATCAAAAAGCAGGAACAGCTGCGGATGGAGAGCGAGACCGAAAAAATGCGGGCCACCCTGCTGCGGGCCGTCTCCCACGATCTGCGCACGCCCCTTACTTCCATTTACGGGGCCTGTTCCACGGTCATCGAAAATTATGACAGCCTGGAAAAAGAGCAAAAATTAAAACTTCTTGGCGAAGCCTGTTCCGATGCCCAGTGGCTGAACCGGATGGTGGAGAACCTGCTGTCTGTCACCCGCTTTGACGGCGGGCAGGTGGCCGTGCAAAAGACCCCCACCGTGCTGGACGAACTGATCGACACCGTGCTGGTGCGGTTCCAGAAGCGCTACCCCAAGGTGCCCGTTACCACCTACCTGCCCGACAGCTTCATCGTGATCCCCATGGACTCAATGCTGATCTCGCAGGTGCTGACGAACCTTTTGGAAAATGCCGCCGTCCACGCCGAGGGGATGACCCAGCTGACCCTGCGGGTGTTCACGCTGGGCAGCCGGGCGGTGTTTGAGGTATCGGACAACGGCTGCGGCATTCCGAAGGAGCGCCTGCGCACCCTGTTCACCGGTGTGCTGCCCGCCGATGCCGCGGCCGACAGCGGCAAGCATGGCATGGGCATTGGCCTTTCGGTCTGTGCCGCCATCGTCAAGGCCCACGGCGGCGAGATCCAGGCTGAGAGCAAGGTGGGCGAGGGCACCACCATCCGCTTCTGGCTGGAGACTGAATCGATCGAGACGGAGGAAAACGAAGATGAGCAATAACAAATTCAAGGTTCTGGTCGTAGAAGATGAGGCCAACATCTGCAGCTTTATTGAGACGCTGCTGGAGACCAACGGCTATCAGGCCCTTGTTGCCAACACCTGCGCCATGGGCCAGACCCTGTTCACCTCCCACAATCCGGACCTTATCATCCTGGATCTGGGCCTGCCCGACCGGGACGGACTGGAGCTCATCCGTTTTGTGCGGCAGAAGTTCCTGACCCCCATCGTCGTGCTCTCGGCCCGCACCACCGAGCAGGACAAGATCGAGGCGCTGGATCTGGGAGCCAACGATTACATCACCAAACCCTTTGGCACCGGCGAGCTGCTGGCCCGGGTGCGCGCCGCCCTGCGCACCAACCGCTTCGGCGTGCTGGGCGGGATGCCCGGCGGCGTGTTCCGGGCACAGGGGCTTGAGATCAACTACGAGCGCCGCAAGGTCTTTGTGGACGGTGCCGAGATCAAGCTGACCCAGACCGAATATAACATCGTGGCCTTCCTCTCGGAACATGCAGGCCGGGTGATGACCTACGCCGCCATCGTTCGGGCCATCTGGGGCGATACCGACTGCGGCAGCACCAAAAAGCTGCAGGTCAACATGGCAAACATCCGCAAAAAACTGGGCAGCGTGCCCGGGCGCAACACCTATATTCTGAACGAGCTGGGCGTGGGATACCGGATGATCGACGAGGACACCGATGCCAGGCCCGAAAGCTGAGGACTGCGTATGCTTCCTGCACTGATCATTTTTCTGCTGACCTATCTTCTGATGCTGGTCCTGCCGCAGTACCGGCCTTTTGCCGCGCTGGGCGGGGCCGCTCTGTTTCTGGCTCTGGGCGCGGCGGGCCTGTGGGACTTCACCCTGATGGATGCCGCCCGGGCCGTGGACTTCAATGTCCTGCTGATGATGGCGGGCACCATGGGCACGGTCTCCCTCTTTATTGAGAGCAGGATGCCCGCCCGGCTGGCCGAGCTGCTCATCGTGCGGGTGCCCAATGTAAAATGGGCCGTGTGTATGCTGGCCCTCTTTGCCGGGGTCATCAGCGCCTTTGTAGACAATGTTGCCACGGTGCTCATGGTAGCCCCTGTGGGCCTTGCCATTGCCCGCAAGCTCAGGATCTCCCCCGTGCCCGTCCTCATCTCCATTGCGGTCTCCTCCAACCTGCAGGGAGCTGCCACCCTTGTAGGCGACACCACCAGCATCCTGCTGGGCGGCTTTGCGGGGATGAACTTCTTCAATTTCTTCTGGATGGAGGGCAGGCCCGGCATCTTCTTCGGGGTGGAGCTGGGGGCGCTGGCCTCTCTGGGCGTGCTGCTGTTCACCTTCCGGCACGAGACCCAGCCCATCTCGGCCACGGTGGAGACAGAGGTCACCGACACGGTTCCCTCCGCCCTGATGCTGCTGACGGTGGGTCTGCTCATCGCGGCCTCTTTCCTGCCCCAGCCGGCGGGCGGGCTGCCGCTGGCACTCTATGGCCTGCGCAGCGGGCTGATCTGTGCAGGGGTCTGCCTGTTCGGCATCCTGCGCGCCTGCCTGCGCCGCCGCTCGTTCGCGCCGTTCCGGCTGGCGGCCCGGGAGCTGGACTGTGACACCCTGCTGCTGTTGTTCGGGCTGTTCATCCTGATCGAGGGCATCCGCAAGGCCGGGGTCATCGATGCCGCCGCCCAGCTGTTCTACACCCTCTCCGGTGATGATCCCTTCCGGCTCTATACCCTGCTGGTATTCGTCTCGGTGGGCCTTTCTGCCTTCATCGACAACATCCCCTATGTGGCCACCATGCTGCCGGTGGTGCAGGGCATTGCCGGGCTGATGAACGGCGGTGCAGGCTTCCCGCCCGAGCTGTTTTATTTCGGCCTGCTCACGGGTGCAACTCTGGGCGGCAACCTGACCCCCATTGGCGCTTCGGCCAACATTGCAGCCATCGGCATCCTGCGCAAGCAGGGTGAGCAGGTGCGCACCCGTGATTTTCTGCGCATCGGCATCCCGTTCACACTGGCAGCCGTCCTGACGGGCTATGTGTATCTCTGGCTGGTGTGGGGCGCATAAGCGCTGCCGTGCCAGAGCAGCAGCAAAGAAAAACGCGCCGTGTCCAACGACACAGCGCGTTTTTGTTGTTTATTCCAACCCGATCTGCTGGGCGTATTCTTCCAGCAGCTCCCGTTCCAGGAAGGGAGTTTTCACGCCCTCACGGTCGCGGTAGGTCTCGTGGCCCTTGCCGATGACGGCGATCAGGTCGCCCTCCTGGGCGTGATCCACGGCGTAGTGGAGCGCGTCCAGACGGTCGGGGATCTCCACAAACTTGGCATCGGGGTTGCCCTTGTTCATGCCCACCCGGATATCAGCAAGGATGTCCTCGATCTTCTCAAAGCGGTTGTTGTCCTCGGTCAGGATGGAGAAATCCGCCATTTTTGCACAGATCTCGCCCATGCCGTAGCGGCGCAGCTTGGAGCGGTTGCCGCCGCAGCCGAACACCACCACCAGCCGGTGGGGGTGATAGGCCCGCAGGGTGGTGAGCAGGCTCTCGGTGGAGACCTCGTTGTGGGCGTAGTCCAGCAGGATGGTAAACTTTTTGCTGATGGGCACCAGCTCCACGCGGCCCTTGACCACGCACTTGCCCAGACCCTCATGGATGGCGGCATCGGGCAGGCCCAGCACCTTGCCCACGGCCAGGGCGGCCAGCGCGTTGTAGACGCTGAACTCGCCGGGCATGTTCACCCTGACATCCATATTGTCTCTGCCGGAGACGTGGAACGCCACGCCCAGAAAATCGTGGGTGCGCAGCAGCTCACAGCCCTCGGCGCGGTAGTCGGCCTTTTCACTGCGGCCATAGGTCACCAGCTTGCAGGTGTGGCCTTCCAGCAGGGCTTCGGTGTTCTCGTCATCGATGTTCACCACGCCCACATCACACCGCCGGAAGAGCTGCCCCTTCCAGCTGCGGTACTCCTCAAAGGTCTTGTGCTCACCGGGGCCGATGTGGTCGGGGGAAAGGTTGGTGAACACGCCGATATCATAGTGCACACCCGCCACACGGTCCATCATCAGGCCCTGGCTGGACACCTCCATCAGGGCCACGTCGCAGCCTGCATCCAGAAACTGACGGAAGGTCTTTTGCAGCTCGTAGCTCTCAGGGGTGGTGTTGGCGGTCTCCTGATGACGGCCCATGAAGTAGATGCCGTTGGTGCCGATCATGCCGACTTTTTTCCCGGCAGCTTCCAGCACGCTCTTGATCATGTGGGTGGTGGTGGTCTTGCCCTTGGTACCGGTCACGCCGATCATGGTCATCTGGCGGGAGGGGTTGCCAAAGAGGTTGCCGCTCATCAGCGCCATGGCATAGCGGCTGCTCTCCACCTTGACCACGGTCACACCGGGCATGGCAGAAAGGTCAATGTCGTGCTGGATGACCAGCACGCTCACGCCCTTGGCAGCGCAGTCTGCGGCAAACTCGTGGCTGTCACGCTGGGTGCCCACGATGCAGACAAAGGCAAGGCCCGGGGCCGCCTTCCTGCTGTCGTAGATGATGTCCTGCACTTCGGTATCCAGGCTGCCCTGCACCAGGGTAAAGGGCACGCCTTCCAGTAATTGTTCCAGCTTCATAACATTACACGCTCCTTATTGGGTCGTTTGGGTTGGGTCTGCATCGCCCGCCGCCGGGGTCGTTCCCTCGGCGGGGGTCGGCTGTACAGTCTGTCCGGCTTCGGGGCCTGCCGGGGCCGCGGCGGTATCCGTTGGTGTTTCGGCAGCAGCATCTACGGCGGCTTCACCCTCTGCCGGGGCGGTGCCGTCTGTGGCCGTGCCTTCTGCCGTTTCACCGGTCACACCCTCTTCGGCGGGTGTTTCCTCCACCGGTTCGGGCACGATGTAGCCAGAGGGCAGCTCCGGCTCACCCTGCGCAAAGGTGAACTTGCGGGTGCTGGACATGCTGATATGGGTGAAGTCCAGCTTTCCGGTGTCGGTCGCGGCACAGCCCTTGCCGTCCTCATTCAGCAGGACGTGCTTTGCCAGCTTGAGCTTATATTCCAGCTCATTCAGGGTGCCCAGCCAGACGCTGATGCGGTCCTGATAGAGGAAGGCCATCTCGTCCACATCCGCAAACTCGATGCGGGTCACGTCGGCGCTCATGCCTGCGGCATCCAGCGCAGCCAGCAGGGTGTTCAGGCTTTCCAGCCGCTGGTCTGCCTCCTCCTCAACAGTGCCGGAGGCGCTGCTGTCGGCGGCGCTGTCCGGGATGCTGTCCGGGGTGCTGTCCGGGGTGCTGTCAGCCTTGGGCTCCGCCGCAAAGGTCAGCTGTTCGCCGGGCTCAGCAGAGACCGGTTCGCCGCCGTACAGGGTGGGCAGACCGGCAGGCTGGGCAGAATCCTTTTCCAGGATCTTCAGGCCGCCCGAGAGGGTCAGCCAGCCGGAGGAGGTCTGCATGGCCCAGGCAGGCCGGGCCTCTGTTACCCGCACCACCACGGTGCCGGGGTAATCCCGCTCCACCCGGATATCCTCCAGCATGGGGAACACCTTTTCCAGCGCGGCGGCCTTGCTGCCGGGGTCAAAACTGAAGATATTCTCTTCCGGATGGACATCCAGCGCCTGCAGGATCTGGTCGCTGGTATAGCCGCCGGCCTCCTGCACCACACCGTCCGCTGTCTGCACCTGAATGGAGCTGATCTTGAACAGCATCGTCACGGTGAGGTAGACCCCCGCGCCGATGACGCAGAGCAGCATGACAAGGGCCGTGAGCCGCCGCATGAGCCTGCGCCGCCGGATGGCGGCCCGGGTCAGCTTCCGCTTTTTCCTGCCCTCCCGCCGGACGGGGTCACGCCGGGCGTTCTGCCCCTGCACCGGCCGCATCCGCTGGCCGTTACGGCTCTGGGCGTTCTGCGGGCGGCGCTGGGCGTTCCGGTTCTGGCCGCTGGCCGGGCGGCGGTTCCGCTGATTGCCCCCGGAGGTGCGCCGCTGGCTGTTCTGCCCGCTGCGGGGGCGCTGTGCGCCGCTTTGGCTGCTCCGCCCGCCGGTGGGAAAGGTGATGCTGTTATCCGGGTAGGAGCCGTAGTCCACCGTGCGCTCCGTATACCGGCTGGGGCGGGGCGCATCGGGGTCATAATTGGGGTTCGTGATGGGGTGGCCGCCGGAGGAATATCCTGCGTACCCGCTGTACCCCAGGTCACTGCCAGCACCCGCGCTGCTGCGGCGCTGGGTGCTCTGCCCGCCGCGCCGGTCATCCCGGGCCTGATCGTAGGCCTGGCGGCGCTTGCGGTTCCGGCTGTTCCGGTCATTCTGCGGCATCCGGCTGCACCTCCTTTCCTCTGTTTTTTTCTTCCGTTACGGGGTCTTGACCAGCTTGAGCAGGGCATCCGCAATGCGGTCCAGGCTGTCGTCCACCGACAGGCTCCGGGCATTGCGGCCCATCTCAGCCAGCTTGCCGGGCTGGGCCAGCATCCCGGAAACGGTCTGCACCAGCTTTTCGCCGGTCAGGTCTTTTTCCTCAATGACCACAGCGGCACCGGCCTTCTGCAGCTCCATGGCGTTGTAATACTGGTGGTTCTCGGCCACGTTGGGGCTGGGGATGAGCACGGCGGCGCGGCCCACAGCCTCCAGCTCAGCCAGTGTCAGGGCACCGGCGCGGCTGATGACAAGGTCCGCTGCGGCCAGCAGCTCGGGCATATTGTTGATGTATTCCTTCACTACAAGGCTCTCGCCGGGGGCAAAGCCCTTTTTCTTTTCCAGATCCTGAAACAGCTGCACGCCGTACTGACCGGTGGCATGGAGATGGAGGACGGGCTTGTGGTTTTTCTGCTCCCAGGCGCAGAGGTCGGCCACCACCTCGTTCACGCGGCGGGCACCCAGACTGCCGCCGAAGGAGAGGATCACGGTGCGGTCGCCCGCGCCCAGTTCGGCACGGATGGCTTCCCGGTTCTTCGCCTGGGTGAACACCTCCGGCCGGACAGGGTTGCCCACCACGATGGTCTTTTCGGGTGCGCCCAGCTTTTCCACGGCGGCGGGCACAGCGGCGAACACGATGTCCACATCCGGGGCCAGCAGCTTGTTGGTCACACCGGGAAAGGCGTTTTGCTCATGCAGGGCGGTCTTGATGCCCTGTCTGGCGGCGCAGCGCACCACCGGGCCGGACACATAGCCGCCGCAGCCAATGACCAGGTCGGGCTGGATGTCCTTCATCATCTTTTTGGCCTTGGGGCCGGAGAGTGCCAGATTCCACAGGGTAATGAGATTCCGCTTGATATTGTTCAGGCTCAGCTTCCGCTGAAAGCCGGTGATCTCGATGTGATGGAAGGGATAGCCCGCCTGTGTGACCAGACGGTACTCCATGCCCTCTTTCCGGCCCGCAAAATGGATCTCGGCGGTGGGGTCGGCTTTTTTGATGGCTCCCGCAATGGCCAGAGCCGGGTTGATATGACCGGCAGTGCCGCCGGCTGCAATGAGTACACGCATCTTGGTTCCTCCTTACTGTTCTGTCTGCGCTCTGCGCGCGGTATCCAGCACAATGGTCTTTGCCTTGCGCCGGCGCTCCCGCTCGGCGTGGGTTTCCTCCCGTTCCAGACGGGCCCGTTCGCCGTTGCGTCCGATATTGACCATAACGCCCATCTCGGCCAGCAGCAGGATCAGACTGGTGCCGCCGGAGGAGAAGAAGGGCAGCGAAATGCCGGTGTTGGGCAGGGTGTTGGTGACAACGGCGATGTTGCAGAACACCTGCCAGGCGATCTGCGCCATGATGCCGATGCCCACCAGCGTGCAGAACCGGTTTTCGGCATGGAAGGCGATCCAGAAGCCCTGCACCAGAAAGAGGACGAACAGCACGATGACGATCACCGCGCCGACGAAGCCCAGTTCCTCGCACACGACACTGAAGATAAAGTCGTTGGTGCTCTCCGGCAGCCAGAGCTGCTTTTCGATGCTGTTGCCAAGGCCCAGCCCCGTGGCACCGCCTGAGCCGATGGCGTACAGGCTCTGCTTGGTCTGGCTGGTCATCCGGTCAAGATCCTGCGTCCAGCCGTCCAGGCGGCTCTGCAGGTAGTCGATGGAGTCCACGTGCTTCAGCAAAGTCTCCAGCAGGAACAGCGCGGCACCGGCACAGCCCCAGGTAATGATGCCGCCGCTGCCGCCCAGCAGCAGGATGGTGCCCACAATGGCCGTGGTCAGCAGGATGCCCGACATGTGGGGCTCCAGCACCAGCAGGATCAGGACAGGCACCAGCCACAGGATGGGCCGGATGAGCTCCACCACGATGCTGTGGTAGACCCACTTGCGCATGGGTACCTCGCCGAATCTGACCTGCGGGGTCCTGGCGGCGATGTCTGCCGTGAGCAGGATCATCTCAAATTTTGCCACCTCGGAGGCCTGCAGGGTCAGGCCGCCGAAGCTGATCCACCGGCGGCAGCCGTTGATGGGGCTGCTGAACAGCACCAGCACCAGCAGGATCAGGCAGACGATATAGCCCAGCTTGACCATTCTGCGC
>OOCL01001829.1_pt1 | contig 11182 bp, 8 predicted proteins | sample 1671211 | NCBI WGS metagenome assembly OOCL01 (sample SAMN06348133, study PRJEB24527) | human gut metagenome | biome: human gut; feature: ankylosing spondylitis patient; material: feces | host: Homo sapiens | place: China | collected 2015-10 | reverse complement strand
ATGGCCAATAAAATCCAGCAATTCGCTTTCCGTCACGCCAACAAGGAAACCGACCGTGCCACTTATCAGGCGATGGAAGCCTTTGTCCATAACCTCAACACCATGCACAGCCGCGCAGGCGCGCAGACTCCCTTCTCCTCCATCAACTACGGCATGGACACCTCCCCCGAGGGGCGCATGGTGATGAAGAACGTCATGCTGGCCACCGAGGCCGGCCTGGGCGGCGGAGAGACCCCCATCTTCCCCATCCAGATCTTCCGGGTCAAGGAGGGGGTCAACTACAACCCCGGCGAACCCAATTACGACCTGTTCCAGCTGGCCATGCGGTGCTCCGCCAAGCGGCTGTTCCCCAATTTCTCCTTCCTCGACGCGCCCTTCAACCTGCAGTACTACAGGCCCGGCCATCCCGAGACCGAGATCGCCTATATGGGGTGCCGCACCCGGGTCATCGGCAACGTGTACGATCCCAGCCGGGAGATCTGCAACGGCCGGGGCAACCTGTCCTTCACCACCATCAACCTGCCCCGGCTGGCCATCAAGGCCAGGGGGGATCTGGACGTTTTCTTCGAGGGGCTGGACCGGATGCTGGATGTCTGCGTGGAGCAACTGCTGGAGCGCTTTGAGATTCAGTGCCGCAAGCACGTATACAACTACCCCTTCCTCATGGGCCAGGGGGTGTGGCTGGACAGCGACAAGCTGGACTGGGACGACGAGGTGCGGGAGGTGCTCAGGCACGGCACCCTCACCGTGGGCTTCATCGGCCTGGCCGAGACCCTCAAGGCCCTTGTCGGGGTCCACCACGGGGAGAGCGAGAAGGCCCAGGTGCTGGGCCTGGAGATCATCTCCCACATGCGGGCCCGCATGGACGAGGAGGCCGCCAAACGGGGCCTCAACTTTTCCCTCATCGCCACCCCCGCCGAGGGGCTGTCCGGCCGGTTCGTCAAGCTGGACCGGGCCCGTTACGGCTCCATCGAGGGGATCACCGACCGGGAGTACTACACCAACTCCTTCCACGTGCCGGTGTACTACCCCATCTCCGCCTACGATAAAATCCGGATTGAGGCTCCCTACCACGCCCTCACCAACGCCGGCCACATCAGCTATATCGAGATGGACGGCGATCCCACCGACAACCTGGAGGCCTTCGAGAAGGTCATCCGCTGCATGAAGGAGAGCGGCATCGGCTACGGCAGCGTCAACCACCCGGTGGATCGTGACCCGGTGTGCGGCTTCTCCGGCATCATCGGCGACCAGTGCCCCGGCTGCGGCCGCACCGAGGCCGACGGCGTGCCCTTTGAGCGCATCCGCCGCATCACCGGCTATCTGGTGGGAACCCTGGACCGCTTCAACAACGGCAAGCGGGCGGAGGAGCGCGACCGGGTAAAGCATTCGGTGTAATAGGGACGGGGACAAGCCTAGGGCTTGTTTGAAAAATATCAACATGCCCAATCGACGGGTCTTTTGTCCCCTGGACGGCGCAATTTTTCCTTGAAATCCGTCCGGATTCCCGCGAAAAAATTGCTTGCCAGCAGCCATAATCCCTCGCTGCTGGGCACATCGCCAAGTTTCAAACAAGCCCTAGTCTGGCGGGGAAGAAAACCACGCCCGTAGAGGCGCACTGTGTGCGCCTACAAAACCGAAGAAAAGAGGAAAAACCATGCTGCAATTCAATCATTTTAACTTTAATGTGCTGGATCTGGAGCGATCCCTGGCCTTCTACCGGCAGGCGCTGGAGCTGGAGGTGGTGGAGGAGAAGGAGGCCGACGACGGCTCCTTCAAGCTGGTGTACCTGGGGGACGGGGAGACCGGCTTCCGTCTGGAGTTAACCTGGCTGCGGGACCGCACCGAACCCTACGATTTGGGGGAGCAGGAGTTCCATCTGGCCTTCGTCACCGACCGCTTTGATGCGCTGCTGGCGCGGCACCGGGCCATGGGCTGCGTATGCTTTGAAAACCCGGATATGGGCGTTTACTTCATTGAGGATCCGGACGGCTACTGGATCGAGCTCGTCCCGGAGCGGGGGTAAGGGGTGAGTCAGACCATAGGCGGCCGGCTGGCCTACGCCGATCTGCTGCGGTGTACCGCCATGCTGGCGGTGATCGTGGTCCACATAACCGGCGGGGCCCTGGAGGCGTCGCCGGTGGGAACGCCCGATTTTATGGTGCTCAACGTGTACGACGGGCTGACCCACTGGTGTGTGCCGGTGTTTGTCATGCTCTCCGGCATGTTCTTGCTGGACCCCAAGCACAGCCTCCCCCCCTCCAAGCTTTTTTTCGGCCATATGCTGCGTATCGCCGCCGCCTTGGCGGTATGGGGGACGGCCTATGCGCTGGTGGAACGGGTACAGGTGCACGGCCTGAGCTGGGAGAGCGTCCGGGCAGCCCTCTATCAGGTGCTCCTGGGAAAGACCTGCTTTCACCTGTGGTTCCTTTATATGCTGCTCGGCCTGTATCTGGTCACCCCGGTGCTGCGTGCCTTCGTGAGGGGGGCAGGCCGGGGGGATTTCCACTGGTTTTTCCTGCTGGTATTTGTTTTCACCTTCCTCCTGCCCACCCTTCTGCGCCTGCGGCCCAGCCAGACGGTGAGCCTCTACCAGAGCTACCTGAATATCAAGCTGGTGCTGGGCTATGTGGGCTACTATGTACTGGGTTATTACTTAAAGGAGTATACACTGAGCCGCCCGGCGGAGTACCTCATCTACCTGCTGGGGATCGCAGGGGCGGCGGTCACCGTGGGGGGCACCGCCTGGCTGTCCCAGCAGCGCGGGGCGCTGGCCCAGACCTTTTACAACTATGACAGTCCCAACATCGCCCTGATGAGCACGGCGGTCTTTGTGCTCTTCCGCTATTTGCTGGGGGTGAGCGACGAGCGCTCCCGCCGCCAGCGGTTTTCCGGCGTGGCGAAGGTGTCCTTCGGCATCTATCTGGTGCACGTGTTCTTCCTCATGCTGCTGCGGAACTTCGGCATTACCGCCCTGTCCTTCCCGCCTGTGCTGTCGGTGCCGGTGCTGACGGCGGCGGTATTCCTGGCCTCTCTGGCGGCGGCGTGGCTCCTCTCCAAGGTGCCGTTCGTGGGCAAGTATTTGACTTAAAGGAGAAGCGGCATGCTCTTTTCCAGTTCGGTGTTTCTCTTCCTGTTCCTCCCGGTGGTCCTGCTGGTGTATTACCTGCCCCTGCGGAGGTGGCGGCAGGGGCAGAACGTGTTTCTGCTGCTGGCCTCCCTGGGCTTCTATGCCTGGGGGGAGCCCTGGTTTGTACTGGTCATGCTGGGCTCCATCCTGGCCAATTACGGCTTCGGCCTGTGGGTGGATGCCTGCAAGCGGGCGGGACGGACCTGCGCGCCCCCTCTTGTGACCGCCCTGGCGGTGAATCTTGGTATCCTGTTTGTATTTAAATACCTGACGTTTACACTGGGTATTCTGAACCGCCTGGGGGCGGCCTTTGTCATTCCCGGTATTGAGCTGCCCATCGGCATCTCCTTCTTTACCTTCCAGGCCCTGAGCTATGTGCTGGACGTCCACCGGGACCGGGGGGAGGTGCAGCGCTCGCCCCTGAAGGTGGGGCTTTACATCTCCTTTTTCCCCCAACTCATCGCCGGCCCCATCGTCAAGTATGAGACAGTGGCCCAGCAGATCGACCACCGCAAAGAGACCTGGGCGGACTTCTCCGCCGGGTGCAGCCGGTTTATCGTGGGTCTGGGCAAGAAGGTGCTCCTGTCCAACCAACTGGCCGTGGTGGCCGACCGGGCCTTTGGCCAGGGGGACGGCCTGTCCGCCTCTTTCGCCTGGCTGGGCGCCCTGTGCTACACCCTGCAGATCTACTACGATTTCTCCGGCTACTCCGACATGGCCATCGGCCTTGGCAAGATGTTCGGCTTCCACTTCCTGGAGAACTTCAATTACCCCTACATCTCCCGGTCCATCACCGAATTCTGGCGGCGGTGGCACATCTCCCTGTCCACCTGGTTCCGGGACTATGTCTACTTCCCCCTGGGGGGCAGCCGGGTGGACTCCAGGGCCAAACACATCCGCAACCTGTTCGTAGTGTGGCTGCTTACCGGCATCTGGCACGGGGCCAACTGGACCTTCCTCGCCTGGGGACTGTTCTACTTCGTGCTGCTAGTGCTGGAAAAATACGGTGGGTTGGGCCGGGGCTGGCCGGTGTGGGCCAAATGGCTGTTTACCTTCCTGATGGTGAACTTTGCCTGGGTGCTCTTCCGGGCGGACAGCCTGGCGGCGGCGGGGCAGTACCTCCAGGCCATGTTGGGCCTCGGCGCCGGGGGGTGGGACGAGCTGACCGCCCTCTACCTGCGGGAGAACTGGACGGTGCTGGCGGCGTCGGTGCTCTTTGCCGGCCCGCTGGCCCCCCGCCTGCGGGACTGGGCCGCGAAAAAGGACAGCCCCCTGCTGGACGCGGGCTACGCCGTACTGGCGGCGGCGGTGTTCCTGGTGTCGGCGGCCTTCCTGATCAAGGGTACCTACAACCCCTTCATCTACTTCAACTTTTGAGGAGGCAGAAGCGTGAAGCGACGCAATACCATGACCGCCGCGGTCTTCCTGCTGGCGGTGGCGGCGGGATTCCTGCTGCTGGCCACCTCCTTCTTCGGTGGGGAGGGGAAGCTTGAGGCCCTGCTCAAGGCCTTCGTTCAGAACCGGGACGTGATGGCCTTTGTGGACGGGGCGGAGTCCGCCGTCAACGGCGATCTGGACCGGGATCACCTGTTTATCCAGCTCTACGGCGGGGTGCAGCGGCTCTCCGGCCGCCGGGTGGTGGAGGACGCGGTGGGGGAGAATACCGTGGTGCGGTTGTCCACCGGCGGGCTGAATTTTGTGGATCTCCAGGCCGCGCCCGGCGTCGGGCCGCAGGTGGCGGAGAACGCCGCCGCCACGGCGGCGTTTTCCCAGGACCTGGAGGCCCTGGGAATCCCCTACCTCTACGTGAACGCCCCACAGAAGCTCCAGCGTGGGGAGGCGCTGCTCCCGACCGGGGTGGAGGAGTACGGCAACGAGAGCGCCGACGCGTTCCTGGAGGAGCTGGAGCGGCAGGGAACGGACTATGTGGATCTGCGCCCCCTGTTTGAGGAGAACGGCATCTACTCCAACTGGTTTTTCCGCACCGACCACCACTGGAGGCCCGAGGCGGCCTTTTTCGCCTGGCAGGCGCTGACGGACGAGCTGGAGGAGCGGTACGGCCTGGCCGCCGACCCGGCCCTCACCGATCCGGCCAACTGGGATACCCGTGTGCTGGAGCACTTCTTCCTGGGCAGCCAGGGCAAGCGGGTGGGCTCCCTCTACGCCGGGGCGGACGACATCACGCTCTATACCCCAAAATTCGATTCCGAGCTGACCTATTCCTGCCCCGCCTACGGTTTTACCCGCACCGGCCCCTTTGAGACATCGGTGTGCTTTCCCGAGCGGGTGGCCCAGCAGGACTGGTTCAACGGTAATCCCTATACCTACTACGCCGGCGGCGACTACCCCATCGCCACCATCACCAACCACAAAAATCCGGACGGGCCGCGGGTGGTGCTGCTGCGGGACTCCTTTGCCTGCGCCCTCACCCCCTTCCTGGCCCTCTCCTGCTCGGAGCTGACCACCATTGATCTGCGGTATTTCGAGGGGGATTTGCTGGACACCATCGCGGGCCTGGAGCCGGATATAGCCCTCACCCTCTACACTGCGAGCACCACCCGGCTGGACAACCTGTTCCAATATGAACATACGGAGGAATGAGCCTTGACCATACAGAGACAACCCTCCCTCCGGCGGCTGGACTGGCACTATATGGCCATGCAGATCGGCTTTTGGGCCATGTTTGCCTCCATCGTGGGGTACCAGACCGCCCTGCTGCTGGACCGGGGCTTTTCCAACGGGGAGGCCGGGCTGATGACCTCGGTGCGCTGCCTGGCGGGCATTGTGTGCCAGCCCCTGCTGGGGGGCTTTGCCGACCGGCACCCGGAATTCCCCCTCAAGCGTATCGTCTCCCTGTCCATGCTCCTCTCCCTGGGGGTGAGCGTCTGGTACTGGCTCGCCCCGGGCATGGGGCTGGGGGAGACCGCCCTGGTGTGGGCGGTCATCGGCGGGCTGGAGGTGTCCTCCTACCCCCTCATGGACGCCATGGCCATCCAGTTCATCAACGACGGCGTCCCCATCCGCTACAGTCTGGGCCGAGGACTGGGCTCCCTGGCCTACGCCCTGACCTGTGTGTTCCTGGGCTTCCAGGTGGGGCGCTCCGGGGTGGAGAGCACGCTGCTCACCCATGTGGTGCTGGTCGCGGCGGAGATCGCCCTGGTGGCCACCTACCCGCCCTACCGGGGCAGGCCCCGCGCCCGGGATGCGGAGGGGCCGAGGCCACAGTCGGCCCTGGCCCTGCTGCGGTCCAATCCGTCCTTTACCCTGATGCTGGCCGGGGTGCTGCTGAGCCTGACGGCGGTGCTCCCCCTGTCCAACTTCCTGGTCAACATCGTCACCAGCCGGGGCGGCACCGATGCCGACTTGGGCCTGGCCATGTTTGTGATGGGGGCCTTCGAGCTGCCCACCGCCTTTCTCTTTCCACGGCTGCTCCGCCGGTTTGGCAGCGGGCGGCTGCTGGTGCTCAGCGCTGTGTTCGGCACCCTCAAGGCCGTGGCGCTGCTGTGTACCTTCAACTACGCCGGCGTCCTGCTGGCCCAGCCCCTGCAACTGCTGGGCTACGGCCTGTTCACCCCGGCGTCGGTCTACTTTGTCAATGAGTCCGTGCCCGAGGCTGACCGGGTGCGGGGCCAGACGGTGATGATGGTGGCCTCCAACGGCATGGGCGGAATGCTGGGCGGCCTGCTGGCCGGCTGGACCTTGGATATGGGCGGCGCAAACTGGATGCTCGCCGCCTGTATCGCCTGCGGCTGCGCCGGCGCGGCCCTCTGCTGGGCGGCGCTCCGGTGTCCGGCCCGGCGGACGGTTTGAAAAAATTGTAGGCGGAAATCATAAATTTAACCCATTTCACCCTTCCCAAACGGGGCGGGATGGTGTATGATATCTGCGGATTTTTGTTGAGACCTGGAGATTCGGATACCCGACGGAGGGACGATTGTATGAACATGAGAAAGACCAAAATCATCTGCACCCTGGGGCCTGCGGTGGACCATGCGGAGACCATTGAACGGCTGATCCGGACCGGCATGAACGCTGCCCGCTTCAACTTCTCCCATGGCAGCCACGCCGAGCAGTTGGCCCGGCTGAATATGTTCAAGAAGGTGCGGGACACCCTGGGCGCCCCCGTGGCCACCATTCTGGACACCAAGGGCCCCGAAATCCGTATAAAGACCTTTGCCGACGGCCCCGTGACTCTGGAGCAGGGCCAGGGATTTATCCTGACCACCGATGACGTGCCCGGCGACGGCCACCGGGTGAGTGTCACCTATGCCAACCTCCACAAGGAGGTGGGGCCCGGCTGCCGCATCCTGGTGGACGACGGCCTCATCGAGCTGCGGGTCCAGAAGGTAGAGGGCCACGAGATCCACTGTGAGGTGGAAAACGGCGGCCCCCTGTCCAGCAACAAGTCCATTAACATACCTGATGTGCACATTCTGTTGCCCTCCCTCACCGACAAGGACCGGGAGGATCTGAAGTTCGCCGTGGACAACGACTTTGACTTCATCGCCGCCTCCTTCGTGCGCAAGGCCAGCGACGTGGAGGACATCCGTGCCGAACTGCGCAAGCACGGCGGCGACAATATCCGCATCATCGCCAAGATCGAGAACCGGGAGGGCGTTGAGAACCTGGAGGGCATCATCGCCGCCTCCGACGGCATCATGGTGGCCCGGGGCGATCTGGGCGTGGAGATCCCCGCCCACGAGGTGCCCATCCTCCAGAAGAAGATGATCAAGGCCACCATCCGGGCCGGCCTGCCGGTCATCACCGCCACCCAGATGCTGGACTCCATGATCCGCAATCCCCGCCCCACCCGGGCCGAGGTGTCCGACGTGGCCAACGCCGTGTTCGACGGCACCTCCTGCGTCATGCTCTCCGGCGAGACGGCCTCCGGCAAGTACCCCATTGAGGCCCTGTCCACCATGGTTAACACCGTCACCGCCGCGGAGGAGGCCATCGACTATTGGGGCCGCTTCCGGGAGCGCAGCCTGTTGCCCGTGGTATCCGGTATCAGTGACGCAATCACTCACTCCTGCTGTCTGACAGCCATGGATCTGAACGCCTCGGCCATCCTGGCGGCCACCCGGTCGGGCTACACCGCCAAAGTCATTTCCCGCTTCCGCCCTGCCTGCCCCATCGTGGCCCTGTGCCAGAATGAGTCCACCCGGCGGCAGCTTGCCATCTCCTGGGGCGTGCACCCCTACCTGTCCGGCGAGGTGGATTCCACCGACCGGATGTTCTCCCTGGCTGTGGATGTGGCCCGTAAGGAGAACGCAGTCCAGATCGGCGATACGGTGGTGATTACCGCCGGCGTACCCCTGGGCCAGTCCGGCACAACCAACCTGATCAAGGCCCAGATTGTGGAGGGCGGCCTGTAAAAGACTGTAAGAAGGAACGCATAACAAGAACCGGACCGGCTCCTACGTGTGCCGGTCCGGTTCTTTCTGAAGGGCCCGCGGCCCCTCAGATGGTGCCGCTATAGTCTATCACAGGGGGTTCGTCGTGTCAAAGGCGGCGGCGTTCTCCGGGGAGAAGATGGGGACGGCGATGCAGCAGACACCGGCGCTGGCGTACTGGATGGCCGCGTTCCTGGTCATGCCGATCACCGCTATCCTACGGTATACTGGATGCTTCCACAAAAGAAAAGGGACCGCACGCAGAGCCGCGGCATACAAATGGGAAAAGGGGGGAGCATATGGAGAACCGCATTCTGGCCCGGCTGGACGGCCGGGCGGACCCGGAGTGGCTGCTCACCCTGCTCAGCGTGCTGCCGCTCAACACCTACACCCTGGAGGAGTGGAACGAGGCACTGTCCCAAGCGGCAGGGAGGCGGATCTTCTGCCCGTCTTACCGGACGTTATCCGACTATTTACACCGGCTGGTTTTAGGAGTACAATAGCCTTGTAGAAACTGCACAAGGAGGTGCCCCATGAAACTGACCTTTTTCGGCGCGGCAAGGGCCGTCACCGGAAGCTGCCACTGTGTGGAGTGCGGGGGAAAGAAGATTCTGGTGGACTGCGGCCTGCAGCAGGGCCGGGACGAGCGGGACAACCAGGAGCTGGACTTTGCCGCCGGATACATCGACGCCGTGGTGGTCACCCACGCCCACATCGACCACTCCGGCCGCATTCCCCTGCTGGTGAAGCAGGGCTTCACCGGCAACATCTACTGCACCCGCCTGACGGGGCAGCTTCTGTCCATCATGCTGCGGGACTCGGCTCACATCCAGGAGAGCGACGCCCAGTGGCAGAACCAGAAGGGCAAGCGGGCCGGGGAGGAGCCGGTGGAGCCCCTCTACACCGTCCACGACGCGGAGGAGGCGGTCAAGCGCATCGTCACCTGCGAGTACGGTACCACGCTTCAGATCGCCGACGGGGTGAAGGTGCGCTTCGTGGACGCCGGGCACCTGCTGGGCTCGGCCAGCGTGGAGATGTGGCTCACCGAGGGGGACACCACCCGCAAGGTGGTCTTCTCCGGCGACATCGGCAACCGGGATCAGCCCATCATCCGCGACCCCCAGTACATCAGGGACGCCGACTATGTGCTCACCGAGAGCACCTACGGCGACCGGCTCCACGACATGGACGAGCAGCCGGACTACACCGCCGACCTGGCCGCCATTATTGACGAGACTCTGGGCAATGGGGGCAACGTGATCATCCCCTCCTTCGCCGTGGGCCGCACCCAGGAGCTGCTGTACTTTATCCGGGAGATGAAGGAGCAGGGCCTCGTCAAGAGCGTGCCCGGCTTCTCCGTGGTGGTGGACTCCCCCCTGGCCGGCGAGGCCACGCGCATCTTCTCCGGGGATCTCCACGGCTACCTGGACGAGGAGGCCATCGCCGCCCTCAAGGGCGGGGCCCTGTTCCAGTTCCCCGGCCTCACCATCACCGAGAGCAGCGATGAGTCCCGCGCCCTCAACCTGGACCCTACCCCGAAGGTGATCATCTCCGCCTCCGGTATGTGCGACGCCGGCCGTATCCGCCACCACCTCAAGCACAACCTCTGGCGGCCGGAGTGCGCCGTGGTGTTCGTGGGCTATCAGGCCGAGGGCAGCCTGGGCCGCCGGCTCCTCAACGGCGTCGGCTCGGTCAAGCTCTTCGGCGAGGAGATCGCCGTCCATGCGCAGATCGTGAACTTCCAGGGTCTCTCCTCCCACGCGGACCGGAACCACCTGCTCTCCTGGATCCAGGCCATCCAGGCCCCCAAGCCCCAGCACGTGTTCGTGGTCCACGGGGACCGGGAGGTGGCGCCCTTCTTCGCCAAGACCATCCAGGGCCTGGGCTTCACCGCCCACGCGCCCCAGTACACGGAGGTGTACGACCTGATCGCCGACAAGGTGACCGAGCCCGGCTACCTGCCTGAGCGGAAGGCCAGGACCACCGGCGGTATGCGGGCCAGCGCGGCCTACGAGCGGCTGGTGGCCGTGGGCAACATGCTTATGGAGAGCATCAAGCGCAGCCGCGGGCGGGACAACAAGTCCCTGGCCCGGTTCGCGGACCAGCTGCGGCAGCTGCTGGAGAAGTGGGAGAGCTAAGGCAGCTCCCTTGCCAGAGAGAAGGCGGCCTGGAACGCGGCCTCCAGCTCCATGCTGTGGAGCTGCGCCGCCGCATCCTCGTATTTTTCGACGGTGTTCCAGTCGTCGTCCGGAAGCAGGTCCCGGAGCCGCAGGGACAGGCGGGCGGTCAGGCGGGAGACTTCCCGGTACTCCGGGGAGGGGAGATAGGAGGGGAGAAGCTCCTCCTTGGCGTATTCGTAGAGAACTTGCATCAGGTCTGTCATAATCAAAAGACGCCCCCTAAACACGCGAATTGCACGTATTCATAATATACGTGCAAAACGCGTGTGTCAAGAGGCTCGGGAGAGATTTTATGATAAAATTTGCGGAGAGACTGCGTGAATTGCGGAAAGAACGTCATGTCACACAAAAGGACATGGGGGAAATTCTGGGTATCCAGTTGCGTTCCTACCAATGCTATGAGAGCGGCGACCGCCGCCCGGACTATGAGAAATTGGTGGCCCTGGCGGATTACTTCGACGTGACCACAGATTATCTGC
>OOCL01001820.1_pt1 | contig 11205 bp, 10 predicted proteins | sample 1671211 | NCBI WGS metagenome assembly OOCL01 (sample SAMN06348133, study PRJEB24527) | human gut metagenome | biome: human gut; feature: ankylosing spondylitis patient; material: feces | host: Homo sapiens | place: China | collected 2015-10 | reverse complement strand
ACTCTGTCTCCAGAAAGGGATTTTAAGTCCCTCGTGTCTGCCAATTTCACCACAGTGGCGCATAGAAACCCGGCTTACAAAGCCCTGCTGCTCTGGACATTCACAGAGAGCCGGGAATAACAGGTGATGAGGTAAACATTTATCACAAGTCCGTCGTTACGGAGTTGCAAACATGTATCAAAACATGTAAGATTCACACAACGGCTATTATAATACAATAGAAACCCTGCTTTGTCAAGTTACACCTTTCCGCCATGCAGTTCCGAATACATCTTGGCACGGCACTCGGCCACAGCGGGGGTCATATTGACATAGTGCTTATGCGGCATCTCGATGCGCAGCTCGGTCTCCCAAGTCTCTTCGGTCAGCTGCTTTGCGATATAGGCCTTTTTCTCGGCAATCCCGGGCAGTTCGATGGCCAGCTCACCGTTCAGGATATGGGGCACCAGCAGCCGCTTGACCTTGGTGGGGGTGATGGTAATGGTGCGCTCGATGGCATCCGGGTCAAGGTTGACCATCTTTACCGGTTTGCCCGCTTCGATGACCTCGCCATCCATGGCGATCAGATCGCACTGGGCCTGACCATTTTCATCGTAGAGCCGCCAGGGCATTTTCTTGCCCGGGATGATGGCCTTGCTGGCAGAATCCGAGCACTTCATCTTGGGCTGATAGGTGCCATCCGGCAGCTTGACTGCCACCAGTTTATACACGCCGCCGAACACAGGGTCAGAAGCGGAGGTGATGAGATTTTCGCCCACGCCGTAGGAATCAAAATGAGCGTGCTCATAGAGCTCCATGTTGGCGATCTTCCGCTCGTCCAGGCCATTGGAGGCCACCAGCTTGATATAGGGCTTGCCTGCGGCATCCAGTGCCTTACGCAGGCGCTTGGAGCCACGGGCCAGATCGCCGGAATCGATACGGGCACTCTTGACGCGGCGGTTGGGGTCATTGGGGTACTTCTCGATCAGGTAGTCGTCCAGCTTGATGAGGTTGGGCAGGCCGCTCTCCATGATGTTGTAGGTATCCAGCAGCAGGCTGACGGAATCCGGGTAGGTATCCGCAAAGGCCTTGAAGGCATCAAACTCCGTCGGGAAGAACTCGATGAAGCTGTGTGCCACGGTGCCAACCGCCTTGACCTCAGAGCCATACTTCATCTCAGCCAGGCAGTTGGCAGTGCCGATGCAGCCGCCCAGAACAGCGGCATACGCGCCATCATTGCCTGCGCTCTCGCCCTGTGCGCGGCGGGTGCCAAACTCCATAACGCTGCGGGGCGTATGGGTGTTCAGGCCGGTCACACGGGTCGCCTTGGTGGTGATCAGGCTGTGGAAGTTCATCGTCTGCAGCAGGTAGGTCTCGATCAGGATCGCACCCACCAGGTCGCACTCAATGCGGACCATCTGCACATGGGGGTAGCAAACCGTGCCCTCGGGCAGAGCGTACATATCACCCTTCCACTTATAGGTGCGCAGATACTCGCAGAATTCCTCGCTCATACCCTTGGTGCGCAGCCAGCGGATATCCTGCTCGTTGAAGTGATAATTCAGCAGGAACCGGGTCAGCTTGCGTTGGCCTGCGCTGATGGAGTAACCCATGTTGTCCGGGTTCTTACGGAAGAACATATCGAACACAAGGGTGGTGTTCTTAAAGCCGTGCAGGAACAGGCAGTTTGCCATCGTGAATTCGTAGAAATCCACCACCATGGCAGGGTTATCATAATCTTCGTCCGGAATGTACGGAACAACTTTGATCTCGTCCATGAAAAGTTTCCTCTCCTTGTACTTCGCAGCAGCGAAAAAGCCTTGCCGCTGCTGAAAAAACAGCCCCTTCTCCCCCTGCCTTTGTTCCGGCAGTGCGTGGGCCTGCACCCTGTCTTGACAGGACGTTTGTACCATGATAGCATCTTTGCCGCCCGGGTGCAAGGGCTTTTGTAAATTTCCTGCGTGCAGAAAGAAAAATCTTTTTTCGGTACTGCCAAAAGGGCCGCCCCCGAAAGCTTCGGGAGCGGCCCTGCAAGCCTGTTCAGGCTCAGCCGTTTATAATATTGGGGGTTGCATTTTTCAGCACAACGTCATGGCTGCCGCCCTCCACGATGGAGGTGGAGGAAACCACAGTCAGCTTGGCCTTCTGCTGCAGCTCGGGGATGGAGAGTGCGCCGCAGTTGCACATGGTGCTCTTGACCTTGTACAGAGTGGTCTGGACACCATCGGCCAGAGGACCTGCGTAAGGAACATAGCTGTCCACGCCTTCCTCAAAGCTCAGCTTGGTGGAACCGCCCAGGTCGTAACGCTGCCAGTTGCGGGCACGGTTGGAGCCCTCACCCCAGTACTCCTTCATATACTGGCCATTGATGCGCACCTTGTTCGTGGGGCTCTCGTCAAAGCGGGCGAAGTAGCGGCCCAGCATCATAAAGTCGGCGCCCATGGCAAGGGCGAGCGTCATGTGGTAGTCGTAGACGATACCGCCGTCGGAGCACACGGGCACGTAGACGCCGGTCTCCTCGTAGTACTCGTCGCGAGCGCGGCAGACATCGATCAGCGCGGTGGCCTGACCACGGCCGATACCCTTGGTCTCGCGGGTAATGCAGATGGAGCCGCCGCCGATACCGACCTTGATGAAGTCGGCACCGCAGTCGGCCAAAAAGCGGAAGCCCTCGGCGTCGACGACGTTACCGGCACCGACCTTGACGTCCTCGCCGTAGTTAGCGCGGATCCACTCGATGGTGCGCTTCTGCCACTCGCTGAAGCCCTCGGAAGAGTCAATGCACAGGACGTCGGCACCGGCCTCGATAAGCAGCGGCACGCGCTCGGCATAGTCGCGGGTGTTGATGCCGGCGCCGACCATGTAGCGCTTATCGCCGTCGAGCAGCTCGTTGGGGTTAGTCTTGTGGCTGTCGTAGTCCTTGCGGAAAACGATGCCCATCAGGTGATCGTAGTCGTCGACGATGGGCAGGGCGTTGAGCTTGTTATCCCAGATGACGTCGTTGGCAACCTTGAGGCTGATGTTCTTGTCGCCCACGATGAGCTGCTCACGCGGGGTCATGAACTCGGAAACCTTCTTCTGGTGGTCATCGCGGCTGGGGCGATAGTCACGGCTGGTGACGATACCCAGGAGCTTGCCCTTGGGAGTGCCGTCGTCGGTGACCGGCATGGTGGAGTGGCCGGTCTTCTCCTTGAGCTCGATGACCTGCTCCATGGTCATGTCGGGGGTCAGCGTGGAATCGGACTGAACAAAGCCGGCCTTGTGATCCTTAACGGCCTTGACCATAGCAGCCTCGGACTCGGGGGTCTGAGAACCGTAAATGAAGGACAGGCCACCCTCGGTAGCGAGCGCGACACCCATGTCGACGCCCGAGACGGACTGCATGATGGCGGAAACCATGGGGATGTTCAGGGTGATTGCCGGCTTCTCACCGCGCTTGAAGCGGGTTAGCGGCGTCTTAAGAGAGACGTTGTTGGGGATGCACTGCGAGGACGAGTAACCAGGGACCAGCAGATACTCCGAAAACGTGTGGGACTCACCGGGAAAGAACGTAGCCATGTTTCTCCTTTTTCCATGCGACCGGTCGGCTGCAGGCCTCGTAGGACCCAGCCCAACCTTGGGCGCCCAATACTGGGGAAGTATCTTAACGCACTTTGACTGCTACAATGCATGGTTTAGAAAGAGCACACGAGGGTTTGACGCAGGCTTTGCGTTTGCCCAGCAAACACTTTAGCGGGGAGACGTGGAGCGTATGAAGTACAAGACGACGGCAAAGTTGGTCATTCAAGCGTGCGACAAGGATTTGCCGGGCGTGTTCGGCCATGGCTGCGTCTTGCTGCTGCAGGGTATTGCCCGGGAGCACTCACTCAACCGCGCCGCCAAAAGCATGGGCATGGCGTATTCTAAGGCCTGGCGCATCGTGAACGAGGCGCTCGATCCCGAGCGCGACGGCGCCCGCGGATCCACGCTCACGCCCTCCGGCGAGCGAGCCATAGCGGTGTACGAGGAGCTGCAGGCCGACATCAACCAAGTAATTGCCGCAAAGGCCAACGACCTCATCGCCAGCATCAACGCAGGATAGTCCTTTTGGGACTGAATTGTTGTCCAGCGCGCCCTCGGATTGAGGCTCGCGCCACAAAATGGGCCCATCTACTACGTTTAGTTGAATACCCTAGACCATACCGGGCATTATGAAAATAAAACCGCTGGTAGACAGCTTGGCGATTTTCAAAATAAGCGGGTATGGTCGACCCCTACGGCTTAAACGTAGTAAATAGGCCGTTTTCGTGGCACAGACCCCGATTAGCTACTTGCGGAGGGCGTTGTCTAGGGTGGCGGCCACGATCAGGGGGTTGTCGGTGCCGACGAAGAGGCGGATGGTGCACCCCTGCTTGCCGCGTGGAGCCGAAAGGCGCGTCGTTGCGCCGCCGGCCGGCGATGTACGAAACTCCCCCGGCAAAGCATCGAACAAATCGCCCGCACTGCGCTCGATAAGGTCAAACTCAACTGCCGGACCAAAGCCGTGCTCGAGGATTCCAGTTGCAACCGCATGGTCGGGATGCGAGCTCAGTCCGGGATAGCGCACGGCGTGCACCATCTCATTGACAGCCAAGTACTCGGCCAGCGCACGTGCGCGGTCGAAATGTGCCTGCATGCGGGCATCGAGCGAGTCCAGCCCACACTCCAGCACGTCGGCCTCCTCGGTAGAAAGGTCGAGCGCCGACGCACCGCAGCCCGCAAACAACGCGTGCACGCATTCAGCCGCGGCATCCACGCGATGGCGCTTGAGCTGCGAGCGCGCCACCGAAGCGGCAACCAGCTTGCGCGGAGCCTTACCGGCGCATACGCGATCGAGCGCCTCGAGCGACAGCGCAGCGCCCAGCCGCAACGGATCGCAGCCAAAGACGCATGCCACGGTGTTGTCCACAACCAGCAGCGCATGGGCCTCACGCGCCGCCCGACCCAGCGTACGCAGATCGGGCACACGCAGACCAAACCCGCCGATGGAGTTGACGAACCACCACAGGTGCGGCCCCTCGGCATCAAACGAAGCATCAAAGCCCTCGGACGTAGCAGCAAACGCCGCAGCCGCGGGCTCCCCCACCATAGCCACGTCGCAGGCATCAAAGCCGCGCGCAAACACATCGGCAAAGTCATTGGCAAACGCAACCAGGCGATCGCCGGGACGTACAATCCCCAACAGAGACAGCGCCGCCGGCACATGCGGCGCTGCAGCAAGACGTGCCTCACGCGCGCCGGCCCTTGCAGCCCAGGCCTCTTCTAGCTGCTGTACATCCACACGGCACCGTCCCTTCATAAGCAAAAACCCACGATGCGGGTGTTCCCCGCATCGTGGGTAACGGCTGCAGTATAGCGCCGATGGGCGACGAAGCGCCTAGATGCTGAGCGTGTGATAGGTCACGCTCGCACCCGGAGCGTCAACGGTCACGCCATAGGCCTCGGGTGGCCAAAAGCGTCTGCAACGTCGAGCATCTCAAAGTTGGCATCCCAGCTGTCAAAGATACGATGCACCAACACCGCGAGTTCCTCGGCACACAGCAGGGGAAACGGCGCATCTGCCGCACCCTGAAGCGCGACCGACCCGCCCGAGCATGCCTCGAACAACTGCACCAAAAATGGGTCGGTTAATGCTGGCGATGCGGTATACAGATACGGCACGCGCAGGACTTTGGCTTGGATGCCGTCGCGCGATGCATAGTAACGGCACAGGTCGTTGGCAGCGCGGGCGATAATGCCCTTGCCCGTCTGGGCGCCACTGGCGGCCGTGGCGTCGTCGTCACATCCGCCAATGGTGCCCTCTGCACCCGCGGGCCCCGCAATAAACAGCAGCTGCACATTGCGTCCCATACAGGCACGAAACACCGAGCGCAGCAGCCCAATGTCGCCAAAAGTCACGGTATGCGGGGTGAGGTAGGTAGAAAGGTAGACCACGCGCTCAAACTCGTAGGCCTGGTCCAGGTGCTGCAGCAGCTCTTTCCACGAGGCATGGGGCGACGACTCATCGCGGCGCGCGTCCTGCGCGGCTACGACCTACACATGGTCGCCGGGGAACGCCTTGGAGCAAAAGTCATCGTCAACATATGCGGTGTTGCCAACAACCAGCACCTCCATGGCGTACTCCCCCCCCTAAAATCCACTTTTGTCATAGTCAAACATGCGTATTTTACGCTGTCAACGCGAGTTGAGGCGCCTTTAAGGCTGTTTTAAGAACTTTTTTAGAGGATGTGGGGACATCGAGAGTGCTAAATGAGCGCCCAATCCGGAAGTGCGGCGAAAATCCGAGAACTGCCGACCAAACCCCTGTTTTAAACTTCCCCGACCTGCGGTTTTGTTGCTAAAAATCGGGCAGTGCTCAGAGATTTTCGATTTGTCCCCGCACTTCCGAAATAACGACTCTGCATCGAGGGTTCTGGAAACAAAGGCGGCATCCGCGACAACATCCAGTTGTCGCGGAAACATCAAAGGGCCGTTGACGGAAAACCGAACAACGACCCTTCTTGGTCATCGCCTCACGCAGAGTGCACGACGACTGTATCACTGAGAACATCTTACCGTAACGTCTATCAACCCAATAGGGCGCTAATCAGGATCGATCAGGAATGCAGCCGTTCGTCCCAATTTCCATCTAAATAAAACTAAGGGATGCCCTCCGTTAGGAAGGAACCCCCTTGCAAAACGATGACCTATAGCAGACCTTCGTTTTTCATTTAGGACATCATAGCGCAGCATCACTATTTCGAAGAGCGGTTGGACACAAATAGATTGAGAACATTGTTCGCTGCAAGTCCGCCTACAAGAGAACAGGCAACGGTTGTTCTGTCCAAACAGCCAATAATATGGCACCGACTATCAGCGAAAGATTAAGAAGTACCGTTCCATATTGCGCTCAGGAAATCTGCTCAGCACCGACCTTATTCATGGCGTCAAGTCGAGCCGACTCTGCCCTATCCAACGCGGTAGCAGTTTCAATTAGCTACTTCAAGGTCTCAGCTTTAAAGACTTCTCCGAGATGATTCTGACCGCCATCAAGGTGACCATCTTATTCGAGCTCCTCGTCGAGCGAGCCCTCGCCTCGGAAACCTTCTTGCTCATTTCCAGACCTGACCATGTCGGAAATGTTCTCACCGTTGAGTTCATCGTGCAACGCCTTTTTTGCTCTCGCCATGCACATAGCAACATAAACGAAAGCACGGCGTATCAAGCTGAAGGAGCAGAAATCGCCAAAATGAGAGGGCTGACGCATCAGCCCTCTTCAGGTGTTACCCGAAGGTTTCCACCGCAATTAGGTATATTAAAACGAACAATAGCCCACCTTGTTATTTAGTTTGCAGCCGGAGTGCAGCAGCTCAAATAAGAAAGTACTCCAAACAATGCCATAAGAACAATTGAAGCCGCTTCACAAATGACAATAACTTTCATCTGGCAAAATTGCTTGCCGTCGCCAGAGGGCCCTTGGACGAGACGGTAGATAAACGAAAAGGCAGCATACAGTGTATTGAACAGGAAGAATCCCACAACCGAGACAATAAAAGCAATCTGAAAGATGCTTGTATTGGAAGTGGTCGCACCGATTGAAGACGTGGTAAACGATACACCAGCATTAAATGCAAGCGTAATGGCAGAAAAGATGCCCAGAATACCGATTAGCTCCGTCTGCATCCTTTTGGCTTTATTCTCTGCTTTAATTGCAGCCTTTTTTGCTGACTTAAGTGCATTTTTAGCTGATTTGAGTGCATCCTCTGTCTTGGCAAGCTCCTCATTAGATTGCACAAGGCTCTTATTAGCTCGTCCGACCTCGTCGACGAGCATCTTCATCCTGCCACTGTTTGCTCCAGAGCGCCTTGCCTCAAGATTAACATGGTCGTACAACTTCTCGAGTCTTCTGTCTCGTTGAAGAATCAAGATGTCGTCATCATTTTCAATTGCAGATGCACCATCATGATCGTAGACAATGAACACTCTTAGATTGGCAGCAAGAACAGATGCCCTAACCTGCTCCTGCTGAATTTCGGAATTAAACTGAGCTATTCGCTCGCGTGCCTCGCTCTCACTGGTCTCAGGATGATTAAAGCTTTCGATTACTTCAACAATGCTCGAATATCGATGGCGAAATTCTTTGTCCGCGTAAACTTTAGCCAAAACTCCAGCGCAAGAGATTATCTCGTTCTGATTCTCAAACTCATGATCAGCCATGACGCGTAGACACTCATCAAGCCTCCGTTGCGCCGCTGCCTTCTGATCACGCCAAGCTTTAGAGCCGTAAGGAGCCTCAGCAGCCATAGGTTTCCTTAATGATCTCGTCCGTAATCACATCGCCGTAACCAGAAGCCTCCTTCTCATCACGGTTATAGACGCGGTCCCATGCCTTGCCTTTTTCATGCGACTCGGCAACAAGAGCCCAGGCGGGCCTATCAACCCACTCTGCGTAGACGGATTCAAGCGAGGCTCTCATATCAATGGAGTGCTGCTCATGATCATGTTTAAATGATTCGATATCGAACGGGGTCTCATCTAGTGAAAACTCCGGTCTTAGGATGGGGCTACCACCATATCGAGAATAGGCATTGTAAACATACGGAATGACTGGACCGTACTGCCAAGCATGGATTTCATCGTCGAATAGTTTGTTCCAAGCATGCTTTTGCATATAGTCGACTTGAGCGAAAAAGAGCATCTTCTGGAGCTGAAGGTTACTGATGAGTTTGTTATTCTCACATGCATGGCTAACTAGAAATGCAGCGCACTGTATAGCCTTCATAACGATGCCTCACCTTTCCTGTTAGAAATAGTGAGCGAGTATTATACCCTCCGACAAACGACTAATCAAGTTTTAATATTTTCTGATTTGAAAGACACACAAAAGTGTACCAATGGGATGTCTTTATCTATATCTGGGTCCGCTGCCTACCAAATCACATCTGCGGAAATGCTCTCTTTCATGATTCTTAAAACCCTCTCATCAACCGAAGCTCCAACAACCTCAGCAAGCTCGATTCCAAGTTTTAAGAATTTTGCCCGACCGAAATCAAGCAGCAATTTCCCTTACCATTGTTCCTGATACAAAGCAAGGCGCTGCAATGAGTACAGCTTCAGCTCGTCACCGGGGTCAACAGTGAAAGAAATCCATTCACCAGTCATTTGCCTTAACTTCGTTGCTTACTAAATCACCCATCGCTTGCTCCCTAAATCCAGCTGAATCATTAAGCCAACGGCATGAAATAGCCTGCGTCCCACCCTACTATTCGGGCAAGCTGGAGTTCAACCTTCTGGCGTTAGCGCTGGCGAGGCATTCGCCAGCAGGCGTGAGCCTCGGAACCAGTGGAATGGAATTCCACCAGTCATGCACTTTAACCAGCACAGGAAGCTTAAACATTTCCTTCTTGAGGTTTTCCTTAATGATGGCGACGCAGGAATCATCTTGGCTTAATTGGCAAATGAATCGTAATGCTTCAATCTGCGCATTGCTCAGTGGAATGCCCGGTATGGAGGCATCACAATCATGCCTATATAACAGGTTGTCGAAGCGATCAATATACCTGAGAGACAATCGCCTATACCCAGGATTCAACTCATGATCGACAAGCAAATCCGTTGGCAATCCCGCCTCTTCAAGCTTTTCTAGCACCTCTGCCTCTTCAGCGGAATCCACCCCAACTCCGCAAACGGTATATCCCTTCAACATGTCAAACTGAAGGTCAAGAAACGGCGTAAGCGATGTGATCGATGAGTATCTAATTGCATCAAGGATATCTAAATCGTCTATCCAATCCGTACCAGCGGGTAGAAGGTTCAAGGGAAGACTCTCGTATATCCCGGCTAAGGTCTTGATACCATCGCCAATAACACCGGAAGATGGGGTGTAACTATTTACGGCAAAAAACACCGTTAACCCCGCAAGCTCCTCATCAGTAAGAAACTCGACAATCTCAATCGCCTTAGTTACACCAGTGGCAACATGGCGATCCGATGGTGACTCAAAGCGTTTGACTAATAGCTCAGCCAACATCTGATGATCAGAGGCAGAGCTAGTCCTTGCAGCAGCATTTGCGGCTGCGCCCAAAGTTGCCGCACACGATGGCTCGCGAAGCGATTCGAAAAGCTGTAATTGATTCCCGACAATGACATACAGCTCATCTTTAAAACTATTCAACCTCTGTTCGACGGCAAGCCTTGACTCCATAAGGCAAGACTCAATAGCCTTATCGCACGCAGCGCTTACGATGTCATACACCCGCTCTTCAGATATCCCGATGTTCTGCACAAGCGTCTGCGTTTGAATCTGGTTGGCATTATCGCCAGCATTTTGGATTTGCTTAGATGTCGTTGCGTTCATTTACAACACCAACCTGAATCTGCTTTGAGCCTTTACCGGCTTTCTGAGACTGCTTGACGGACCTCTGCCCAGCCTTGTAGCTGACGGGAACACTAACTAGAGCAGTCACGAGAGCGCCGGCAATTGCCGCTACAACCGATGAGCCCAGGCCATCAAACATGGACGACAGATTCATAAGCAACCTCCAAAGCAGCTAGGAAACAGCCAAATGCTGACTATTAAAGTCTATCGCTGAAATATGCACCGACGCACCTCTAAAGTGAGCGGATCTACGAAGATCAGCAGAACAATGCCCCGGTGTACATGGGTTAATTTAGACCACCGACAACTCGTCAACGGTCCCTCCCATGATCGTGCACAACGCGGTCGAGGTCGACATGAGCAAAGCCAACATGTGGCAGCACCGCGGAGCAGGACGTTAGCAAAAAGGCGCCGGGGCTCACGACGGCCCCGGTGCCTAGGCGCAATGCCACGGTGCTGCTTCACAATATTCAACAGTGGCTAATTAAACAAACACCGCATCCCACCAAGACGCTAGTGCCCAAGCCGTTCTAGCCAAAGAACAGCTTGGGCACACTCCATGAGACCGCAGCAAGAGCCGCAACCGGACCTCGCGTCAGTAGCGGACACGCCCCATCCCGCCGGCAATCACCCCTCCCCGTCCATGACCGTCCAGCTTACAGGCTCAATGCCCGGAAGAGACGTTAGGCAAGAGGGGCAGGCAACCTGATAGTTCCCGTAATTTGTCCTGCGCTGCATAGAAGCGGAGACATATACCGCTTTGCGGGCGCGAGTGACACCGACGTACAGCAGGCCCATTTCGTCAATAAGCCCGTCTGGCATTTTCTTCGCATCCACGATCCGGCATCCAT
>OOCL01001813.1_pt1 | contig 11239 bp, 14 predicted proteins | sample 1671211 | NCBI WGS metagenome assembly OOCL01 (sample SAMN06348133, study PRJEB24527) | human gut metagenome | biome: human gut; feature: ankylosing spondylitis patient; material: feces | host: Homo sapiens | place: China | collected 2015-10 | reverse complement strand
GCATTATTAAAGGTATTATAGGTAAGCTGGATTCGAAGGAGGAGGTTCTTGCAGAATTGTAGCAGCATCAAAGCAGGGACATTCTTTGATCCATTCTTCAGGTTCGATCTCACCGTTATGGTTCAGATCCGGACTCAGATCACGGTGTCCCACTACCCTACTGCCTGGATATTCTTTCAGCAAAAGCATTACCAGGACACGCAGGGAATGTTTCTAAAAGGTAGTTCGAGTATCACAGGAATGACCATTTGTGTCCAACCCGCCTTCATTACAAACACCAATCGAGTGAGCATTGTAGCCACGGGCATGCGCACCGGATTTATCAACGGGACGGAGGCTCTTGATGCTTCCGTCCTTACGTATATAATAGTGATAGCCTGCACTGGAGCCCCCCCGGCGCAGGTGATCTGTGATCAAGTCATATTCCGTATAGCAACGGTCAGCGCGGGTGGCGCTGCAATGAATCACGATTAAATCAATTTTTCTCATAGATAAAAGATTATACTGTCATCGCATGCGCACTCAGCGCACCCAATAGAGCAGAAGCTACAGCAATTACAATTTTCAAAATCTTGTCCCAAGTCGTTTTCTTCATAAGAGAGTTTTTTAGTGATTAGCGATTAGTGATAAATGATAAGCAGGCTGCGCAGCCTTTAATTTTTAATTTCCAAAGCCTCCGGATTTAGACCCTATCCCAGCGGATCATCTTCAATCCCGCCGTCGCCGCCGGAATCACCACCGCCGGAGTTGCCACCGGAAGAACTGACATCTTCGTCTTTCGGGCTATAAAGCTGGAAGGTAATATTATTGGGCGCACTTCGAGTGGTGGCATTCGCCTCGTTCACCAGTCTCAGACTGCTATCCGTAAGGAAGCGAATATTCACCTTATCAATATTCTTCACCACACAATCCTCGGCTTTCTCAGTGCCCACACTATGAAAGGTGGTATAAAATACTCCGAAGCCATCCAGTTTCACACTGTCCCCGTCCGTCAACTTACGTTTCAGGTTACGCACAATAGCTTTCATTACATGCTCCACGTCCTCGGCAGACATGCCGCCCATTTCTTCGATTTCCTGGGAAAGGCGCTTGATGTCATACAGCCTGGAGGTGCGAGCTTTACGCTTCAGGTAATTCAGTTTAGGAGACGAGACATCCCCGACTTTCCTGTGGCGCAAGGTGCGCTCTACAATTACTGCCATAAAATTAAAAAGGTTTAAGTTATAAAAAATAAGTTCCTGTCGTCTGAAGCGAAAAGAGAGAAAATCCCGCGGCGATCTTCCTTTTCCGATTCGGTGAAACAAAGGTACGACAGGGTGATGAAAGGAATTCCGGTTCAGTCCGGTTGGGGAAGCAATGGGAACAATAAAGCATTAATAAATCATTGTAAGGTGAAACAAATGCACTATATTTGTGTAGTAATTGACATTATCAGATATAAATAGTATAACAGGATGGAGATTTTAGAAACCAATAATCAGGATATCCGATGGAAACAACGTTTTCAAAATTACGAGAAAGCATTCCATCGTTTATCGCGTGCAATAGAGATAGTCCGGATTACCCCCGATGACAACCTATTGCAATCCGGGCTTGTACAGACATACGAATATACATTTGAACTCGCCTAGAAAACATTGAAAGATTATCTGGAAATGGAAGGATTTCTTTTGCGTTCTCCACGCGAAACAATCCGGCAAGGATTTCAAAGCGGATATATCACAAATGCCGAAGACTGGTTACAGGCATTGGCAGACCGGAATCTGACCGTTCACATCTATGATGATGAAATCATTGTACGTGTTCTCAGAGATATCTACGAACGCTACTTCTTTATCCTGCAAGAATTCTACACTAATTTCAAAGTCAGAGCCGATGAATGAAACTCACTGGAATAAATATGGCATAAGTGCAACAAACGGAAAGTGGATCACAGATATTCTTTCACAATTTGCCGAAGTGCAGGAATCCATTCTTTTTGGTTCGCGGGCTAAAGGAAACTTTAAACCCGGTTCTGACATCGACCTTGCTGTTAAAGGACCGGTTTCTAAAGACACATTATCCGCTCTGCTCACCGCCTTTGAAGAGTCATTATTACCTTACTTCGTAGACGTGGTGATTTACGAACACATCACAAACGAAGCTCTAAGAGAGCATATCGACCGGGTAGGCATAAGTATCTACAAATCATAATATTCCCCTCTTAAAGAGTTGTATTATTCACGAAAAATCAGTAACTTTACGTCATATTTAAAACTCATAAACCTAAACTTTAATTATGACAAAATCTGATGCAAGCCTCTCTACGGAAGAGGTATTCCCCATCCGTAGTTACGGAAAAGGCGAACTCGCCTGTCTCTATATCCACAACGTACAACAGGCAAGCGCCGTCAAGGAATTCAACATTTGGATTCGGAAAGCGCCCGGACTGGAACAGAAACTTTTGGAAACAGGGATGAGCCGCAGTGCAAGGAGGTACACCCCGAAGCAGGTACGGCTCATCGTAGAAGCGTTGGGAGAACCTTAAATCCACGCCTTATTGTCAAACTGCGTATTTATGGGGCCGGGCTTATCACCCGCTCCCTCTTCACAAGGCGAGTAGCGCCCGTTTACGATGTTATACACGAAAGTCGCATTGCCGGGAGTACCCAGATGCTTGAACTTCACCTTCTCAACATGTATCGTCACCAATCCTTTCTGATCGTCACGTTCCACGATGATACCGAAATCGGCCTTGTTATAAAAATCTGAGGAACCGAAGATGTCATACATCCCCACACAGGGAGTGACACCCGTCAGCGGATTGCGGTTCATCTTACGCGGATGGGCTACAAGGATGACCAGGCAATGGTAGTGCGTGGCAAAGCGGCTCAGACTGTTCAGCAGTGAAGACAGGTATTGAAGCTCCGTCTGTCCCGGCGGGAGGCGCTGGTCGATGCGGTTCAGCGGGTCGATAACCAGGATACGGATACCTTTACGCACTACCAACCCGCGGGCTTTCTGGAGGATCGTGTCTATAGAATAATCCTCATCGCCCGGAAGGATGTGGCACACATTTTCCGTAAGGAACTGCACAGACTTTTGGTAAAGCTCCTCCGTCATCCCGACACTGGGATTAAATCCGAAGCCCGTCAACTTCTCAATCAGCTTACGGTGATGATACACGATGGGCATATTCTCTGGGCTGAAATAGGCAACCTTCCACTGGTGGCGCAGGCAAAGTCGCATTACCAGCTCGTCCAACCATTCCGACTTACCGTCACCGGGACGGCCGCTGATTAGCAGCAGACGCTGAAGCTCGAGTGTACAATATTTATCGAAATTCTCCCAACCAGTTTCGGCACCGCTACTCATGCCGTTCTCGTAGAGGGCACGCAGCTCCCCAGCGAGCTCTTCGGCAGTGAAGACTCCTTCCAAAGGGATTTCCTCAGCCTGCTCTATGCAGATACCAAGACTTTCCGCACCAAATTGAGCCAGATGCTCATTGGCGTCCTTGCACCCCGGACCAAAATGCACAATCCGGCAACGCTCCGTTCCTAGGCGGCGGAGAAGCTCATCGCGCAGTTTCAGGCCGGCGGAATCCTCGTCCACGGCGATATAAATGGTTTTCTTATCTTCAAAGTGAGTGGGAATGAAACGGTCCAGCCAGGTCAGGTTACTGTTGGCACCGCTGGGCACGGATACGACATCCCGACGACCGATGGTGACGAACGAGGCAGCATCCATTTCACCCTCGGTGATGATACATTCGGGTGTGTCCAGGATGGAGTCTATGTTGTAGGGGATGAGTTCAGCATCCTTCACCATTTTGAAATGCTTCTGTCCGCTTCGGAATTTGGTGTTAACCAATTCGCCGCTTTCGAAGTAATTGAAGCAGATGCAGTTCTCCAGTTTGCCGGACTGGGGCATAAATTCTTCCTGTTCGGTGATCCGCAGGTCGCGGATGGCGGACTGGGACAGGTAGCGGGTGGAAACGAGGTAATGCTCGGTCTTTTCGCTAAGTGTCAGCCGGGTGGGGTCGAAGGTCGGGCGGCGAAAATGGGCGGGAGGTACTTGCTGCCGTTTACGCGACTCCGCCCTTTGGCGGCGTTCGCGGAGTTCGGTTTCGTCGGGGACACAGCCTTTCCAGCCGCAGTGGTGGCAAAGGAACTTACCATCGTCCAAATTGACGGAAAGGGATTTGTCACGCTTGTTATGGCGGGTTTCTGTGCAGTGGGGGCAAGTGGTTTTGATGTGGCCGGCAGTGCGTCGGTTGACGTCGATGCCGAGGGAATGGAAGTCTCTCATTGTAGTGTATTTGACGGAGTTTTTTTAGACAGAAGAACAAAAGAACATATTTTCGCCTCATGAGGGCGTTGTTTTCGTCCCGTGGAAGGATTTTTTCCGTCCCACGGGGCGAGGTGGTGCCGTCCCGTGAGACGGATTTCGTCACTTCACGAGGCCGCTTTGCTTCGAAGCCGGGGAAGAATCCATTGCTTCGTCCGGTCGTTCCAGATAGCATTGTCTTCCGGGCGGGGAGGTGCTTCGTCGGGGATGGGGCAACCCATGTAGGTGCGCTGCCCGCCGATACGCTTCTCGAAGCGGTAAGGGTCGAGTGAATGGCTCTGCTCGGCAGCCTCCAGCTTCAAAAGCTCTGCATGCAGGAAGGCTGAGGTACGGCTGCCGGGAGCCGTGAAGTTAGCAAAATACTGGTGTACGTCACTGCTGTTCAGCAAGGACGGGCCCTTGTCGTAGAGCAAGATGTGCTGCTTGAAAAAGCCTACAGCCTCTTTGAAGTACCGGCTCAGCAAACCACCATACCCGCTCTTCATGCAGGCAATTTCCGCCCAACTGCTTTCCAGGCACAGCCCGTCCACCAATTCCTGCCAGGGACGAATGGCGTGAAGGGCACTACCGCCGGAAAAAGGAGAAACGGAAGCATTGGTGGAGACACCGGTATCGGCAGGGACACTGGTATCATTACGATCAACAGCAGCAGCAGATATTTCTTTTTCTTTTGCTGCTGTTGTTATTATATCTCTTATATTCTCTTTTTGCTGTAGATTTTCATTCGATAAACCACTGATATTCGGATTATTGCAATTTATTTCAGATTCATTTCCATCGCGATTTTTGTCCATTGTCTGCCTGTTTTTCGTCGAAAAGCCGGCATTTTTGCCCGGTTTTACATCATTGTCCGGGTACTTTTTGCCATTTTGCCCACTGTTTTCCGCTATGTTTTCTTCTGCTTTTTGCGGTTCTGCAACGCATTTCGTATTGAGCTGCACGGGTGAAAAATGATCGCCGACAATAGTGAACAACTGGAAATCCATAACGATCTTCATCATATAAGGATAAGTGAAATTACGGGTGGCAAAAGGTTTCAGGTATTTCAGCTCAGCTTCCATATCAGGCAGCAGGCTCAGCTTTTCCATTATATACCAGTAGGCGCCGTAAGCCTTGCCGCCTTCCTGACGGAGCATGTTCTGGATGCGGGGATCATTGAAAGCCATAATCTCATGTTTAAGGTAAAAGTGCTTATTCATTTCTGCTTAATTCTGTTTTAAATAATTTATCTTTTTGACTCTGCAAAGATCCGACATATATACCAATATACCAAAAACGACTTTTCGCGAAAAAAGCCGTTTTTGTATTATTTGGAAATCAAAAAAGGAAACAGAAATAAGTCCTTCGGATACAACTCGATTTGCACCATGAACAACTGTTTTTCAACGCTTTAATGCTTATCACATGTCTACTTCCATCCGCATCCATGAAATCTATAAGCAGATGCAGGGTATTGGCAAGTGCGCGAAATCCATACAGTCTTGCTCCCTCATTGTTGCTGACCAGCAGATGCACTAATGGGGTCAAGAAAGGTATACACTCTTCATATTCCACACGTAAACAACTGTGACACTGCAACAAGCACTCCATTGCGCAATTCAAGTCTTCATTCTCTTTCTCAAAACAATATGGAAACCTTTACCACAAAAATACTTTACCTTCCAAATAGGGCTTTTTTAGCCATAATCGTACTATTTGAAAACTGTTTATTTATGATATGATAACATATCGAATGCAAACAATGTTTTTAAAACTCAAAAACGATAGCGCAATGCTTCGTCATAAACCCGCATTTTTCCAACGTTCTTCGCGAAGCGATATTATCAGCGGCACAACCCGCAATGGGAGTATATCCCGCTTTCAAGCATGTTTCCTTCAGATGTGAAATAATGAGCGTAGCATACCCTTGCCTGCGAAATGCCGGATTCACCCACATTCCTACATCTAAAATTTCTTTGTCCGGAAGGACACGGATAAGATATCCACACCCCTAGAAGCACTCCATCCTTTTCGTACATAAGTATCATCCGGATACGGAACATCACTTTACCAAGTCTATGTAATCTCCATATCCTTCCACCTTCATTTTATCTTTAGGAATAAAGCGCAACGAAGCACTGTTGATGCAATAGCGTAAACCGCCTTTATCCGCCGGACCATCTGTAAAGACATGCCCTAAGTGGGCATCGCCTGCAGCACTCCGGACCTCTGTACGCACCATGCCATGGGATGTATCCATTTTCTCTTGAATAAGTTTACGGTCAATCGGCTTTGAGAAACTGGGCCAACCACAACCGGAATCAAACTTATCGGTTGAAACAAACAAAGGCTCACCCGTAGTGATGTCTACATAAATGCCGGGACGGTGTTCATCCCAATAATCATTATGAAAAGCCGGCTCGGTTGCATTCTTTTGAGTCACGGCATATTGTTCCGGAGTAAGTTTGGAACGTAAGGCCGCATCATCCGGTTTACTATAAGCGGGGGCAGATTTCTTCTGCATTTTAGCCTTACGTGCCAAGTCGAATAACTCAGGATGGATATGGCAATACCCACCCGGATTCTTATCCAGATAATCCTGATGATATTCTTCTGCCGGATAAAAGTTCTCCAAAGGCTTCATTTCTACTGCCAGCGGACGGGTATAAGTTGCAGCCAAACGGTGTACCGTTTCCTGAATGACCGATAAATCTGCCGGATCGGTGTAATAGATGCCTGTACGATATTGAGTACCCCTATCATTACCTTGCTTGTTTACACTGGTAGGGTCGATGGTTTTGAAATAAAGATCTATAAGAAAAGGCAGGTCCACTTTCACGGGATCATACTGCACTTTCACGGTTTCTGCAAAATCGGTAGTTCCGGTACATACCTGTTTATAAGTCGGATTGGCAATATTGCCGTTTGCATAACCTACTTGCGTTGCCTCTACGCCATCAATCAGTTTCAGAAAGTGTTCGGTTCCCCAGAAACAGCCTCCTGCCAAATAAATTTCCTTAGTTGATTTCATATCTTCTTTCTTTTCTGTCTGCCCAGCGCGGTTATTGGCACAAGCCAGACAACTCATTAACAATATAAAAACAAATATGAGTTGTTTCATATCCTCAGTTCTCCAACAAATCTTATGTTATTGATATATTGAATATATAACAATCAAACCGGTAGGATAGTTGAACGCAGGGGACTACAAAATCACATTACCCGTATTCTCTTCTATAAGAGAGGGGCGATCCGGCTCATAATTTATTTCTGCCTTACGGGCCTGCGAATGCTGAAACTGCCGGGCCACTTTAAACTCCTTTCCTTCTTTCAGTAAAAAAGAGCCTGTTTGTTTGAACCAGAAGCCCACATTCGCATCTATGCATTGGCGACGAATCTCCAAAACCCAGTCATAATCGCATATACGGGCCTCCCGACCGGATTCTCCTCCAGCCACAACCTGCTCAACCCATTCACCTAACTCTCCCCTGAAATCTATCCGACTGAGAAGAGGTTCACAAATAATGATTTTATGCTTTATGGGAGCTGCCTTATAAATAGGCAGGCGATAGTCAATCCGATCCTGATTTTCCATCGTACAACAGATCGTTACATTATCATATCCTTCTCCCCAATCAGGAGGTAAACAATCCTTCAGCCGGTCAATGCGTTTAGTGATAAAAAGGAAATGAAGATCTTGCCTCAACCGCATCATCTCCCATGCTTCAGGACGCCATACGTCAGCATCTTCTACCAGAAAATCAGAAGTAAAACAAGTATAGACCAGATTACCGGAAGGTATCTTGTATGTTTTATTTTTCTTCTGTTGTATGGGTAGATTGAACTTTTCCGTCTTTGTTACAACAGAACTATCTTTACCATATTTACCATCCGTACGATAAACATAGCAATGCTGACAGCCTGTACTAAACTTATGACAACCGTGCCAAGGATTCCACATCGACGTCTTTACACCTACACGACGCTCTTCCGATCTCTTACCCTCTACAATTCGTCCGCTCACTGAATGCACTAAAGTATGCTTCATCAGTTCATTCATACTGCCTATATTGACTGCGGTATAATTTTCATTTTCTGATAAAATGTTTATTGTCTCCATAGCTCTATGCTTTTATTGTTACTTTCACAAAAGTATGCAAAGAAATCGTATCTTTGAGACGGAATAAGATGAAAAAAGAGTAAAATCATGAATATTGAAGAATATCGGGAATATTGTTTAAGTATCAAAGGGGTAACAGAGAGTTTTCCCTTTGACGAGCATACACTTGTCTATAAAATCATGGATAAGATGTTTACTTTTGCCCCATTGAATCCTAAAGGGGGACGTTTCTGGGCGGATACGAAATGCGATACCGCCAGATCGGCAGAACTGATGGAGCAGTATAACGGTATTTCATTCGGCCCCTACTCCGATAAGAAATACTGGATTACCATCTACCTGGAGAGTGATGTGCCGGACAGTCTTATAAAGGAATTAATCAATCATTCCATAGAAGAGGTGGTAAAGAAACTGCCTAAGAAGAAGCAGGAAGAATATTATACCACATTAAAAATGGGGTCCATAACTACAATTGCTCCTTGTGGTATCAATTGCACGTTATGCCACGCCTTTCAGGACGTAAAAAAGAAGTGCCCCGGTTGCAGAAGTAAAATTGGGGTAATTCGTAAAAGTTGTCTGAACTGCGCTATATCCAACTGTGATAAGAAAACAAATTACTGTTTTGAATGCATGGAATACCCCTGCAAGCAACTGAAATATTTAGACAAACAGTACCAGCTAAGATATAAGATGAATATTCTTGAAAACCTCGATTACATCAGGCAGAAAGGAGAAGAAGCATTCATTGTCAGCCAAAACGAGAAATATACTTGTCCGGATTGCGGCAAACTAAGAACCGTACATTATGATTATTGCATCTATTGCAAACAGGAAAAGAAGAAATAGCCTTCTATCTTTTCCGTTATCTTGACACACCTGTGGCAAAAAGTTCAGAGGATATCCCCCTTGTGGAGCATATCCTCTGTTGATATCAGAAATCAAACTTTTCGAGCTTCATGGAAGCCAATCCCTGTATTTTGGGAACCAACGTCACGAAATGTTCCGCTTTCTCATGGGCAGATAACGATTCTGCATCCTGCCATGTTTCGCAAATCATCAGGACATCATTACGGGTAGCGCTTTCAAAAACATCATAGGCAATGCAGCCTTTGTCTTTCAAAGAAGATGCTACCAACTCTTTAGCAGCTTCCAACACCGCAGCACGGTTACTTTCGCTTACTTGAATAAAAACATTCAGTCTAATCATATTTGTAGAATTTTAAAAGTACGCTGCAAATGTAAACAGAAAAGTCGGAACTCTGATTCACTTGTCTGCATAAATACCGATGCGGTTGCCTTCCGAATCGGCAAATACTGCAAAATAACCTTTGCCATCGGCTTCTATCTTCGTGCAGGGAATGAGCACTTTCCCGCCCTTCTGCAACACACGTTCAAGGGTAGTCGCTATATTATCCGTATTGAAATGGATAAGTACCCCCTTCTCAGAAGGCTGAAAATCGGGCAGGAGATCAAAAGATTGCGAGATGGCTCCTACAGTCTCACCGTCTTCGGTGAAGCATGCCATCTTCTCCTGTTCACACTCAAAGACCGGAAGTTTCATGTTCAGCACGGTCTCATAAAAATCTACAGCCCGACGGAAGTCTGTAGCCGGAATCTCAAAAAATGCAATCAACTTTTTCATTTTGGTTTCTTTTTTAGGGGTTATTACTATGCCTTTGCAAAGACAGGACAAAGGTAGGGCAAGCCGGGCGACCTCCATAGAAGAAAAAGGACATCTTTAAAGAGAAGAAAAAAGGTGTTTTTAGAGGGTGGAGAAATAATCGGAAACGGGAGCACATACAGACAAGTATTCCGCAGGGGTGTAACCGGAGAAGAGTTTAAACTCTTTAATCATGTGCGACTGGTCGGAGAAGCCACATTCATAGGCCACTTGCGCGAAAGGTGAACCGGGATTCTGTTGCAGGACGTACAAGGCACGCTGCATACGCACGATGCGAAGAAAATCTTTTGGAGTAGTACCGATATAATCGGTAAAGACACGGCCGAACTGCTTGGTGCTGAGACAAGCTACATCGGAAAGTTGCAAGGTGTTTACCTGCGGATGAAGATTGATTTCGTCCAGAACAGTCGATAACCGTTTCAGATTATATTCGGAACCGGAGGCCAGGCGACGGAAAAAGAATTGTTCAATCAGCCGGATGCACTGGTCGTTATCCGGAGTATCCGTTATCCGGCAGGATAAATCGGAAAGTTCCCTGTCTTCCACTTCATCCGTGGAAACATTCTGTCCGTTGAAAAGATGCAGGGGAATCTGCAGAAAGACTTTTGCCGCATAGGGCTGAAAGACGACCGTTATCATTTCTATAACTCCTGTCGACACGACGTCGGAGAAACCGAAAGACTGGCCGCTAATAAAGGATTGCGGTTGCAACCGCGACTCTTGCAGGCACATCAAGCGTTTGCCTTTATGAAACACCAGTTGTACGCAGCCGACGGGCAAAGTACGTTCCGATACCAGCAAAGCGGCATCATCCCGCACGACAGGCTGCCTGAAAAATACAAAAGCGAAATCCACGCCAACGAAATCGTCCTGCTAGCCTACTACATCGCTGCCATCAACATCGAATCCGCTTACCACGGCATACTGACAGGCAACATTGACGGGAATGTTTCAGACGACGTTCCCTACGTTCCCTTTGAAGGTATCTGCCTGACCGACACCTTCCAAATGTACGAAAAAGGCGACATGCTGGACGAAATGCTCGTAGACAACAGCGCACGCCGCAAACGGCAGAAAGCCTTGGACATCCGTGTCATTATCGGCAATCCGCCGTATTCCGCAGGGCAGGAATC
>OOCL01001801.1_pt1 | contig 11336 bp, 10 predicted proteins | sample 1671211 | NCBI WGS metagenome assembly OOCL01 (sample SAMN06348133, study PRJEB24527) | human gut metagenome | biome: human gut; feature: ankylosing spondylitis patient; material: feces | host: Homo sapiens | place: China | collected 2015-10 | reverse complement strand
CCCGCATTAGCAGACTTTTACAGTAGCTGAAAGCTATTGGCAAAAATAAAATTACGACTACATTTTTAATTCATTATAATACCAAACTACTTCCGCATTATAAATTTTAGTGGTAACCGTAGGTTATTGAAAATTTATCTGCGGTGGTTTTTAACATAGTTCTTAGTGCTTCAGCACTTTAGAAATATGTTATGCAATTTATTGTGATTTGAGTTTGTTTCTTTGCCATCAAAGAAATGAACATATCTTATTTATATTATTTGCTTTTCATTGCATTTTTAACGCATAATTCTTTTTTTATATCCCATAATTTTTGAGATAAATCTACATAATAACGATGTGGATTTTCAAAGCGTTTTACTTCATCCCATAAAGTTTCCACTTCTTTTTGACAATATGCTTTTATTTCTTCTATAGATGGGCTTTCATATACACATTCACCATTTTTGAAGATAGGAACTTGCAATTCTCTAGCAGTGAAATTAGTGAGAGTTTTTTGTTTCCATGTAGCATTTGGATCAAAAATAGTATGTTCTTTTGTTGTATCAATTGTTTCATCATATAAGCAAAGTTCATCAGCGATAGCTTTACCTGTTTCTTTATCATACAAACGATATACTTTTTTGAAATGTGGATTTGTTATTTTAGAAATATTTTCGCTGAGTTTAATTTTTGGTGTAATTTCACCATTTTCATTTTCAATAGCTACTAATTTATATACACCGCCAAACACAGGTGCAGATTTTGAAGTAATCATTCTTTCACCTACACCAAATACATCTACTTTAGCACCTTGCATTAATAAATCACGGATTAAATGTTCGTCTAAAGCATTAGATGCTACGATTTTACAATTTGTAAGACCTGCTTCATCAAGCATTTTTCTAGCTTGTTTAGATAAATAAGAAATATCTCCAGAGTCTAAACGAATTGCAAAATTAATAATACCTTGTGGCACAAGCATTTCTTTGAATACGCGAATAGCATTTGGTACACCACTTTTTAAAGTATTATAAGTGTCTACTAATAACACTGCATTATGAGGATAAATTTCACAATAAGCCTTAAATGCTTCATATTCAGAATCAAACATCTGTACCCAAGCATGAGCCATAGTACCACTAGCTGGCACTTGATAAAGTTCATCAGTAAGTGTGCAAGCTGTTCCAGCACAACCGCCAATATAGGCAGCTCTAGCACCTTTTACCGCACCATCTGCACCTTGAGCGCGACGAGAACCAAATTCTAACACAGGTCTACCTTGAGCAGCTCTTACTATACGATTTGCTTTTGTAGCGATAAGAGATTGATGATTTAAAGTCAATAAAATAAAAGTTTCTAAAATCTGTGCTTCAATAGCAGGAGCTTTAATAGTCATAATTGGTTCACGAGGGAAAATACAAGTTCCTTCAGGAACAGCATAAATATCCCCTGTGAATTTAAAATCAGCTAGATATTCTAAGAAATCTTCACTGAACATATTTTTAGAACGAAAATATTCAATATCTTCTTTATCAAAATGTAAATCTTTTATATATTCTATTACTTGTTGTAAGCCAGCTGCTATAGCAAAACCACCATCATCAGGAATATTACGGAAAAATACATCAAAATACACATTTTTTTTATGTAAATTATTTTTTAGATAGCCATTTCCCATTGTAAATTCATAAAAATCCACGACCATTGCGGGGTTGTCGTAGTCCTCATCTGGAATATAAGGCACAACCTTGATTTCGTCCATGAATAGTATCCTCTCTTCTTTACACCCGGCAAAGGCTCCTTGCTGTCCCCTGCCGTTCTGACCTGTGGGAAGGTTTGCGCGCCTGCCTGTCTTGACAGTGCGTTTCTATCATGATATCACCAAACGCAGAGCGGTGCAAGCATTTTTGGAAAATCCCGGTCGATTTCCGGTAAGAAAAAGCCGCCCATACACAAACAGCACGGGCGGCTTTCAGAACAAACGTGTTAACCGTTGATGATATTGGGGGTAGCATTCTTCAGCACAACGTCGTGGCTGCCGCCCTCAACGATGGAGGTAGAGGAAACCACGGTCAGCTTTGCTTTCTGCTGCAGCTCCGGGATGGACAGAGCGCCGCAGTTGCACATGGTGCTCTTGACCTTGTACAGAGTGGTCTGCACACCGTCAGCCAGAGGGCCGGCATAGGGCACGTAGCTGTCCACGCCTTCCTCAAAGCTCAGCTTGCTGGAACCGCCCAGATCGTAGCGCTGCCAGTTGCGGGCACGGTTGGAGCCTTCGCCCCAGTACTCCTTCATATACTGGCCGTTGATGCGCACCTTATTCGTGGGGCTTTCGTCAAAGCGGGCAAAGTAGCGGCCCAGCATCACAAAATCCGCGCCCATGGCCAGTGCCAGCGTGATGTGGTAATCGTGGACGATGCCGCCGTCGGAGCAGATGGGCACGTAGATGCCGGTCTCCTTATAGTACTCATCGCGGGCCTTTGCCACCTCGATGACAGCGGTAGCCTGACCACGGCCGATGCCCTTGGTCTCGCGGGTGATGCAGATAGAACCGCCGCCAATGCCGATCTTCACGAAGTCTGCACCAGCCTCGGCCAGGAAGCGGAAGCCCTCGGCATCCACAACGTTGCCTGCGCCCACCTTGACGGTATCGCCGTAGTGCTCACGGATCCAGCCGATGGTGCGGCTCTGCCACTCGGAGTAACCCTCGGAAGAGTCGATGCACAGCACATCCACACCGGCATCCACCAGTGCGGGCACGCGCTCAGCGTAATCGCGGGTGTTGATGCCGGCGCCCACCACATAGCTCTTGTTCTTATCCAGCAGTTCGTTGGCGTTCTTCTTGTGGGAGTCGTAGTCCTTGCGGAACACCATATACTTCAGGTTGCCCTCGGCATCCACCAGAGGCAGGGTGTTGATCTTGTTATCCCAGATGATGTTGTTGCAGTCGTGCAGGGAGGTGTTCTCCGGTGCAGTGACCAGCTTTTCAATGGGAGTCATGAAGGTGGTGACAGGGGCATCATCCGGGGTGTGGTTGATGCGGTAGTCACGAGATGCAACAATGCCCAGCAGCTTGCCGCCCGGAGTGCCATCGGCAGTGACGGCAATGGTGGAGTGGCCGGTGCGTGCCTTCAGCTCCAGCACATCGTGCAGGGTAGCAGTGGGGGCCAGGTTGGAATCGGACACGACATAACCGGCCTTGAAGCTCTTGACGCGGCGCACCATGGCAGCCTCGTTCTCAATGCTCTGAGAGCCATAGATAAAGGAAACGCCGCCCTGACGAGCCAGTGCAATGGCCAGCTTATCGCCGGAGACCGACTGCATGATGGCGCTGATCATGGGGATATTCATCTGCAGCGGGCACTCCTCCTGTCCCTTGCGGTACTTGACCAGCGGGGTCTTCAGGCTGACCGCCGTGGGCACATTCTCCGCAGAGGAATAGCCGGGGACCAGCAGGTACTCGCCAAAGGTGCGGGAGGGTTCTTCGTAGAAATAAGCCATAATCAAACTCCTTTTCTCTTAACGCATCCGATACAAATCAGCATCAAAATCATTCATGTTTGCTGCTTATAAATTGATTGTATATACTTTACCACAAAGCCCGCAAGAATACAAACCCCTGCCGCGCCAAACTTTATAATTGTCCTTTGCAGAAAAACAGACAAATTGCCAAGCGTTTTCGGGCATTGGTCATACTTTGATTTTTGAAGTATCACTTTTGCAAGCCAAATCAGGCTTACGGAATGCAAAAAAGCTCGTCCGAAACACCGGACGAGCCCTTTTGCACACGAAGCGAGACACTGCCTGTGCGGCGCATGGGTCATAGCTGTGAAGGAGAACAGCCGGAGGAGGAGGACCCGCGCCCAGTATCCCAAAAAACAAGAAGAAAAAGATTTCACACACAGCCTTGGGGCTTTGCCCTTGCTGTAACCATATTGTAACTCTTTTGAAACCATTTTGCAATAGGGTTTTGTAATTTATTTGTAATTTATTTTGTTAACTTTTTATGTCCTGCCCCGCCGGGCTGCCGCAAACATCATTTCCCTTTTTGTACCCGGTATGGTATACTGGATATGAATATGCTGCCACAGGCAGAAAAAAGGAGTTTAGGATACGGTATGAAAACAAAATTGGGTATTGTGGGCTGCGGATTTCTGGGCAACATCGTGGCTGACGCGTGGAAGAAGGGTCTGCTGCCGGACTACGAGCTGGTGGGCGTGACCAGCCGCACCCGCGCTTCGGCTGAAAAGACCGCCGCCAATGTCGGCTGCGCCGTCTGTGAGGACGTGGACGCGCTGCTGGCACTTGAGCCGGAGTACATCGTGGAGGCTGCTTCGGTGGAGTCGGTGTGCGCTATGGCCATCCCGGTGCTGAAACGGGGCGTAAATCTGGTCATTCTGTCCATCGGTGCCTTTGCGGATCTGGATTTCTACGCACAGGTCAAGGCAGCTGCCGTGGAGGGCGGTGCCAAGGTGCATCTGGCCAGCGGTGCCATCGGCGGCTTTGACGTGCTGCAGACTGTCACCCTGATGGCACAGGCGCAGGGTCTGCCGGAGACCGCCGGCATCGAGACCCATACCGGTGCAAAGGGCTTCCGCAACACCCCGGTGTGGGCAGAGCATCTGCTGACCGACACCGAAAAGACCACCGTGTTCACTGGCAACGCCAAGCAGGCTATTGCCACCTTCCCCCGCCGGGTGAACGTGGCTGTGGCTACCTCTCTGGCCACCACCGGCCCCGAGATCACCGGCGTGACCATGCACTCTGTGCCCGGCTGGGTGGGCGACGACCACTGCATCACTGCCGAGATCGAGGGCGTGAAGGCTGTGGTGGATATCTGCTCCTCCACCAGCGCCATTGCGGGCTGGAGCGCCGTCTCTCTGCTGCGCAATCTGGCCTCGCCCGTCTGCTTCTACTAATATAAGGAGGAGTCCGTCATGTTTGAAAAGCTTGTTGCCATTGAGCCTGTCAGCCTGATCCCTTCTGCCGAGGAGGAGCTGCACCGCTACGCCAAAGAGGTGGTGCTGTACCGGGACGTGCCTGCCAGCGACGACGAGATGGTGCGCCGCATCGGGGACGCCGATGCCGTGCTGCTGAGCTACACCTCCCGCATGGGCAAGGAAGTCATTGCCCAGTGCCCCAACATCCGCTATATCGGCATGTGCTGCAGCCTGTACTCTGAGGAAAGCGCCAACGTGGATATTGCCTACGCACGCACCCGGGGCATCCAGGTGCTGGGCATCCGGGATTACGGCGACCGCGGCGTTGTGGAGTACGTTCTGCACGAGCTGACCGGCCTGCTGCACGGTTTTGGGATGCCTATGCTGCGGGACGAGCCGGTGGAGATCACCGGGCTAAAGGTGGGTATCGTGGGGCTGGGCGTTTCCGGCCGGATGATCGCCGATGCGCTGCAATTTATGGGCGCAGAGATCAGTTACTTTGCCCGCAGCGCAAAGCCGGATGCCGAGGCTGCCGGTATGACCTTCAAGCCCCTGCCCCAGCTGCTGGCAGACAGCGAGGTGGTGTTCACCTGCCTGAACAAGAACGTGCTGCTGCTGGGCGAAAATGAGTTTACCCAGCTGGGCGCAGGCAAGGTGCTGTTCAACACTTCCATCGGCCCCGGCTTTGATTCCGCTGCGCTGGAAAAGTGGCTTGACCTGCCCGGCACCCGCTTCTTCTGCGACACCCGCGCCGCCGCAGGCTCCGTGGCAGAGGACTTCTTTTCCCGGGAAAACGTGCGCTGCGCCAATGTGTCCGCAGGCCGCACCAAGCAGGCCTTTGTGCTGCTGAGCAAAAAGGTGCTGGACAACATCCGCACTGCACTGGGCGAATAAGCGGTGCGTTTGCGCAGCCTGTTTTTCTTGCATCTTTTCCCCGATTGTGGTATGCTTTCTAGTATAAAAAGGGAGCCCGTGCAAGCGGGCTGAGAGTGGGCTGTATTGCCCTGACCTGTGACCTGATTTGGATCATGCCAACGTAGGGAGATAGCGCTTTTATCTGCGGATATGTCTTTGCGGGCATATCCGCATTTTTGCTGCAAAGGAGCATTTTACCCATGAAACCTGCATTGACCATTGCCGGCAGTGATTCCAGCGGCGGCGCCGGAATTCAGGCCGATATCAAGACCATGACCGCCAACGGCGTGTTTGCCATGAGCGCCATTACTGCCCTGACGGCACAGAACACCACCGGCGTGACCGCCATTTTTGACACCACGCCGCAGTTTCTGGCGCAGCAGCTCGATGCCGTGTTCACCGACATTTACCCGGATGCGGTAAAGATCGGTATGGTATCCTCTGCCCCGCTCATCGACACCATCGCCGAGCGGCTGCGCTTTTACGGCGCAAAGCACATCGTGGTGGACCCTGTGATGGTGGCCACCTCCGGTGCAAAGCTGCTGCAGGACGATGCCGTGCAGGCGCTGATCGAAAAGCTGCTGCCACTGGCCGAGGTGCTTACCCCCAACATCCCGGAGGCTGAGATCTTAGCCGGCATGAGCATTGCAAACGCTGCCGACATGGAAGCCGCTGCCCGTACCATCAGCGAGCGCTACGGCTGCGCCGTGCTGTGCAAGGGCGGCCACCAGATCAATGATGCCGACGACCTTTTGTGGCGCAATGGCACCGGCAAGTGGTTCAAGGGCAAGCGCATCGCAAACCCCAACACCCACGGCACCGGTTGCACCCTGTCCAGCGCCATTGCCTCCAATCTGGCAAAGGGCTACGACCTTGACACCGCCGTGGAGCGCGCCAAGGCCTACATTTCCGGCTGTCTGTCTGCCATGCTGGACTTAGGGCACGGCTCCGGGCCCATGGATCACACCTTCAACCTGAAGGGAGATTTTGTCCGTGACTGACCTGCCCTTTGTCTCGGCGCTGGTGCAGGCCGACCTGCCTATGTGGGAGCAGTGTTTGCAGACCGAGTTTCTGCAAAAGATGGAGAACGGCACCCTGAGCGAGGACTGCTTTAAAAGCTACCTTGTGGAGGACAGCCTGTATCTGCGGGAGTACGCTAAGATCTTTGCTTGGGGCATGACCAAGGCCACCACCATGGCGGCCATGCGCACTTACTATTCCCTGCTGTCCTTCGTGCAGGAGAACGAGGACCTGACCCGGCTGCGGTATCTGGAACAGTACGGTCTGCGGGAAGCCGATATCCAGTCCCTGCCCCTGCGCCCGGAAAACCGCGCCTATCTGGACTGCATGATCGATGCTGCCCGTACCGGCGAGGGGGAAGCTGAGTGCCTGATGGCCTGCCTGCCCTGTATGCTGAGTTACGGGTGGCTATTCCAGAAGCTTTTGCAGCGCTCCCCCGCCGTAAAGGACACCTACTACGGCGCGCTGGTGCTGGACTACGCCGGTCCCGGCTACGATGCCGCCTGCCGTGCATGGGCAGAGCGCGCCGAGGTGGCCTGCACCGGCCTTTCGCCGGAGCGTGCCGCCCACTGCCGCGCGATCTTCCGCGCCTGCTCGGAGCACGAGCTGCACTTCTGGGAGATGTGTGCAACACCCCGGACGGATATTTAAGAATAAATATAGAGAACCCGGAAGGTCTGCGGACTTTCCGGGTTCTCTTCTTATAAAATCTTTATCGCAGCACCGAGAGTTCCTCGATGCCGTAGCGCTGCATCAGGGCGATGGCTGCTGGGGTGATCTCCTCGCCGCTGACCACCACAGGGATGGCGGGCGGGCAGGACACCGTGGGCATGGCGCACACCCGCCCCAGCGCCTTGTGCACCGGGATGCGCACCTGTGCGCCCAGCACCGCCTGCCGGATGGTACAGCGCTGCACCGCCTGCTGCTGCAAGGCGGCAAACTCCCCTGCCCGGTTCTCGGGGCGGGGCAGCCCGGCAGACACAGCAGCCAGAAGCTGCTCCAGCGCCGTTTGCAGGCGCGTGTAGTCCTGCGGCGGGTTTTCCGGGGTAAACATCAGCACCACATAGCGGGGGTCGGCGTACTCGCACTCCATCTGTGCGCGGCGCAAGGCCTCTGCCAGCGCCGTGCCGGTGCAGCCAAGGGCAGCGGCGTCCAGCGTAAGCTTCATCGGCTCCTGCTGCGCCCCGGCAACTGCCAGCGGCACCGGGCACTGCCGCGCCGCTGCGGCCTTATTTAGGCTGCAGCGCAGACCTTCCAGCGCAGCACAGCATTGCGCTAGCCGCCGGGGATAGTCCCCTGCCAGCATTGCGTTGCAGGCATCCAGCGACTGCAAAATGAGGTAAGAGGGGCTGGTGGAGCCGAACAGCGCCAGCGCTCCCCGCACGGCCGCTTCGTTTAGCACAGGGGCATCGTGCGCCAGATGCAGATACGCGCCGCCGGTGACCACCGGCAGAGTCTTGTGGGCAGAGTCGCAGCACATGGCCGCGCCCTGCGCGATGGGGTGGCAGTTTTGCGGCAGAAAGCGCAGGTAGGCGCCGTGGGCGTTATCCACCAGCAAAGGCACGCCCTGCGCCCGGCAGACAGCCGCCAGCGCCGGAATATCCTGCACCCCGCCCAGATAATCCGGGCTGGTGACGTATACGCCAAAGGGGGTGTTCCCCTGCTGCGCCAGCGCGTGCAAAGCCCCTGTCAGTGCTTCGGCTGTGACGGGGCAGCTGCACAGTGCACCCTCTGCCTGCGCAGACGGCCAAAGCCAGCGGATATCAAAATCCAGCAGCGCCGCCGCATACAGCAGCGCCTTGTGGGCGTTGCGGGCGGCCAGCAGCACCGGGCGCTTACCGTTTTGCGGTGCGCCTTGCAGCGCCAGAAACAGCATGGCACGGATGCACTGAGATGAGCCCTCGGTGCTGTAATAGCTGTGTGCCGTGCCAAACAGCCGGGTGGCGTTAGCTTCGCTTTCGGCAATAATGCCCTCCGGCGCGTAAAGCTCGTCCGCACCGCAGATCTCGGTGATATCCAGCGGCTCAAAGCCCAAGAGGCTCTGCCCCTTGTGGCCGGGCATATGCAGCCGGGCGGTGCCGGACTGTGCATAGCTGCGCACAAAATCCACGATGGGGGTGGTCATGCTCATTCGCAAGCTTCGCCGTCAGCGCAGGCGTTGCAGGTAGAACCCAGCTCAATGGGCACCTCGATGCCCTTGGCAGCCAGCTCCTGATTCTCGGCAACCTTGATCATGATGGCACACTCCATGCGCTTTTTGAACAGCTCGCAGCCGTACTCATACACGCCGGTAATGCTGCCGGTGGCATGGTAGGAGTTGGCAGCGCAGCCGCCGGAGCAGTACAGCTTTGCCCAGCAGTCCTGACACTCCTTGCGGGCGTAGGCGTTGCAGTGCTTGAACTCATCCCGCACGGCGGTGTTGGTAACGCCCTTCCAGATATCGCCCAGCAGGTACTTGGGGTCGCCCACGAACTGGTGGCAGGGGTACAGATCGCCCCAGGGGGTAACAGCCATGTACTCGGTGCCGGAGCCGCAGCCGGAGATGCGCTTATAGATGCAGGGGCCGCCGGTCAGGTCGATCATATAGTGGTAGAAGGTAAAGCCTCTGCCCTCGCGGTCGCGCTTGATCATCTCCTTGGCAAGGATCTCGTACTGCTCCTTCAGGATGGGCAGGTCGGCCTCGGTCAGGGCGCTGGGGTCGCTGGGGTCGCAGACCACCGGCTCCATGCTCAGCTCGGTAAAGCCGAGGTCTGCCATGTGGAAGATATCGTTGGTGAAGTCGGTGTTAAAGTGGGTATAGGTGCCGCGCATATAGTAGTTCTTGTCGCCGCGTTTCTTGACGAACTCCTGGAACTTGGGCACGATGCGGTCGTAGCTGCCGTTGCCTGCGCAGTCCACGCGGAAGCGGTCGTTGACCTCCTTGCGGCCATCCAGACTCAGCACCACGTTGTGGCACTCCTTGTTGCAGAAATCGATGACGTCATCGTCGATCAGCACACCGTTGGTGGTCATGGTAAAGCGGAAGTTCTTGTTATGGATCTTTTCCTGCTCGCGGCAGTAGGCCACCAGCTTTTTGACCATATCAAAGTTCATCAGCGGCTCACCGCCAAAGAAGTCCACTTCCAGATTGCGGCGGGTGCCGCTGTTCTCGATGAGGAAGTCCATGGCGCGCTTGCCCACCTCAAAGCTCATCAGGGCGCGGTCGCCGTGGTAGCGCCCCTGCGAGGCAAAGCAGTAAGAGCAGCTCAGGTTGCAGCTGTGGGCAACGTGCAGGCACAGCGCCTTTACCACAGTGTTGCGGTTTTTAAAGTCGAAGGCCATGTCCTTATAGACATCCGGGCTCCACAGCTTGCCGTTTTCCTTCAGGCTGGTCACGTCGTCGATGCACTGGCGCAGATCCTTCTCGGTCACGTCCGGGCGGCTGCCGTACTTTGCCAGCATGGCGGCAACGATCTCGTCTGCGGTATGCTCCGGGTACATGGCGATGACATCGTAGGCCACCTCGTCCACAACGTGCACCGAGCCGCTGCAGGTGTCCAGCACGATGTTATAACCGTTCAATTGATACTGATGTACCATTTTACACTCCATTCCAGATTACACAAAAAAATGCCGCCCGGCAAAGGCGGCATAAGGTTTGCAAAAATTACTTGTTGCTGTTCTCGCACTGCTGGTTAGCCACGCCGCAGGAGGTCTTGCAGGCGGACTGGCAGGAAGTCTGGCACTCGCCGCAGCCACCGGTCTTAACGCTCTTGGTCAGGTCACGAGTAGCAATAGTCTTAATACGCTCCATGATAGAAACCTCTCTAACTCTCAAAAATTTATCGCGCCGGACATAGTTCCGGTACGCTTTTATCTTGTAATAGGATATCACGCAGCGCGGCTTTTGTCAAGATTTTTTCGCTAAGCCTTTTCACCCGCCCATGGGCTGGTAGCGGGTAAGCACCGTGTGCAGCCCCAGCTCCCGGGCGCGCGCCAGTAAGTACCGGTAACGACACAGCAGCGCCTGACGCTCGTAGATGCGCTGCTCGATCAGGTCCGTGTCCACCTCCATGTCAAACATCATCTCGTTGCGCTTCAAACAGAACAGGCATTCCTTCAGTTCCTCCTCCAGTTCCGGATGGTAGCGCTCGTGCTCAGTGTCCCGCGGGACGCGGGGCGAAAGCAGGGTCTGGGCATTCTGTGTGGTTCGTTCCGGCATAGGCATCCTCCTTCTGGTGCTTTGTAAGGTTTTGTACCTTCCAGTATAGGCGGTGCGGTGCGCAGAACCTGCCGAAGCGTGGCAGCGCTCCGGCATAGATTATCCGGCGCTGCTGCGGCATTTTCCAAAAAAGTACAACTTTTTTTCAAAAATATGCTTGACAACTCCGGGCTTTTCCCGTATAATAGCACACGTTGAGCGGCTCACCCCGCAAAACACAACAGAATATTGGGGATTTGCATAGTGGTAGTGCGGTAGACTCTGACTCTACTTGTGGG
>OOCL01001797.1_pt1 | contig 11348 bp, 9 predicted proteins | sample 1671211 | NCBI WGS metagenome assembly OOCL01 (sample SAMN06348133, study PRJEB24527) | human gut metagenome | biome: human gut; feature: ankylosing spondylitis patient; material: feces | host: Homo sapiens | place: China | collected 2015-10 | reverse complement strand
GTTAAATGCAGACCAGAGAGCAGCGCTGTATACGAAATATGGACTGGATCAGCCATTGCCGGTACAGTTTGTGAAATATGTAGGCAATATGTTAAAGGGAGATCTCGGCGTAAGTTACAATATCTCAAAGAATACACCAATTTCCCAGTTGATAAAGACAAGACTTCCGATCTCCATCAGTATCGGAGGATATGCGGTGTTGATTGGTGCCGTGGTCGGGCTTTTGCTTGGACTTCTCGCTGCATTAAAACATGACACGATATGGGATTCGTTAGCGACGATCATTTCAGTTATCGGTGTGTCGGTACCGTCGTATGTGTTCGCGCTGGCACTCAGCTATAACTTCGGATTTAAATTAGGGTGGTTCCCGATGCTGTTTTCGGAGAGCGATATCTTCGGATCGAGCGTGCTGCCTAGTATATCACTTTCGATGTTTACGATGGCGTCGATTGCGCGTTTTACACGAAGTGAAATGCTTGAGGTACTCGGCAGCGATTATATGCTGCTTGCGGAGAGCAAAGGAATTTCGGGTTCAGCGCTGATTTTTAAACATGCACTGCGAAATGCACTGATCCCGATCATCACCGTGCTTGCACCGCTGATTGTCGATCTGATGACCGGTTCTCTGGTTGTTGAAAAAATATTTGCAATACCGGGTGTCGGAAGTCTTCTGGTAAATGCCATTCAGTCGAACGACTACAACGTGGTTATCGCATTAAGCTTTATTTATTCTGCAATGTACATTGCCATCATGCTTGTGGTAGATATCCTTTACGGAATCATTGACCCGAGAATTCGTCTGGCAAAGAAAGGAGACTGATATGGTGTCACAGGAAAATACCATGAATGTGGGAAATGATGCTGCCGGCTACATACCGGTCGAGGCGGATTTTAAATTTAAACATACGGATGGCGAACTTGCGTTAGATGACAACTTTGCAGCACAGAGTTTCTGGAAAGACGTATTGATCCGCTATTTCAAAAAAATCAGTGCAGTGATCGGTCTGATCCTGATCATTATCATTACGGTATTTGCAATTATTGGCCCGGGGATGAATGATTTCAGTTACTCCGAACAGTCACTGACACAGAAAAACTTTGCACCGAGGGTAAAAGGTCTGGAAAAAATTGGCATCTTCGATGGCAGTGAGGGCATGAAAACAACGACCGGAACAAAAAAGATCAATTACTATGAAGAAAAAGGCTTAGATGATCTTTACTACTGGTTCGGAAGTGATAACTTCGGACGTGATATCTGGACACGTACCTGGTCCGGCGCACGCGTTTCCCTGATTATCGCCGTAGCAGCCGCTATCATCGATATGGTGATCGGTATGAGCTATGGACTGATCTCCGGATATTTTGGCGGGAAAGTCGATATGTTCATGCAGCGGTTTCTGGAGGTCGCGAACGGTATTCCGCGTCTTGTTATCGTAACTCTTTTATTATTAGTACTGCAGCCGGGTATGCTTACCATTATTTTTGCATTGATGCTGACAGAGTGGGTCGGCATGAGCCGTATCGCAAGAGCTGAGATGCTCAAATTAAAGGAGCAGGAATTTGTACTTGCATCACGGACACTTGGAGCAGGAAATTTCTTTATTATCTTTAAAGAAGTTCTGCCAAATATCATTGGACCGATCATTACACAGGTAATGTTCTCCATCCCGACAGCGATCTTTACCGAGGCGTTCTTAAGTTTCGTAGGTCTTGGTATTCCGGTGCCGCAGTGTTCACTTGGTTCACTGATCTCCGAAGGATTTAACAGTTTTACCACACATCCGTACCAGATCATTCCGCCGATCGTTGTAATGGCGCTTCTGATGTTAAGCTTTAACCTTGTAGCAGATGGTTTACGTGAAGCATTAGATCCGAAGCTGAAAGAAATGTAAGAAAGGGGATTCGTATATGTCAGAGACAAAAGAACAGATTTTAAAAATACGGGACCTGGATATTACGTTTCAGACGACTGCAGGAAGTGTGCACGCTATCCGTGGAGTCAATATTGACCTGATGAAGGGCGAGACAGTTGCGATCGTTGGTGAGTCCGGCTCCGGTAAATCCGTAACAATGAAAGCTGCCATGGGTATTTTGGCATCCAATGCAAAAGTAACAGGCGGTACCATAGAATTTTCCTATCATCATGCGGATGGAACGCCGCAGACGGTAGACATTTTAACAAAAGATAAAAAGTGGATCAGACGCCATATCAATGGAAAAAGAATTGCCATGGTATTCCAGGATCCGATGACAAGTCTTGATCCGACCATGACGATCGGAAAACAGATCATGGAAGGTATGATCTGGCATTTTAAGACACCGAAGAAAGAAGCCTGGGATAAGGCAGTAGAACTTTTAAAAGAGGTTGGCATCGAGGATGCGGAAAAACGTATGAAAAACTATCCGCATCAGCTCTCCGGTGGTATGAGACAGCGTGTGGTCATTGCCATCGCGCTTGCCTGTAACCCGGATCTTCTGATCTGTGATGAGCCGACGACTGCACTGGATGTTACGATTCAGGCAAAGATCATCGAGCTGATCCGCAGAGTACAGAAAGAGAGAGGCATTTCCGTTATTTACATCACACATGACCTCGGCGTGGTTGCCAAAGTTGCAGATTACGTCAATGTCATGTATGCCGGAAAAATCGTCGAGAAAGGTACGATCAATGAGATATTCTATGATCCGAAGCATCCGTATACATGGGGACTGCTCTCCGCAATGCCTGATCTTGATACCGCGGACGAGAGGCTTTACACGATCCCTGGTTCGCCGCCAAACCTGTTAAACGAGAAACCGGGCGATGCGTTTGCACCGCGTAACCAGTTTGCGCTTGAGATCGATGACAAGGCTGAGCCGCCAATGTTCCAGATCACAGATACGCATTATGCGGCAACCTGGCTGTTAGATCCGCGGGCACCGAAGGCAGAGATGCCGCTTGAATTAAAAGAGCGTATTGCGCGAATGAAGAAGGAGGCTAAGATCGATGACGGTGAATGAAAACAGTAAGCCTCTTCTTACCGTGAAAGGCTTGAAACAATATTTTAAGGTAAGTAATACATATACCGTGCATGCGGTAGAAAACGTAAGTTTCCAGATCTATCCGGGTGAGACATATGGTCTGGTCGGCGAATCCGGTTCCGGAAAATCAACGATCGGAAGAAGCATCATAAGACTATATGATCCGACTGCCGGCGAGATCAATTTCAATGGAATGGACATCAGCGGAAAGATCAATAAGGCAAACAGCCAGGCACTGCGCACACAGATGCAGATGATCTTCCAGGACCCGATGGCATCTTTAAATCCAAGAAAAAAAGTGCGCGACATCATTGGCGAGGGCTTAGATATCCATCACATGTACAAGACACGCGCGGAGCGTGAGGAAAAGATCAAAAATATTCTGGCAAAGGTTGGACTTGCGCCGGAGCATGCGGGCCGTTATCCGCATCAGTTTTCCGGTGGACAGAGACAGAGACTTTGCATTGCCAGAGCTTTGGAAGTGTTACCGGAGGTGTTGATCTGTGATGAACCGGTATCTGCTTTGGATGTATCAATTCAGGCACAGGTATTAAATTTGATGAAGGATATTCAGATGGAAATGAGACTGACATATTTGTTTATAGCACACGATTTAAGTGTTGTCCAGTATATGTCAGATAGAATTGCGGTTATGTATCTGGGAAAAGTCGTGGAAATCGCGGATAATAGAGCTTTGTATGATAATCCGCTTCATCCATACACACGGGCTCTCCTTTCGGCAATTCCTGTTCCGGATATTCATAGAAAAAAGAAAAGAGAGGTACTCGGAGGGGAAGTTCCAAGTCCTATTCATAAACCATCCGGGTGTGCATTTCATAATCGGTGTCCTCACTGCATGGAAATATGTAAAAAACAGGAACCCAAATTACAATCACATGGAGAAATGGGACATATGGTTTCGTGTTTCCTTTATCAGGATGAGAAAACTAAGGGGGAAAAATGAAATTAGAATCAGAGTTGCAATGTGATGTACTAATAGTCGGATCAGGGATTGCAGGACTTCAGGCAGCAGATGCGGCATCTGAAAAAGGTGCCCGAGTGATTCTTATCAGCCAGGGAGAATTGTTTTCAGGCGCGAGCTTTTATCCGGGCACGTGGGGATTTGGACTGATTGCACCAGATGGAGAGAATGATAAAAAAGATTTGGCAGAATCCATTCAGATTGTCGGAGAGGGAATGGCGGATCCGTTGTTGGTAGAGGCATTTGTGAATGGAATAGATCCGGGAATAGAATCTCTGAGAAGAAATGGACTGATACCAATGGAAGCCAGAGACAAGCAACAGTCTGAATTTATTCCGTGCTTTGACAGAAAACACAGGCATTGGATGGGGCTTTCGAAAGAAGCAATAAAAATTTTTTTTGGAAAACGCTTAATAGATAAGAATGTGAGGATTCTTTCTAATACTGTTTTGTTGGATCTAACAGAGATTGGACAGCGGATAGATGGTGCAATCGTATATCATCAGAAACGAATCATGTGAATTAAAAGTGGCTCTGTTGTATTGGCAACAGGAGGGCTTTCGGGATTATATCAAAGCAGATTGACAACAGAAGATGTTTCTTCTTTTTGCCATTGGGTGGCACTGAAGGTGGGAGCGCAGGCTGTAAATCTGGAATTTCAGCAGTTTATGCCGGGATATATAGAACCTGCTTTCGGAACTGTTTTTAATGAGAAAGCGTTTCAATGGTCTGAATTATTGAATGCTAATGGTGAAACGCTCTTTGACGAGAATAGAGACTTATATATCAGACGTTCCACGCATGGACCGTTTACATACAGTCTGGGAGATTATGGAATTGATTTTGCGATATTAAGCGAACGATATCATGGAGGAATACGACTTAGATATCGCTCTGATATTGAAAAAAATATGCCTGAATTTAGTAAAACATATTTTGAATGGCTACATCAGAAATATGGAATGACAGTAAAGGATATTATCAAAATTGGAATGTTTGCGCATGCTTCAAATGGAGGAATCTGTATTGATTCATATGGATATACAGGTGTACCTGGGTTATATGCAGCAGGTGAAATCACGGGAGGGATGCATGGTGCAAACAGAATTGGTGGTCTCTCTACAGCTAATGGAATTGTTTTTGGTAAAGCGGCAGGAGAATATGCGGCACAGTCTGGTAAATTGTCATCAAGGGGATATGTGATAGTTGAACCGAAAGGAAATGATAATGTGCTAGAAATAACAAGAAAAATTCGCGAAATCATGGACACGAGTTCTTTTCCGGAAAGAAATCAACATGATCTGAATCAGGGAATAGCAGAAATGGAAAGACTCAAAGAAAGACTAAGATGTGGCTGTGGGCAGGGTACAGGGAGTAAATCTGATGAAATTTGTGCTAAGACTCAAGTAGTACAGGCACAGATAAACACAGCCCTTTGCGTGCTGAAAGCAGAATTACTTCGAGAAGAAAGCAGAGGAAGCCACTTTCGAATGGATTATCCAGACAAAAATGTAAATATGAATTTTCCAATTAGAATCAGAGCGGTAAACGGAGAAGTAGAAGCATGGTTTGATAAAACAGTCAGAAGATAGGGGGAGATCTAATATGATTTATACGAAGATTAAGAATATAGAGACTTATTTGGGGATTTCAAAGAATCTTGATACAGCGATTCGTTTTCTTAGGGAATATGATTTAAATGATTTAGGGAAAGGAAAAACGGTGATAGATCAAGATGAAGTATTTGTAAATCACTTTTGCTATCAGACTGTAGAGGAGAAAGATGCCTCGTGGGAAGGACATATCAGATATGCAGATATGCATATTTTGTTGAGCGGAAATGAAAAAATTGGTATAAGCAATTGTGAAGATCTTTCTGAGACAGAAAGGGATGAGGAAAAAGATTTTGTTGGATATGATGGTAAGGTGACGACATGGGTTTTGATGGATAATGCAAAAGTATTAATTGTGTTTCCGGAGGATGTTCATATGGTAAAAGTAAAAAATACTGAAAATAGTGATGTTGATAAGCTGGTTTTTAAAATTAAAATAAAATAACAGGAGGATAATAAAATGAAGGATATCACAAAATATCAGGGAATTATTCCGGCGTTTTATGCGTGCTATGAGGATGATGGAGAAATCAGCCCTGAAAGAGTGGAGACATTGACTAAGCATTTGATTGAAAAAGGTGTGAAAGGAGCTTATGTTGGAGGTTCTTCAGGAGAATGTATTTACCAGAGCGTTGAGGAGAGAAAAATTGTTCTGGAGCATGTGATGAAGGCGGCTGAGGGAAAACTTACCGTGATTGCTCATGTAGCTTGTAATAATACTTCAGACAGTAAGAAACTTGCAGCTCATGCGCAGGCTCTGGGTGTAGATGCAATTGCAGCGATTCCTCCTATTTATTTTCATCTACCGGAATATGCGATTGCAGAGTATTGGAATGATATTTCCAGTGCGGCACCAGACACTGATTTCGTTATTTATAATATCCCACAGCTGGCTGGAGTAGCTCTTACAATGCCTTTGTTCCGTGAGATGAAGAAAAATCCTAGAGTAGCAGCTGTTAAGAATAGTTCTATGCCGGTACAGGACATTCAAATGTTTAAAATGGAGGGTGGAAAGGGTTTTGTGGTCTTTAATGGACCGGATGAGCAGCTTGTATCTGGGCTGGCGATGGGCGCAGATGGAGGGATTGGAGGTACTTATGGTGTGATGCCGGAATTGTATCTTAGGATTAAAGAACTTACAGATGTGGGGAAGATTGAAGAAGCCAGGGAAATTCAGTATGCTGCTGATGAAATTATCTATGGAATGTGCAGTTGTCATGGAAATATGTATGCAGTAATAAAAGAAATTCTTCGTATTCGTGAAAATCTGAATATTGGAGGAGTACGTAAACCGTTGCCGGAAATTATTCCTGAAGATATGAAACAGATAAAAAAATGCGCATCTATGATTGATGAAGCAATCAAGAAATTTTGTTGATTAAAAAGAATTTTAAAGAGAGGGTTACCTGAGGCAGATATAGGCTAAGAGGTAACCCTTTTTGTCGGATATGCCTCTGTTTAACATTGTGAAGTTGGGGAAAACAATGTGAACCATCATAAGAACTGTGATATTTGATATGGAAAAAGTGCCTGAACATCATCAATAAAACGGTTAGGGGTGTGGCAAATAGACGAAGCACTGCTGATCCAAAGATGGATTTCGAAAGAGATTAGCAGGGAATTGATGTTGCGAGTGAATAACTTATTTCAATGAGTTTTTAGATGCCAGTATCGATAATAAAACTTGCAGAAGCAAAATAAACCACCGGCTAAGCCGATGGTCATGATTGTATAATAATTTTATAATTTCTGAGAAGCTAAATAATAAGCGCCAAGAAGCCCCGCGGAGTTACCAAGTTGTGCACTGAAAATCTCTACATGTGTAAAGCTGGACATTATCATCTGAGGGATTCGTGTGTGAATCTGTTTAAGAATATAAGGCTGAACCATGATACCACCTCCGAGAATAATGCAGGAAGGATTAAAAATATGAATTAGTGTAGCAAGTCCCAGTACGATTTCATCAATCCATTTATTTACAACAGTTTTAATTTCTGGTCGTTCAAGATTCGCAAAAATCTGGCGTCCGTTGGTAAGCGATGAATCAACGGAAGAAACCATTTTGATAAGTGCAGTGGCAGAAGCGTAGCGTTCGTAACATCCATCAAATGGGTCAGTACTGGTAAGTTTTTCTTCTGCATGAGTGGTAATAGCACCAAACTCTCCAGCTGAGAAAGAAGAACCATGATAAATTTTCCCATTTTCAATAATAGCACCTCCAATTCCGGTTCCATATGTAAGGCACAGAAAAGAATGATTTCCCTTTCCTGCACCAAAAATGGCCTCTCCGAGTGCTGCACTGTTAACATCATTTTCTACAGCAACAGGAACATGAAAACGTTCCTGCAGGATTTTCTGGAATTGTGTGCCGGTATAATTAGGAATATTGCTGTTAGCATAAATAATAGAACCTTCCTGCGGATTGACCTGACCAGCAGTACTAATTCCGATGGCATCAAATGGGAGAGAGTGTTCGGCGAGACTACAAATGGTTTGCAGAATATGTGGTCCGCCCTTATATGCCTCAGTAGGACATTCGTTAATTGACAAGAGTTTTCCGCTCTGGCAGATACCGTATTTGATTGCGGTTCCACCGATGTCAAAGACCAGAATTTTCATGATTTTTTCCTTTCGATTATAGATAATAATGTTACTGTAAAATTGCGTTTTATTATAGATTCAGTATACCATATGATAATAGTAAAATCATCAAAAAGGAAGAAAAGTTTCAAAAAATAATATCTTAAAAAACTATTTTTATGCGAATAGTGAGAATGATTAAGAATATAGCGGAATGATAGAAAAAAATATGCCAATAAATATGAAAGCATTTTGATAAAGAATAAACAACTTGGGATATTGGAATATAAAGCCCTGTGATATATAATAAAAATAAACTATCATATGCGATAGAGAGTGCAAGAAAGGGAAATACAAATGAGATTAATAATCGTACGACATGGAGATCCGGATTATTCAATTGATTCACTTACTGAGAAAGGATGGAAAGAGGTAGAATATCTCTCAGAAAAATTGTCAAAGTTTGATGTAAAAGAGTTCTATGTTTCTCCACTTGGAAGAGCAAAAGACACCGCTTCTCTGACCTTGAAAAAGATGAATCGCACCGCTGTAGAATGTGACTGGCTGAGAGAGTTTGACGTTCTGATCGACCGTCCTGATGTTACAGACCGAAAGATTATCTTATGGGACTGGCTTCCGCAGGACTGGACGAAGGACGAGCGATTTTATCAGTATGACCACTGGTTTGAAAACGAAAGATTACAGAAAGCGGATGCAAAAGGCTATTATGACTATGTGACGGGAAAGTTTGATGAACTTCTGGCGTCTCATGGATATGTGCGGGAGGGACATTACTATAGAGTTGAGAAGGCAAATAATGATACATTGGTATTTTTCTGCCATTTTGGGTTGGAGTGTGTGTTACTTAGCCATCTGTTAAGTGTGTCTCCGATGGTGATGTGGCATGGATTTTGTGCTGCACCAAGTTCTGTTACAACAATAAATACCGAGGAGCGAAGAGAAGGAATTGCGAGCTTCCGTATCAGTGCATTTGGTGATATTTCACATCTTTATGCACATGATGAACCACCGGCATTTGCTGCCAGATTTTGTGAAACATATGATAATAAAGAGGAACGCCACGACTGAATATATATGGTAGAAAGGAAATAAAAATATTGATATCAAAGACAATGAAAGCAATTCTGCATACACTTTCCTATGGAAACATAGAGGTAGAAAATTCCAGAAAAATGGCAGATCTGAAACAGTTGGATGCCACACGTATTTTTTTGAAAAAATTGGATGCCAAAGTTTATAATGGCGATTATGAAGTACCGATCAGATTGTATTTTCCGACGGAGGAAGCGATGCAGGCAGGGATTGTGGAAGGAAATACCTTTCCAATTCTGCTGTTCTTCCATGGCGGAGGCTGGGTAACTGAGAGTGTAGAGAATTATGATCGTGTCTGTTCCAGAATGGCTCAGGCAACTGCACATATCGTGGTTTCCGTAGAATACAGGCTGGCGCCGGAACATAAATTTCCGATTCCATTGGAGGATTGTTATGCTGCGGCAAAAGCGCTTTATATGAACCAGCTGATTCTGAATACAGACCCGGAGAAGATTACGATCATCGGTGACAGTGCGGGGGGAAATCTGACTGCGGCAGTGTGTCTGATGGCGAGAGACAGAGGTGAGTTTACACCGCGCCGGCAGATACTTATCTATCCGGCATTGGGAAACTGTTATACAGAGGAATCACCATACAGATCAGTACATGAAAATGGCAGTGATTATCTGCTGACAGCGGTAAAAATGGAGGATTATCTTACTCTTTATCAAAGTACAGCAGAGGACAGACAGAACCCATACTTTGCGCCGATTCTTGAAAAAAATCTGAGAAATCTGCCGGAAACATTAATTCTTACAGCAGAATATGATCCTCTCAGAGACGAAGGGGAAGTATATGGAAGAAAGCTTCAGGCGGCAGGAAATCATGTGGAAGTCTATAGAATTCACGGAGCGTTTCATGGATTTTTTGCACTGGGGATTAAGTTTCTGCATGTACAGGAAAGCTTCCAGTATATTAATGGATTTTTGAATAAAAGTTATGAGAAAATCCTTTAATCGAATTAAGTAAGTGACGAAAGAGGATAATGAGAAAGAAAGCAGGAAAACTATGGATACAGGATATTCAAAATGGAGAAAACTGGATAATGCAGCACTGGCATTTCCACTGGTAAGCGGAAAAAATGATACCAGAGTATTTCGTTTTTACTGTCAGTTAAAAGAAAAGGTCGACGGAGAAATTCTTCAATCCGCGCTGGATCAGACAATGGAGAAATATCCATTATTTCAGGCGGTTTTGCGAAAAGGATTGTTCTGGTTTTATCTGGAACACAGAGATATCAGAGCGGTTGTAAAACAGGAGACAGAACCGCCATGCAGCCGCCTGTATATTCCGGATAAAAAATCTCTTTTATTTCAGGTGACTTATGATAAAGACAGGATTAACTTCGAGGTGTTTCATGCATTGACAGACGGCACCGGAGCAATGCATTTTTTGCAGGAACTGGTGCAGAATTATCTTATTCTGGCTCATCCGCAGGACGATCTTCCGCGAATAGAAAATGCAGAAGAAGTCACTCATGGAGATAAAGAAGAGGACAGTTTTTCGCAGTATTATTCTTCCGATATGCCAAAGAATAAAGAGAAGAAAGAGACAGCAGTGAAGCTGAAAGGTGAGAAGCTGGTTCATTCAGATATGCATATCACAGAGGTGGTTCTTTCGGTGAAGGATATTCATCAGAAGGCGCGTTCTTATGGTGCTTCTATCACAGTATTGTTAACTGCAATGATGTTATGTTCTATCAGAGAAGAAATTCCGAAAAACCAGCAGAAACGACCGGTAACATTAATGATACCGGTGAATCTGAGAAATTATTTTCCGTCTCAGTCCATGACAAACTTCTTTGGCTGGATTGAAGTCGGATATACATTTTCAGAAACAACAACCTTTGAAGAAGTAGTAGCAGATGTAAAAAGGCAGTTTGAGCAGGAACTTGTGAAAGATAAAATTGCCATGCATATGAATGGCTATGTAAGAATCGAAAAGAATCCTTTTGTGAGGGCTGTTCCGCTGGAGATTAAGAAATATTTCCTGATGATAGGCGCTAATCTGGGAAGCAGAAGTATTACTGCAGTTTATTC
>OOCL01001795.1_pt1 | contig 11360 bp, 8 predicted proteins | sample 1671211 | NCBI WGS metagenome assembly OOCL01 (sample SAMN06348133, study PRJEB24527) | human gut metagenome | biome: human gut; feature: ankylosing spondylitis patient; material: feces | host: Homo sapiens | place: China | collected 2015-10 | reverse complement strand
GCTGTGACTGCGACCGCTATATGGAGATCTGGAACCTGGTGTTCAGCCAGTTCGATGCCGACGGCAAGGGCCACTACGAGCGTCTGGCACGCCCCAACATCGATACCGGCATGGGCCTGGAGCGTCTGGCCTGCGTGATGCAGGGCGTGGGCAACCTGTTTGAGGTGGATACCGTTCAGAGCGTGCTGCACCATGTGGAGCACATTGCCGGTAAGACCTACGGTGAGAACGCCAAGGATGACATCTCCATCCGTGTCATCACTGACCACATCCGCAGCTGCACCTTCATGGTGTCTGACGGCATCCTGCCCTCCAACGAGGGCCGCGGCTATGTTCTGCGCCGTCTGCTCCGCCGCGCTGCCCGCCATGGCCGGATGCTGGGCATCTCCCGCCCCTTCCTGGTGGAGCTGGTGGAGACGGTCATCCAGTCCAGCGAGAGCGCTTACCCCGAGCTGCGTGAGCACGATGCCTATATCAAGAAGGTCATCGGCACCGAGGAGGCAAACTTTGCCCGCACCATCGATGCCGGTATGAACATCCTGAACAACATGATCGACGGCCTGGAAAAGGCACACCAGCACCTGCTCAAGGGTCTGGACGTGTTCAAGCTGAACGATACCTTCGGCTTCCCCCTCGACCTGACCAAGGAGATCGCTGCGGAGCAGGGCATCGAGATCGACGAGGAGGGCTTCCACGCCGAGATGACCAAGCAGAAGGAGCGCGCCCGTGCTGAGCGTCTCAAGAAAAACATCTCCGGCTGGAGCGAAGACCTGTTCGGCACTCTGACCGCTGAGCCCACCGAGTTCGTGGGCTACGACACCCTCAAGAGCGACAGCGTCGTTGTGGCTCTGAGCGATGAGGAGACTCTGACTGATGCCATTGCCACCGACGAGCAGGCCAAGGAAGGCGTGCTGGTCGTTCTCGATAAGACCCCGTTCTACGCTGAGATGGGCGGTCAGGCCGCAGACCATGGCGTCATCACCGGCGCTGAGTGCGTGCTGCGCGTGCAGGACGTCAAGAAGACCCCCAAGGGCTACTATGTCCACACCTGCACTCTCGAGAGCGGCATCGTCCATGTCGGCGACCATCTGACCGCCTGCGTGGATAAGGAATACCGCATGGCCATCGCCCGCAACCATACCGCTACCCACCTGCTGCAGGCAGCTCTGCGCGAGGTCCTGGGCGACCACGTCCATCAGGCAGGCTCCTATCAGGACGCTTCCATCACCCACTTCGACTTCACCCACTTCAGCGCTGTCACTCCCGAGGAGCTGGTCCGCGTGCAGAAGATCGTCAACGACAAGATCTTCGAGTCGATGAACGTCACCGTCAAGGAGATGCCCATCGAAGAGGCCAAGAAGCTGGGCGCTATGGCTCTGTTCGGCGAGAAGTACGGCAAGGTCGTCCGTGTTGTTGATATTGAGGGCTGGTCCACCGAGTTCTGCGGCGGCACCCACGTCAAGAACACCGCTCAGATCGGCGGCTTCAAGATCGTCAGCGAGTCCTCTGTTGCTGCCGGCATCCGCCGTATCGAGGCTGTCACCGGCCGCAATCTGCTGATCCGTGCCAATATGCAGGAAGCGATGCTGCACACTGTGGCGAACACCCTGAAGGCAAACAATGTCGCCGCTCTGCCCGTTCGTGCGGAGGCTGTCATGGCTGAGAACAAGGCCATGAGCAAGGAGCTGGAGGACATCAAGGCAAAGGTCGCTGCTTCCAAGGTCACCAGCCTGTTCGACAACGCTGAGACCGTCGGCGACGTCAAGATCGCTTCCGCTTACTTCACCGGCACCTCCGGCGACACCCTGCGCGGCATGTGCGACACCATCCGTGACAATGCCAAGGCTGCTGCTGTGGCTGTTCTGGTGGGCAAGTCTGACGACAAGATCACCATGGCCGTTACCGTGACCAAGGACGCTCAGGCAAAGGGTCTGAAGGCCGGCAATCTCGTCAAGGAGATCTCTGCCATCGCAGGCGGCAAGGGCGGCGGAAAGCCCGATTTCGCTATGGCTGGTCTGAAGGATGAGACCAAGATCGACGAGGCTCTGGCCGCTGTCAAGGGCATCGTGGAGAAGCAGCTGGGCTGATGTTTGGACAAAGGAGTTGCGCGTGAAAGGCTCTCCCTTTGGGAGAGCTGTCACCGTAGGTGACTGAGAGGGCAAGCCTGTGGCCTAAGGGCTGTTGCGGCGTGATAGGCAAGAGTTTTGTCAGAGCGATAGTGTCGCTGTGCTTTTAATTTCTTGTCAGCGTCCTTGCCCTCTCCGTCTGCTTCGCAGACACCTCTCCCAAAGGGAGAGGCTTGACAACATACAGCAGCATCCTGATAATAGATAGTAGGAAGGAGCGATTCCCATGGAAGATTGTCTGTTTTGCAAAATTGCAGCGGGGGACATCCCCTCGAAGAAGCTCTATGAGGACGAGCAGGTGGTGGCATTCTATGACATCGCCCCGCAGGCCAAGGTGCATTTCCTGGTCATCCCCAAAAAGCACATCCCCTCGGCCGCTGCGCTGACCGAGGAAGACGGCGCTCTGCTGGGCCATGTGTTTGCGGTCATCGCAAAGCTCGCCAAGGAGCAGGGCCTCGACAACGGCTACCGCGTCATCTCCAATGTGGGCGAGGACGCCGGCCAGACCGTCAAGCATCTGCACTTCCATGTTCTGGGCGGCGAGAAGCTGCCTGTCTGATTCCGAAAAAGTAAGGGAGATCGTTGAATATGGCTAAGACTTATACGCTGAATGTCGCGGGTCTGACCCGTGAGCTGACCATCTGCAAGGTGAACGACCACATGGACATTGCGGCCTTCATCATGCTGGGCGACGCCGAGCTGACGGTGGCTGCTGCCGCTGAGCTGCTCAAGAAATGCCCGGATTTTGACATCCTGCTGACCGCTGAGGCCAAGGGCATCCCGCTGGCTCACGAGATGAGCCGCCAGAGCGGCAAGCCCTACGTCTGCGCACGCAAGGGCGTCAAGCTGTATATGCCCGACCCTGTTGTTGTCGAAGACCAGTCCATCACCACTGCTGGCAAGCAGAAGCTGGTCATCGACCGCAAGGAGCTGGACAAGATGAGCGGCAAGCGGGTGCTGGTCGTGGATGATGTCATCTCCACCGGCGGCTCTCTCAAGGCTCTGGACGAGCTGGCCGAGCAGACCCAGTGTACCATCGTGGGTCAGGCCGCCGTTCTGGCCGAGGGTGATGCTGCCCAGCGCAAGGACATCATCTTCCTCGAGCCGCTGCCTCTGTTCCTCCACTAAACCGATATGCGACGCCCGCTCTGCGCGTTCTGCCTGAGTGCGCTGGGTGTGTTAGTGTTGTGCTCATTTTTGCCGCAGATGGGGCTTTTGCTGCCGTCTGCGGCAATTTTTGTTGTCTTCTGCCTGCTGGTCTGGTGGAAAGGCGGGGCCGCGAGAGGGTATGCGGTCTGCCTGCTTCTGGGCGCAGTGCTGGGCGTCGGCATCATGGAAACGACCGGCGCGCGGCTTGCAAAGATACAGGACGCCTACGCCGGAAAAGAAGTGGCCCTCACCGCCGAAGTGGAGAGCACAGGCCGCGCTTACACGGCGGGCCGGGTGAGCGCCGTGCTGATGGTGGAAAAAGTGGACGGGGAAGCTGTCCGCTTCCGGGTGGAGTGCGCCAGCCTGCCCAAATGTGAGGCCGGAGGCCGCATCCGGGGCCGCTTTTCGCTGGATGTGCCGGACGCAACCCAGCGTCTGGACGACTACGCCGACGGCATTGTCCTCAGCGCGGAATATCTGTCCGGGATGCTTCGTCTTGGGCAGAGCGAGAGCTTCCGCGCCCGGACGGCTCGGCTCCAGGCGGCGCTGAGCCGCGCCCTGCGAAAAGGCATGGCCGAAAACACCGGCGGCGTTCTGGCCGCGATGGTGGTGGGCGACCGGAGCCATCTGACTTCGACTCTTCGCAGTGCCTACCGGGGCGCGGGGCTTTCCCATGTGCTGGTGGTGAGCGGCCTCCACGTCACCATCTTCTGCGGCCTGCTGGATGCTCTGCCCCACAAGGAGCGGGAGCGGAGCCGGGCTTACCGGCGGGCGAGGTCGCTGCTCCGGGCCGGAACGGCCCTTCTGCTGGTGGGCATCACCGGCGCGACGCCCTCTGTCCTCCGGGCGGCGGTGGCGGTCTGGGTCAGCTCCCTCGGCGTCTGGGTGGGAGGCCCGGCGGATACACTCACCTCGCTGGGCGCGGCAGGCGTCCTCATGTGTCTGGGCAACGGATACGCGGTCTATGACGTGGGCTTCGAGCTGTCGTTTGCGGCAGTGATGGGAACACTGGCCGGTGTAGAGTGCGCAGGGCGTGGGCGGGAACGCTATTACGACAGAAAGAAGAAACGGAAAAGCCGCCGGGAGAAACCGCCCCGCGCGGTGCTCCTCTTCCGGCGCTTTGCGGGCGGCGTGTGGGACTCGCTCTGCGTCTCCCTCTGTGCCTCGGCGGCGACCTTCCCGGTGCTGGTGCTGCGGGGGATGAGCACGACGGTCTGGGCCGTGGCGTCGGGCGTGGCCGTCCTCTGGCTGGTGGGGCCGATGCTGAGCTTCGGCCTCGGTGCAGCTCTGCTGGGTCTGGCGGCAGAAGGCTTGCCTTTGTTTGAGATCATCCGCCGCCCGGTGGCCTTCTGTGCCGAAGGGCTGGCATGGCTGATGAACGAGTGGGCTTTCCGGGTGTCCGTTCTGCCGGGAGCGTCCCTCTGGTTTGATGAAGCCTATGCCGCACTGGTGTGTCTTGTGCTGATCCTGCTCTGCGCAATGGCAATGCGTCGGCACATCCGACTCCGGGTAGCCCTGCCGACGGTCATTCTGCTGGCGGCGCTGGCTATCGGGCTGGAAACGGCCCTGAGCTGGAATGTGGTGAACATCGAGCTGGTGGGGACCCGGGCTTCACCCGCTGTCATTATTACCCAGAGAGAAAAGGCCGTCGTCCTCTTCCGGGGCGGCAGCACCACCCGGCGGGCGGTGGAAAGCCAACTGGAAAAGCGGGGCGTAAAGACGGTCGAGCTTCTGGTTGACCTGCGGATGCAGCCGGAAGAACCCTGCCGTATCGAGGCCCAAAAGCGCATCAATGCCGCTGCTCTGGCCGAGAACACCACCCGCCGTGCTTCCTGCGGCGAAGTGGACTTGGAACTTTTCCGCACCCGGCAGGGCTGCATTCTGCGGATGCGTGTCGGCGGGCAGAGGTTCATCACCCTCAGCGGCACGGTCCGGCCTGCGAAGCCCATCCGGGCCGAGTGGCTGCTGGCCTCGTCGGCAAGGCCGGAGAATATCCGGTACACCGACTGCCTGACCCTGAGCAGCAAATACCGCTGGATGGAAGAGGACGCAGAGCCTGTCTCACGTCTTCGCCTCCGTCTCGAGGGGGGAGCGCTTTTCAAAGCGGGCAGAGTATGATAAAATAAAATAATCCAAATACAAAGGAGCCGATCATTTGGCAACGGAAACGAAACTCCGGCAGCTTGCCCAGGGAGGCTGTCCGGTCTACTATTTTTATTCCAGCGAGCGCTATCTTGTCCGGCAGGCCGTGGCCCGGGCGGCAAAGCTTCTGGCCGAGGGTGAGGACGAAGAGACGACCGTTCTGGACGGTGCTGCGCCCGAAATCGAGCAGCTCATCATGGCGGCGGGCACCATCTCCTTCTTCGGGACGCGGCGCGTGGTGCTTCTGCCCGAGGTGGACCCCGCCGCCTATAGCGACAAAGACCTTGACGAGCTGTGCGCCACGCTGGCCAGCCTCGAGAATGCCGTGGTGGTGCTGGGCAGCGTGTTCGAGATGGAGCGCAATAAGCTCAAGCTGGGCAAGCGGGCGCAGAAGCTCATCGCCCAGTGTACAAAAGTCGGCTTTGCCGAAGAGCTGGCCAAGCCCAAGCCCTACGAGCTGAAAGTCATGATGATGGACCGTGCCAAGGCGCAGGACACCACCCTCTCCGAGGGTACGGCGGCGGCCCTGCTGGAACGCTGCGGCGAAGACCCGTTCCTTCTCGAGAACGAGGTGGACAAGCTCTGCGCCCTCTCCGGCTACCAGACCGTGACCACGGCCATGGTGGCCGAGATGGGGACTGTGAGTCTCGAGGCCGACGTCTTCGAGATGATACGGATGATCACGGCGAAAAACGCCACCGGCGCCTGCAAAAAGCTGCAAACGCTTCTCCGCCTGCAGCAGGAGCCCATCCCCATCACGGCGGCCATGATCGGCAGCTATGTGGACCTCTATCGGGTCAAACTGGGCGCAGCCAAGCGGAAGAGCTACAGCACCGTGTTCAAGGATTTCGGCTACAAGGGCAGCGACTACCGGCTCAAGCGTTCTGCCGAGACAGCCAGCCACTACACGCTGCCCCAGCTGGAAGCCTGTATGCAGATCTTGCTTGAGCTGGACAAGAGCCTGAAAAGCCAGCCCGTGAGCGCGCAGACTCTGCTGGAAACGGCGCTCTGCCGTCTGGCGATGGCGGGAGGAAGAAGATGAGTGAGAAACTGGAACTGCTGCACACCGACCGTGTGCTCATCGTGGAGGGCAAATACGATGCGGCCCGTCTCTCCCACCTGACCGACGCCATGATCCTGCTGACGGACGGCTTCGGCATTTATAAGGATAAGAAGCGTCAGCAGCTCTTCAAACAGCTGGCCCACAAAAACGGCCTTATCCTCCTGACGGACTCCGACGCGGCGGGCTTCCGCATCCGCACCTACATCACAAATCTGGTGGGGGAGAAGAACGTGGTGCAAGCCTACGTTCCGGCCATCCACGGCAAGGAAAAGCGGAAGGCTCAGCCCGGCAAAGAGGGGCTTCTGGGGGTCGAGGGCGTGGACGATGCCCTCGTTTTGCAGGCGCTCCGGGACGCTCTGGGCGAAGAAGCTGGCATTGCCCCTGCAAAGCCGGAGGGGCGGCAAATTACTTATACCGACCTCTATGAGTGGGGGCTTTCGGGTACGGCGGGCTCGGCTGAGCGGAAAACAAAGCTGCTCTGCGCTCTCGGCCTGCCGCCCCGGCTCTCGAAAAAAGAGCTGGTGGAAGCCCTCAACCGCCTTTACAGCTACGAGCAGCTGGACGAAATGCAGTCGGAACTGCTCAAAACATGAAAATACAGCAAACTCTCCCAAGAAAAACGTGAAAAAGATTCAAGCGATACTTCTGGGAAATCTGCCGTAAGCTGTGATATAATCAATATACTGTGCGCCCGTCGTGGACGAAACGACGGGCGCAGATTTTTGCAAGGTGCAATAAAGGAGACAATCAATGGAACGCGAAAAACTCAAATCGAGACTCGGGTTCATCCTCCTTTCCGCTGGCTGCGCGATCGGCATCGGAAATGTGTGGAAGTTCCCCTACATGGCAGGTCAGGGCGGCGGCGGCGCTTTTGTGCTGTTCTACCTGCTGTTCCTCGTCATTCTGGGTCTGCCCATCATGACCATGGAGTTCGCCGTGGGCCGTGCCAGCCACAAGAGCCCGGTGCGCGCCTATCAGGCCCTCGAAAAGCCCGGTCAGAAGTGGCACATCCACGGCTACTTCACCCTCATCGGCTGCTACCTGCTGATGATGTTCTACACCACGGTGGCCGGCTGGATGCTCCACTACTTTTACATGACCGCTGCCGGTAAGCTGGTGGGCCTTGACGCCGACCAGGTGGCCGGTAAGTTCACCGAGATGTTGGCAAGCCCGCTGACCATGGGCTTCTGGATGGTGGTCGTTGTGGCCATCGGCATCTTCGTCTGCGCCCGCGGCCTGCAGAACGGCCTCGAAAAAGTCACGAAAGTCATGATGATCGCCCTGCTGGTCATCATGGTGGTGCTGGCAGTCAACAGCATGTTCATGCCCGGCGCAAAGGAGGGCCTGACCTTCTTCCTTGTACCCGACTTTGAGCGGATGAAGGAAGTGGGCATCGTCAACACTCTGGTGGGGGCCATGAATCAGGCGTTCTTCACCCTGAGCCTCGGCATCGGTGCAATGGCCATCTTCGGCAGCTACATCGGCAAAGAGCACGCCCTGCTGGGCGAGAGCGTCCGCGTCGTGGTGCTGGATACCTTCGTCGCCATCACCGCCGGCCTCATCATCTTCCCGGCCTGCTTCACTTACGGCGTGGACCAGACCAGCGGCCCCAGCCTCATCTTCATCACCCTGCCCAACATCTTCGCCAATATGGCGATGGGCCGTCTGTGGGGCAGCCTGTTCTTCCTGTTCATGGCCTTTGCGGCACTTTCCACCGTGCTGGCCGTCTTCGAGAACATCATCTGCTGCGGCATGGAGCTGACCGGCTGGAACCGTCAGAAGTCCAGCCTTGTCAACTTCTTCCTCATCATCGCCCTCTCTCTGCCCTGTGTGCTGGGCTACAACGTCTGGGCCTGGGACGGTTTCGCCATCTTCGGCGGCGCTGTGCTGGATGTGGAGGATTTCCTCGTCAGCAACCTCTTCCTGCCGCTGGGCTCCCTCGTCTACCTGCTCTTCTGCGTCACCCGCTACGGCTGGGGCTGGGACAACTACAAGAAGGAAGTCAACACCGGCAAAGGCCTCAAGATGCACGACTGGATGCGCGGCTACCTGACCTATGGTCTGCCCCTCATCGTCCTGTTCATCTTCGTGTTCGGCCTGTACGATAAGTTCATCGCCTGATAAAACAAAAATACGGGATGCGGCATTTTGCAGCATCCCGTATTTTTTATCGCTTTATCTCACATACCGGCCTTCGCAGATATTCTTGCAGCAGGCGCTGATGGGAAACCAGCAGCAGTCGCGGCAGATGTCGGCGAGGATCTCCGGCGTGGCCTTGGCGTCGATCTCGCGGATGAGGTCCTGGTAGACGTAATCCTTTTCCTCGAGACCGAAGTATTCCACGGTCTTTGCATCATAGCGCTTGACCTTTTCCTGCGTGTCGCAGAGGTCCTCGCCCAGCTTGTTGGGGCAGCAGGAGCAGAGGGTGTCAGTGGAGAAGGTGAGGTGGATGGTGGTGCCGGGAACATCCCGCAGCTGATGCACCACGTCGGTCATGTGGGCCACGAAATCGTTGTCATAGCCTTTGCCGGAATAGCCCTGCGTGCAGAGCAGATGATGGGGACGAAGTACGATGCTCATGCTTTCAGCCCCGGAATGCGCTTCCGCAGATTCAGGCCGATGGCGCAGGCCAGAACTGCCTTGATGATGGCAGTGGGGATGAAGGGCAGGACGCAGGCGGTGATACCCACGGCGATGGTGCTGTGGGCGACCACCACGAACATTGCAACGCCCACCACATAGTTGACCACCGTGCCGACGATGACAGCGGTGACGAAAGCGCCCTTGAAGGCGTCACGGTGCTCCACGCCGAGGCCGATGATGTAGGCCATCAGGGGGAAAGAGATGAGGAAGCCGCCGGTGGGGCCGACGAACTTATCGAAACCGCCGGAGAAGTTTGCCAGCACCGGCACGCCCACAGCGCCCAGTGCCAGGTACACCAGCGAAGCGATGGCGGAAAGCCTGGAACCCAGCACCACAGCAGCCAGCGTGATGGCGAAGGTCTGCATGGTCATGGGGACGCCCAGAGGCATCGGGATGGAGATCTGGGCCATGACGGCGATGACGGCGGCGAACAGACCTGCATAGCAGATGTCCCGCACAGAGAACTTGGACTTGGTGGCCGCAGCGGCCTGGGTGTTCTGACTCATAAAAATTGTTCCTCCTATACGTTCTGGCCCAAAGCGGCCATACTCCCAGTATGGCAGACTGCAAACGCTGCGTCAACTTTGGATTCACGGAAAGGTTTACAATTCGAAACGAAAAACAAAACAGAAAAATACACAAAAGATGTCGCTTTTGGTTGTGAAATGTGCTATACTAAATCTTAGCTATAAGAAGCACACCAGTGATATAGAGAGAGGAGAACATCATGCAGCATGAAACCGTGATCGTGCTGGACTTTGGCGGCCAGTACAATCAGCTCATCGCGCGCCGCGTCCGCGAGAATAATGTCTACTGTGAGATCTATTCCTATAAGACGGACCTGTCCGTCATCAAGGCGAAGAACCCCAAGGGCATCATCTTCACCGGCGGCCCCAACAGCGTCTATCTGGAGGATTCGCCCACCATCGACCCCGAGATCTTCAGCTGGGGTGTGCCTGTGCTGGGCATCTGCTACGGCAGCCAGCTCATGATGCACCTGCTGGGCGGCCACGTCTGCCGCGCACCCGAGCGCGAGTACGGCAAGACCGAGGTTTTCGTGGACAACAGCAGCAAGATGTTCACCGATGTGCAGCCCTCCACCGTCTGCTGGATGAGCCACAACGACTATATCGAGCAGGCTGCGCCCGGCTTCAAGATCACTGCCCACACCGTCAACTGCCCGGTGGCCGCAGCTGAGAACGAGGAAAAGGGGCTGTACGCCGTCCAGTTCCACCCCGAGGTGCTCCACACCGCTGAGGGCAAGAAGATGCTGCACAACTTCGTGTACAACGTCTGCGGCTGCACCGGCGACTGGAAGATGGACTCCTTCGTGGAAAACAACGTCGAGGCCCTGAAAAAGCGCATCGGCAGCGGCAAGGTGCTCTGCGCCCTGTCCGGCGGCGTCGATTCCTCCGTGCTGGCTGCCATGCTGGCCAAGGCCATCGGAAAGCAGCTGACCTGCGTCTTTGTTGACCACGGCCTGCTGCGCAAGAACGAGAAGGAAGAGGTCTGCTCTGTCTTCGGCCCCGGCAACGCCAACGGCTTTGACATCAATTTCATCTGCGTGGACGCCCGTGACCGCTACTTTGCAAAGCTGGCCGGTGTCACCGAGCCGGAGCGCAAGCGCAAGATCATCGGCGAGGAGTTCATCCGCGTCTTTGAGGAACAGGCAAAGCAGATCGGCAAGGTCGATTTCCTCGCACAGGGTACCATTTACCCCGATGTCGTCGAGAGCGGTCTGGGCGGTGAGTCCACCGTCATCAAGAGCCACCATAACGTCGGCGGCCTGCCTGACACCGTGGACTTCAAGGAGCTGGTCGAGCCTCTGCGCAACCTGTTCAAGGACGAAGTCCGTCAGGCTGGCCGTGAGCTGGGTCTGCCCGAGTATCTGGTCAGCCGCCAGCCCTTCCCCGGCCCCGGTCTGGGTATCCGCATCATCGGCGAAGTGACCCCCGAGAAGGTCGCTATCGTGCAGGACGCCGACGCCATCTGGCGTGAGGAGATCGCCAAGGCCGGCCTCGATAAGGAGATCAGCCAGTATTATGCGGCGTTGACCAATATGCACAGCGTCGGCGTCATGGGCGACGAGCGCACCTACGACTACGCCGTGGCCCTGCGCGCCGTCACCACCACTGACTTCATGACCGCCGAGAGCTACAATATGCCCTGGGACGTGCTGGGTACTGTCACCAGCCGCATCGTCAATGAGGTCAAGCACGTCAACCGCGTGTTCTACG
>OOCL01001788.1_pt1 | contig 11400 bp, 7 predicted proteins | sample 1671211 | NCBI WGS metagenome assembly OOCL01 (sample SAMN06348133, study PRJEB24527) | human gut metagenome | biome: human gut; feature: ankylosing spondylitis patient; material: feces | host: Homo sapiens | place: China | collected 2015-10 | reverse complement strand
CGACCATGCCGCCACCCTGCGCATCTGGGCAAAACGGCAAAAGTCAGAACAGAAGCAAGCACCGGGCATCCCGGACTACACATTCAAGGAAGGAGAAAGCCTATAGAGACGATTGAAAAAACTTTGGAACAGTCCATTTCCATTATTCCCGAAAACACTGAGGATTATTATGGCGAGGATGGCCTGCTTTATTGCGGAAAATGTCATACCCCAAAAGAAGCATTCTTTGCAAAGGGCATTGCCCTGATGGGCAAAAACAAGCACCCAATCGAATGCAGTTGCCAGCGCATCGAGAGGACAAAGCAGGAAGCCCTTATCAACCAGCAGAAGCACAACGACCTTGTGCGGCGGCTGAAAACCGATGGATTTTCCGACTCGGCAATGCTGGACTGGACCTTTGAAAACGACAATGGCCGCAGCCCTCAGATGCACTATGCACACCGCTATGTGGAGCAATGGCAGACCATGCGTTCAGAGAACCTTGGGCTTCTTCTCTGGGGCGGTGTGGGTACAGGCAAGAGTTTCCTTGCCGGGTGCATTGCGAACGCTCTGATGGAGCAGGAAGTGCCTGTGCGTATGACGAACTTTACCCGAATCCTAAACGAACTAAACGGCAGTTTTTCCGGGCGGAATGAAGCCATCGACAAGCTCTGTCGCTATCCCCTGCTTATTATTGATGACTTCGGTATGGAACGTGGTACCGAATACGCACTGGAACAGATCTACAACATCGTGGACAGCCGATACCGCAGCCGGAAACCGCTGATCGTCACCACCAACCTGACACTGGACGAGATACGGCACCCACAGGATACCGCCCATGCCCGCATCTATGACCGCCTGCTGGAAATGTGTGTTCCGATTTCCTGCATTGGGGTCAGCTTCCGGAAGGAGAACGCACAGGAAAAGCTGGAACGCTTAAAAATTTTAATCGGATAGATCAGAAACATTTCTGAAGGAATCCGCAGGACGTCCTAAGTTCTGCTACAAGGAAATGGAGTTGCCTATTGAATAATTTTCATCGTACAGAAACAATCCCACCCCTTCGGAATGCTCTACGCCCACACTCGATGAATGGAGCGCATTCGCAACCTTTCTAGCCGATGTGATCGAGAAGTACGCATCGGTCTTGGAAATAGACAACGCCGTATCCTCAACCAACAACAAAAATCGACAAGATACTGTTGATACCGCTCTTGCAGCATGATATAATATTCTTGTAATATTTGTCCCAACACAGTGGTAAGGTCTCCCCTTCCACTGTATTACATACACGGAACGAGGTGCTTAAAATGAATCGACCAGATGACTCTCCTAAAAATTCCATCCTCATTTACACCGCAGAAGATGGCCTGACCAAAATTGATACTACCTTTGACGGTGACACCGTCTGGCTTTCCATTGACCAGATGGCTGAGTTATTCCAACGTGACAAATCCACAATTTCCCGTCACATCAAAAACATTTTTGCAGAGGGTGAGCTTGAACGAGATTCAGTTGTTGCAAAATTTGCAACAACTGCCGCAGACGGAAAGACCTATCAGGTCGAATTCTACAATCTTGACGTCATTATTTCTGTTGGTTATCGTGTCAAATCCAAACGAGGCACACAGTTCCGTATCTGGGCAACTGGCATCCTGAAGGAATATATGCGCAAGGGATTTGCGCTGGATGACGAACGCCTGAAAAATCTGGGCGGCGGTGGATATTTCAAAGAGCTGTTAGAACGCATCCGTGACATCCGTGCTTCCGAAAAAGTGTTTTATCGTCAGGTTCTGGAAATCTATGCAACCAGCATTGACTACGACCCAAAAGCAGAAATCTCCGTCCAGTTCTTCAAAAAAGTCCAGAATAAAATTCATTATGCCATCCACGGTCAGACTGCCGCCGAGGTCATTTACAATCGTGCAAATGCCGAAAAGGAATTTATGGGTCTGACCACTTTTGCAGGAAACCAGCCCACTTTACGAGAAGCTACTATTGCTAAAAACTATCTGAACGAAAAAGAGCTTCGTGCTATGGGGCAGTTGGTTTCCGGTTATCTGGATTTCGCAGAACGTCAGGCAGAACGTGAGCAGCCCATGACCATGCAGGATTGGGCAAACCACCTCGACCGCATTTTAACCATGAGCGGTGAGCAGTTACTTATTGGCAATGGCAGCGTTACTCACAAGCAGGCAGTGGACAAAGCTACTACCGAATATCGGAAATACAAGGCTAAAACGCTCAGCGATGTGGAGCAGGATTATCTGGATTCCATTAAGTTTCTGGAGCAGAAAGCAGACAAGAAATAACCGTTTTGTGAGGTTTTCTTATGTCACAGGAAAAGACAAAGGTTTACACTTACACCCGTGTTTCCACGGCCATGCAGATCGATGGCTATTCGCTGGATGCACAAAAGGCTCGCATGAAAGCCTATGCTGACTTCAACGATTACCAGATCGTTGGCGAATATGAGGATGCAGGCAAATCGGGAAAATCTATTGAAGGCCGTGCTTCCTTTTGCAAGATGATGGATGACATCAAATCCGGCAAGGATGGTGTTGCCTATGTGCTGGTGTTCAAGCTCTCCCGGTTTGGCCGCAATACTGCCGATGTACTGTCTACCTTGCAGGTAATGCAGGATTTTGGTGTGAACCTGATTTGCGTGGAGGACGGCATTGATTCTTCTAAAGACGCTGGCAAACTGATGATCTCCGTTCTGTCCGCTGTCGCTGAAATCGAACGTGAGAACATCCGTGTCCAAACCATGGAAGGCCGCATTCAGAAGGCACGGGAAGGTCGCTGGAACGGCGGTTTTGCGCCTTATGGCTATCGTTTGGTTGACGGTGTGCTGCAAATCAATGAGGATGAATCCCCTGCCATTCGCACGATTTTTGAGCAATATGTAAACACGGACACAGGTGCAAATGGTCTTTCCAAATATCTGGAGACCCACGGCTTTCAGAAACTTGCTCGTCAAAATGGCACCTCTCCCCTTTTCAGTGCAACATTGATTCGTGCCATCCTGAAGAACCCCGTCTACTGCGGAAAAATCGCCTTTGGTCGCCGCAAACTCGAAAAGATTCACGGCACCCGGAACGAATATCATCAGGTTCCACAGGAGAATTATTTGCTAGTGGACGGCCTGCACGAGGGCATCGTATCGGAAGAATTGTGGAACGCCGCACAGGTCAAGCTGTTGGCGCAGTCCAAACGATACGAACCAGTCAACCGCAGCAAGACGGAACAGGCGCATTTATTATCCGCCCTTGTCAAGTGCCCCATTTGCGGTGCTGGAATGTACAGCAACAAATGCACCAAACGAAAGAAAGATGGCACACCCTATAAATCTTTCTCTTATTACAGTTGCAAGCATCGCAAGATGCAGCGTGGGCAGAAATGCGATTTCAACAAGCAAATTCAGGAAGAAGTTCTGGACAATGCCGTGGTGGAAGTTATCATCAAACTAATCAGCAATCCAAAGTTTGCCGCCATGATGCAGGAGAAGATCAATAGCAAAGTGGACACCACTGCCATTGAACAGGAAATTACTGCCGCTGAAAAGCAGTTGCGGCAGTATTACTCCGTCAAATCCAAACTCATGGATGAAATCGACACCCTTGACCCGGATGACCGGCACTACATCATGCGCAAATCCGACCTTGACGAACGGCTCTACAAGATGTACGATAAAATCGAGGGTACCGAGAATCAGCTTGTGACGGCTCGTGCCAAGAAACAGGCCATCGAAGCAGACAAAATCACCGGCGACAACATTTACAAGGTTCTCGTCTGCTTTGAAAAGCTCTACAATGTGATGAATCCTGTCGAACGCAAAAAGCTGATGGAGCACCTGATTTCCGAAATTCAGATCTACCCGGAGCGTCAGCCCAACGGCCAGTGGCTCAAGTCCATCAAATTCCGACTGCCTATCATCGAAAATGGCGCGGATTTGTGTTTGGACAATGGAAGTCACGTGGAGGTTGTGAGTTGTTATACCAAAACGATGTAACAAACGCAACCCTCAAGCCATTGCGAGTGTATCACGGCATTAACCCGCATGAAACCTTGATTTCTAGCACTTTCAAGGTTTGAAGAGCAGTAATTTTCCACCTTTGAACCGGCTCCAGATCAGCCAGAATAATCTTCACCATCTCATAGAACTGCAAACAAGAAAACCGCCCTGCCGTATAGCTACGACAGAGCGGTTTTCTGCTGTATGGACTCGAAGGGAGTCGAACCCTCGACCTTTCGGATGCGAACCGAACGCTCATCCCAACTGAGCTACGAGCCCTCATCTGTCCTCTGACCACTAGAGCCAGAGAACATCGTTCATTTTGACTTTATTATTTTACTGCTTCTGAAATCATTTGTCAAGAGTTTCTACCTTCCGGCGAAGCAGACTCATGGGGGGCAGCTCCGGGGTGGGGATGGTGTACTTTTCCATGGCGTGGGGGGTGGATTCCACATTCTCCCCTGCCTCGTTTTTGATCCACTCCGGGTGCAGCGGGATGCTGCGCCCATCCGGGCAGAGCACCTCCAACGTATCCCCAAGGCTCCATTTGCCGCGCTGCTGGCAGGAGGCAACACCATTTTCCCAGCTTTCCACAGTGCCCACAAACTCCCACTCACGGATATAAGTAGCGCTGTCGGTTGCCTGACGGGCCTGCTCGCGGCCAAAGTAGAAGCCCGGGGAATAGTGCCGGTGGCTGGTACGGGTCAGCTCGGCCAGAACGTCATCGCTCAGCTCAAAGTTATCGTTGAGCGGGTCGGCCAGATACTGATCCAGAGCCTTGCGGTAGGCGGCGGTGACGCTGGCGACATAGTAGAACGTCTTGGCGCGGCCCTCGATCTTCAGGCTGTCCACACCTGCCTTGCAGATGAGGTCGATGAAGGGAGCGGTGCACAGATCGTTTGCATTGAGGATATAGCTGCCGTTCTCATTTTCGCCGATCTCATACAGCTGGCCCGGGCGGGTCTCTTCGCTCAGGTAATACTTCCAGCGGCAGGGCTGGGCGCACTGGCCCCGGTTTGCATCCCGGCCTGCCATGTAATTGGAGAGTAGGCACCGGCCCGAAATGCTCATGCACATGGCTCCGTGGACAAACGCCTCGATCTCCAGCTCCGGCGGGGTCTTATCGCGCAGGGTGGCGATATCCTGCAGGCTCATCTCACGGGCCAGCACCACACGCTTTGCACCCATGTTGTAAGCGGCACGCGCAGCGGCCCAGTTGGTGATGCCGGTCTGGGTGGACATGTGGACATCGATCTCCGGGGCGAACTGCTTACAGGCTTCCAGCACGCCCAGATCGGCCACGATAAAGGCATCCACACCGGCGGCAGCAGCAGTCTTGATGGCTTCGGGCAGGCGGTCAGCTTCCTCATTGGTGGGCAGCGTGTTCATGGTCAGATAGACCTTGCGGCCGCGGGCATGGGCGTAGATCACACCCTCGGTCAGCTGCTCCGGCGTAAAATTGGCAGGAGCCGACCGCATACCGAACTCCGGCAGGCTGCAATAAACAGCGTCTGCTCCATAGTTGATGGCATAACGCAGGCGCTCCAAGTCGCCTGCCGGGGCCAGCAGTTCCGGGATCTGTAACATAAAATCGTCCTCTCTTTTTAGCACCCTCTCTGTCATCGCTGATGCGATGCTGCCTCACCGGATCGGTTTCTGCAAACCTGACCCCGGAGCCGCAGTTGGCTCGCCCCTTGGGAGAGCTGTCAGCGAAGCCGACTGAGAGAGACTTACTTCTTCAAACTCTGATTGACTTCAGCCGCTTTCCGGCAGTTGGCCTGATGTTCAGCATAGGTCTTGGCGTAATAGTAGTGACCGGAAAGGTCCGTAACAAAGAAATAGCAGTCCCTGACTTCCTCATCGCACTGAGGTGCCAGAGCAGCCTGGATCGCGGCAAGGCCCGGGTTCGAGATGGGCCCGGCGGGCAGGCCCTCACAGGTGTAGGTATCGTAGGCATTCCGGATGTTCTCGGGGATATCCTCCCAGCCGCCATAATACGGAGCCACCCAGTTCCAGAGGTAGTTGTTGTCCTCATCGCTCTGGACATAGCTGGAGGTGTTGCTCTGGAGCTTGGGGTAGGGCGATCCCTCATCCAGCCGGTTGCGGAACACCTGCGCCACATTGGAATCCTGATCGTTGCCCGCTTCCTCCTGCACAAAAGAGGCCAGTGTGATGACCTCGGGCAGGGTCAGCTCCTGCTTTTCCAGTTCCCTGTACATCTCGTCCGTAAACTGCTTATCGAAGTGTGCATAGAACGTTGCAACGTAATGATGCACGGTATCGTCCGTCAAAAACTCATAGGTATCCGGAAAGAGGTAGCCCTCACACTTCATAAAGCGATTGGGGGCATCGGCATCGTCCGGGACATACTGCCAGAAGGTGTACTCACTGAAATCTCCGGTGTTGGCTTCTTCCAGAAACTCCTCGGCAGTACACAGACCGGCTTCCTCCATTTTCCGGGCAATGGCAATGGCAGTGGTTCCCTCCGGGAAAGTCAGCCGCACCGAATCCGCCTTGGCATACGCAGACAGCTCTGCGATCAGGCCATCGTAGGAATATCCGCCGGTTTGCAGCGTAAAATCACCGTACTGCAGTTTTCCGGCGGCACCCTTGTGCCCCACATACCAGCGGAACAGATAGGCCGAACGGATCACTCCAGCCTCCTTCAGCTCCTTTGCGATGGCAGCAACGCCGCTGCCCTGGGGGATGCTGACGGTCACCTCTGCACCGGGCTTTCCTCCATTGCCGTTGATCTCGTTATACGCAAACACGCCTGCCGCACCGACTGTCAGTACCAGCAGCAACAGCACGGCCAACAGGATCTTCAGCACACTGCCTTTTTTCTTTTTCTGGTGTTTCTCTGCCATATCCACGTTCCTTTCAATCCATCATCAGGCGCATGTAGCTCTCCGAAACATCAAAAGGTTCTCCTTCAAAACGGATGAGGCCATACTCCTGCCGGGTTCCCTCGCCCAGGAACAGATTCTGGGCAGCTCCCACCGTGATGACAGCCTTTTCCACAATGACCTCTTTCTCCCGGGCGGCTTCCATCAGCACCTCGGCAGCACGGTCATTTTCCGCCATCATCTCCACAAAGTAAAGGGTATCCTCCCTGCGGAAATAGATGCCGTAGCCCTGCTCACTGGATACGATGGTCGCACCACGGGAATACAGGTCCCGCAGAACCTCCCCCATCTGCTCCGGCGGCAGCTGAACGGTGTCGGGCCAGTATTTTGCCCGCAGTTCGCAGAGTTTTTTCGCCGTCACGGAATCGAATTCCGCCTGGCTCCACAGGTTGCGCTCCACCTCCCGGGGCAGGCAGCGCAGGGCAAAGGCTTTCTGGAAACCTTTATCCTGCAGCAGCGTTGATTGTTCCGGGCTGGCGGGCACTGCCACCACAAAGCCTGCGCCCCGCAGTTTCTGCTGGGCGCACAGGGTATCCACCAGGCCCGCAAGGAGCAGGCTGCCCTGCCCGCACAGACCGAACAGATAGCTGCCCGGGCGGCCCTGCAGGGTCACCGGCACAGCCAGTGCCACAGCCTCAATGTGGTCGTTTTCCTCCGCGACGTAGACATTCTGCACCCCGGCAAAGCGCTCCACAGCGCCACGGACAAACTCCTCCGTGTCGCCGCGCTGGGCCTGCCACAGGGCCAGCACCTCCGCCCAATCGGACGGCTGCATCAAACGGTACATGATATAGGATGCCTCCTTTTGTTTCAAATAACAGCGAGAGCAAGAGTTCTGACCTCTCCCTGAATATCCTCAATGCTCCGCATCTTCTCCCCTGCCGTGCAGTGGACGGTATCCCAGCCGAGGTGAGCGGCGCAGTATTCTGCCGCCCGGCGGCTGCGGGCCAGATATTCGGTGTCCTTTTCATGGACATCCTTCCTGGTCTCGTCGCCATGGTAGCGGGCAGTCATCAGCCGCTGGCTCACCGCCGGGTCAACCTGCAGATAGATCACCTTATCCGGTGCAGGCAGGCCCAGCAGGTGGTATTCATAGTCAAAAAGCCACTGCAGGAATGTGTCCCACTGCTCCGGCGGAAGCTTCGAGCACTGATGCACAGCATTTGAGGTGGTGTAGCGGTCAGCGATCAGGATGCCGCCTTCCTCGTAGAACTTGCCCCAATCCGACTTATACCCCGCATAGCGGTCCACAGCATAAAAACTGGATGCCGCGTAGGCGTTGACATCGTCAGGCTTGTCGCCAAACTGCCCGGCCAGATACATCTTGACCAGCGCACTGGAATCACTGTCATAATCCGGGAAGGTGATCTCTCTTACCAGATGATTCATCACCGTCAGGTGCTTTGCCAGCAGCTTAGCCTGCGTGCCCTTGCCGCTGCCGTCCAGCCCTTCCAGAACGATCAGCTTGCCTTTGCTCATACACTAGCCTCCTGCTTGATGGCCTCATACTTTGCGCGGACTTCGGCAGTTCTGCCGCAGCACATCTTGCCCTCGGGGCAGGGGCCGCTGACACAGGCCGGGCCGGCCTTGGCAAAGATATGGGGTGCCACCGGGTAGACCAGCCGGAACATCTCCTCAGCCAGCTGACGGATCTCCCACTGAGCGCGGGAGCAGCAGCGCAGATGGAAGAAATTCTGCAGGCTGCGGGCGTTCATGGTCACGACCATCTTCGTCTCGCAGGCGTTGGGCAGCACGAAGCGGGCATCCTCGTTGGCCTGTTTGGAGGCCTTGGCGCGGGCCTGCTTTTCGGGCATCCCCTCTGCCATCAGGCGGGCAGTGTGGCCGTCCTCCAGCTTTTTTGCAAGGTCCAGGTAGCGCTTCGCATCCTCATCCATGCTCTCAAGAAAGGCTGCCTTTGCCTCAGGGATGGCCTCGATCTCCGGCGGGATGACATAGTGGAAGTCGTCCAGCCGGACATACCGCTGGCTCTGGACACTGAAGGATGCGATGCGGTGCCGGGTGATCTGGGCCAGCAGGGTGCGGCTCACACCCTCAATGCCAAAGGTGAAGCTGGCATGTTCAATGGGGCTGGCATGGCCCAGGTCGCTGAGCATGGTCAGGAACTTGGCCGTTTTCTCCTCGGTCAGGCCGTCCAGCAGGTCGGTGATATGGGCATCGGAGTAGCAGAGCTTGGCCGCTGCCGCCACCACCTTTTCCGGTTCCGGGGTATGTGCGATCAATCGAACGGTCATCATAGTTTTCTCATTCCTCCGTAATTTTCGTCAGCGGCGCAAAATTTGCCATGGTTTTCTTCACGCCGACCTTTTCAAAGTTGATCTCCACGATCTGGTCTCCGGCAGCGGCCTTGACCGCCAGCACCCTGCCCCGGCCAAAGACCCTGTGCTCCACAATGTCGCCAACCTCGTAATGCTTTGGGCCGGTGGATGCCGGGCGGGAAGCTGCCGGGCTCCCCGGAAAGCTCACGGGTTTGGACGCTGCCTTGGGGGCCGCGGGGCGGCCATAGCCCACACCAAAACCGGAGGAGCCGGACGTGCGCGGGGCGTTGCTTCCGCTGCCAAACCCGGAAGCACTGCTGCCACGGCCTGCATAACCGGAGCCGAAGCCGCCGCGCTCAGAGGCATTGTATTCCCGGTTGAGGTAGCTGCCGCCGGTGCGGCCGCCGAAGCTGCTGGAATTGCGGCCCCAGCCGGACGCGCCGGAGTAGCCCGAGGCCCCGCCGGGAACGGTATCACTGTAACTGGAACCCCAGCCCATGGAAGAACGGCGTTCCAACGCCGGGCTGCGGGTCTCTTCTATATACTCAGGCTCGATCTCGCGCAGAAAGCGGCTGGGTTCGTTGCGCTGGGTGCGGCCGTAGAGCATCCGGGAGACGCTGTTGGAGATATACAGCTCCTTCTTGGCGCGGGTGATGCCGACATAGGCCAGACGGCGCTCTTCCTCCAGATCTGCCTCGGAGTATTTGCTCATCTCGCTGGGGAACACCCCCTCCTCCATGCCAATGAGGAACACATAGGGGAATTCCAGACCCTTTGCAGAGTGGATGGTCATCAGGACCACCTGGTCAGCACTCTCGTTGTAGCTGTCAATGTCGCTGATGAGGGCGATATCCTCCAGGTAGCCTTCCAGTGAAGCATCCTCGCCGTGCTGATCGCAGTAGTTTTTGACGTTGTTGACCAGCTGGCCCAGGTTCTGCAGGCGGTCTGCCGCATCCTCGTGGCCCTTGGCCGCATCGGCTTCCAGCATGGCCTTGTAGCCGGTCACCTCAATGACATCCTGGGCAAATTCGTCCAGTGTCCTGGTTTCCAGCGATTCCTGCAGTTTTTCGTAGATCTGCCAGAATTTCAGCAGCGGCATAATGGCACGGCTGAGTTTGGCGTATGCATCCGCGTGGGAGATGACTTCCAGCATACTGATTCCCTGCTGGGCGGCAAGGTCAGCGATCACGTCAACAGTGGTATTGCCGATCTTCCGGGCAGGCTCGTTGATGATGCGGCGCAGGCGCACATCATCCCGGGCGTTCGCCACGATGGACATATAGGAGTGGATGTCCTTGACCTCTTTGCGGTCATTGAAGCGCTGGCCGCCCACGATCTTATGGGGAATGCCCGCGCGGGTAAAGTAGCTTTCGATGGGGGCCGACTGGGCATTCATACGGTAGAGCACCGCATGATCCGCCAGATGCCCGCCCTCTTTCAGGTGCTCACCGATGACATCTGCAATGTGCATGGCTTCGTCCTGCTCATTCTCGGCAGTGTAGACCTGCACCTTGTCGCCCTCGTCGTTCCGGGTCCACAGGGTCTTGCCCTTGCGCTCGGTGTTGTGCTGGATGACGCAGTTGGCAGCATTCAGGATGTTGGAGGTGGAGCGGTAATTCTGCTCCAGACGGATGGTCTTGGTACCGGGGAAGATGCGCTCAAAGTTCAGAATGTTCTCAATGGTGGCACCCCGGAAACGGTAGATGCTCTGGTCATCGTCACCGACAACGCAGATATTCTTTTCCGGGCCGGTGAGCAGGCTGACCAGCCGGAACTGGGCCACGCTGGTATCCTGATACTCGTCCACCAGCAGGTAGCGGTACTTGTTCTGGTAGAACTCCCGCACATCCTCGTGCTCCGCCAGCAGCTGCACGGTCTGGTAGATCAGGTCGTCGAAGTCGAAGGCTCCTGCCTCCCTGAGCTTTTTCTCATAGGCGGCGTAGACTTTGGCGGCAATGGCTCCCTTGGTGTCCCGGGCCGGGGTGCGCAGCGCCTCCTCCGGGCTGACCAGCTGATCCTTCCAGCGGCTCATCTGGTTGATGGCGCTCTTGATCGGGAAGAACTTATCGTCGATGCTCAGTTCCTTATAAACTGCCTTCATCACGCGCTGGGAGTCATCGGTATCATAGATGGTAAAGCTGCGGGGGTAGCCGATGGATTCTGCCCAGCGGCGCAGGATGCGCACACAGGCCGAGTGGAAGGTGGAGGCAAACACCTCGTC
>OOCL01001785.1_pt1 | contig 11427 bp, 4 predicted proteins | sample 1671211 | NCBI WGS metagenome assembly OOCL01 (sample SAMN06348133, study PRJEB24527) | human gut metagenome | biome: human gut; feature: ankylosing spondylitis patient; material: feces | host: Homo sapiens | place: China | collected 2015-10 | reverse complement strand
CGTATATCAACGCGGTGAAATGAAAGAACAGGGAGAAAATGAGACGGCAGAAGCCTGAGTAACCAAGCTATTCTAAATGGTAGTTTAAATCTTCTCTGTAGTGCCCGATGTGAATGATCGACCTTGTATTTGTGTACAATAGTCTATGGTCGAATAGTAAAAGTACCCTTATTTTTGCAGGAGAATATTACTATAAAATTAAAGGATCATTGATCATGAGAACACTCTTTTTTATCTTGTTTTTTGTATTAGGCTTTTGTTATATTCAGGCGAGAGGGCAGAAGCCTGCACATGTTATAATAACAGCTGGTCAGTCAAACACGGATGGACGAGTACCTAACAATCGTTTACCGGATTATATAAAGGCAATGGCTGTGGATAGTACGTATACTGCGGGAGCCTACAAATATTGCCATATTGCCCATAATCGTACAGATGGTATGTTTGTTCCATTTTGGCCATTGAGTCATCCTAAAAGTAAGCCTTATACGTGGGGATATGATGCGATTGCTTATTATTGGTTGGAACAGTTGTTTCAGGAAGATTTTTATGTTATCAAGTGGGCTATCGGTGGCACTGCCATAGCTGCTCCTGTTACTACTCCTTTTCGGGGAACTTACTGGTCTGCCGACCCGAAATGGTTGGCAGAGAATACAGCTACCAGTGAGAAAGGAAAATCTTTATTACTTTCTTTGATTGCCAATATTGATGCGAGTATTGATCAGACACTTTCCAAACTAAAGCAAGGTTATCAGATTGATGCTTTCGTTTGGCATCAGGGAGAAAGTGATTATGAGCACGGAAAAGAATATTATCAGAATCTGAAAGGAGTAGTTTCCTATGTGCGTAACCACTTGACGGAGAAAACCGGAAAAGATTACTCTGAACTTCCATTTATATTTGGTACCGTATCCAGGAAAAACAAACGGTATAATAGTGATGTTGAGGAAGGAATGCGTCGCTATGCAAAAGAAGATAAGAACGCTTATCTGATTGATATGTCGGAAGCGGAACTAATGGGAGATAAACTTCATTTTAATCAGGTTTCTGCCGAGTATATGGGTAAACAGGTATATGAACAAATTAAAAAGACTCTTTCGGATGATCCTCATGTATATGTCGCCAAATATAAAGGAGACAGAGCTTGTGCTATCAGTTATACATTTGATGATGGGTTGGCGGAACATTCAACTGTAGCTGCCCCTGAGTTGGAGAAACGTGGTTTTAGAGGTACTTTCTGGGTATGCGGCTATTATACGGAACAAGGTGCATCTGCAAAGGTACCTCGAATGACTTGGGATGAGTTGCGTGAAATGTCAAAGAAAGGACATGAGGTTTCCAGCCATAGCTGGGCACATAAGAATGCCAAACGATTGACTATAGAGCAAGTTAAATCGGAGATAGAAAAGAATGATAGTGCTATTTATGCTAATATTGGCATTGTACCTCGTACCTATTGTTACCCATATAATTATAAGACAGAAGAAATAGTCAGTATGGCTTCTAAAGGCAGGGCCGCTACACGTACTAAACAAATTTCAATCGGAGGAAAGTCAACTCCCGAACGGTTTGACAAATGGTTGAAGGATTTGATGAAAGCGGAAGATTGGGGAGTAGGTATGACGCACGGCATTAATTATGGATATGATGCTTTCAAATCGCCTTCTTTATTTTGGGAACATTTGGATAAAGTGAAAAGTATGGAAAATCAGATTTGGGTAGGTACCTTCTGTGAAGTGGCATCTTATATTCAAAGAAAGGGAGGAGATACAATTGAAAGTCTCTAATAAAAAGAATGGTATGACAATTACTCCCAAGTTAAAATTAGATAGAAAACTATTTGCTGAGCCATTGACGATGGTGATTCAAGGGGAAACTATGAATGGAATTCTGGTGAAGCAAGGCAGGAAAGAATTACCTGTGTATATAAATGGGAATAAAGTTATGTTTGACTTTAATCCTTATGGAGGAACTATTAAAATTCATTTTAATTAGGGGTGTGTACGAATAAAGTTTAACCTGATAATAAAATCAATAAAATAATGAAAACAAATTATCTATGTGGCCTCTTCCTTTTATGTGTGCTAGTATGGGGAAGATCGGAAGCACACGCTGAGAAACCGCTGAAGACTCTGGATCTGTATCTTTGCATTGGACAGTCGAATATGGCAGGGAGAGGGAAATTATCACCGGAAGTGATGGATACTCTACAAAATGTATACCTGCTGAATGCAGATGATCAGTTCGAACCCGCAGTGAATCCCTTGAACCGCTATTCTACGATAGGAAAAGGACTTAGCTGGCAACAAGTAGGACCTGCATATGGATTTGCCAAGACGATGGCTACTAAAAAACATCCGGTAGGCTTAATCGTCAATGCACGGGGAGGATCTTCGATTCGTTCATGGGTTAAGAATGCCAAACAGTCCGGCGGATATTATGATGAAGCAATACGACGTGCAAAAGAAGCAATGAAGTATGGTACATTGAAAGCAATTATCTGGCATCAGGGAGAAGCCGATTGTCATCATCCGGAAGCATATAAAGAGAAGATTATTCAGCTGATGACAGACTTACGTAATGACCTGGGAATGCCTGATTTACCAGTTGTCGTAGGACAAATAGCACAATGGAACTGGACAAAGAAACCTTATATTCCCGAAGGTACAAAACCTTTTAATGACATGATAAAAGAGATCTCCACTTTTTTGCCCCATAGTGCTTGTGTGTCTTCCGAAGGACTTACTCCGTTGAAGGATGAAACGGATCCTCATTTTGATGCAGCAAGCCAGATTACTTTAGGCAAACGCTATGCTAAAGAAGTTAAGAAACTAATAAAGAAATAGCTGGTCGTTTCAGACTACACTCATTTCTGTTTAAACATATACATAGGAAATATTTATCCATTGTTATTGTCACTTGTCACTTTTCTGATTTAAGTGTTTTATAATAAAGAAGATAGGGGTGACAATAGAGGGTGATAATAAGGTGACAATAGAATGTATCTTTCATTCTTATTGTCACCTCTCCTTGATGAATCTTTTATTTAAAGTCTTGATTATCAGATGATAGATAGTCAGATTGAGGGTTTTGCCTGCATGTGTTAAAAACATCATTTTGGGCGTCAATGTACGCTGTTTACACCTTAATGTTTCCAAGGTATGCTGCTTACATTAAGAACAAAGCCCGGTAACCTTAATATGCAAGCAAGGTTTGATTAATCTGTTAAGTCGGTTTTATGTCTTCGTTCCATGTTCATGAACCGTTCGGCTCACGTACGTAAACCCAATGGCTCATGTACGTAGACTGATGGGACCACGTACATGAAACAATCTATTGTTACTGACCGGATACATTAATCTAGCCTGCATAATAGCTTACTGAACGGTTCATTGACGGTTGTTTCTCCGTACTAATCTTTTGTTCCTATGGGGCAATATGGTTTTTGTGACACCTTCTTTTACATATCTCCTTTATGGTGGGAGAAAATGTTTTATTCTATTTGATTGCTTCCAGAAACTCTATTTCAATAATTCTCAGATTAGCATTATTCTTGTTCGCTTTTGCTTCGAGTTCCATATCATTTGCTGCTTTTGCCGCAACTTCAGTGATCTGTCCGAAAGCATCCTGATCGCTGGTATTACCTTTCAGACGGATGGTAATTTGTTTGGAACGTACCGGCTTTTCCACATTAAGATGAACATACCCCAGGCTTTTATTCGTATCTCCACTCCAGATCATAGTATTGCCGGCAAACACTTCCAAAGGATAACTACGTGAACGCCATCCATTCAATTTGATACAGATATCGTCTATTGCAGCTTCTTTTTCGAGCGTATATGTAATCCATGCGGTGCTGAGTTTTCCGTCATTCATCCATTCGCTTCTTTCATTATCGTCGAAGCTTTGGTTTACAGTTTCATTGTTGGCTCCGGCTTTAGCGGATACAATACGTATATCACGTTTTGTGTCTTTGTAAGATGGGGTAAGAGGTGTTTCACCTTTATCCAGATTTCCTTTCAGAGTCATCTGAGGCAAATAAGTACTCAATCCGTTGCTAACTTTGACGGGAAGGGTTTCTAATGTAATTGTAGCGCTGGGGAGCCCTTCTGCTTTAGCGGTCAGAGTGATCTTGCCGGCTTGGGTAGTGCTGCGGATAAGAGCACGGTTAATACCACATTCCACAGGGAGACTGGTATTAAGAATATAATTGTCTTTTCCTTGTGCGATGCCTCCGCGCCATTCGGCATTCCCTTTCAGGTCGAATTGAATGGTACGGTTGTCAAGCGGACAGCGTTTCCCATCCTTATCTACCACTTCTACCTGTATTAATGCCAGGTCAGCTCCGTCCGCATGGAATCCTTCCGGATTTTGTATCGTTGTCAGTTTCAGTCCGGCAGGTTCACCAACCGTGCTTACTGCGTAGCGGCTTATTTCCTTACCGGCCTTGTTGTAGCTGACAGCTTCCAGTTTACCGGCTTTAAAAGCCACATTGTCAAAAGTGAACAGGAAATTGTATTCGCGTTTGCCTTTTCCTAGTGACTGACCGTTCAGGAACAGTTCTACTTCTTCACCTGTAGAAACGACATAGACCGGTTTTACTGTATTTGCGGGATAGTTCCAATGACCGATGATATAGGTATTGTCTTCTTCTGTATCTACCCATCCGTTCCACATGACCTGATGTGCAAAGAAAGCATCTTTTTCGATGCGCATAGGGTCCGTTACTCCACTTCTGCGATAGTTTTCTTCACCACGGTGGTGTGTGTTGGTATCCGAGAAAATGATTTTGGCCCCTCCGGAACTGACTCTGCGACCTGTCCCTGGACGCTCACGCCAATAATCATACCAACAGCGGATCATTGCTATCGCCAGCATGTCCTGATTGTGATTGTAGTCTGTTGCAGGTTGGTTACGATGTAACGGTCCGTCTCCTTCTTTGTGGAAAGGATAGCTGTATTCATCCCAATATTTTCTCAAACCTTCGTCACGACAATATTCTGTAGCCCACATCGGGTGATGCACGCTCTTGTTGATATAAAGCATTTCTCCGCCATATTCAGCTTCACGAATGTCCAGCATTTCACGAGAACCAATAGCACGTCCGCCGAAAGGATCGTATTGGTCGCGGATAGCTTTCATTTCTATCATGTGCTCTCTGCTGATACCTTTGTTTCCACATTCATAAAATAAGATACTTGGATTATTACGGTTGTAGATGATTGCATCGCGCATCAGTTCTGTGCGTTGGTCCCATTGGCGTCCTGTACGGTCCTTTTCGGAGTCTCCTGCCGGCATTGCCTGAATCAGACCTACGCGGTCGCAGGATTCCACGTCTTGTTTCCATGGGGTAACATGCATCCAGCGTACCAGATTACCATTGCCTTTTACTACCAGGCCATTGGAGTAGTCACTAAGCCACGCCGGAACGGACAGGCCTACTGCCGGCCATTCATTACTGGTGCGCTGTGCATATCCTTTCATCTGGATCACACGATCATTCAACCAGATTTTGCCTTCTGCAAATCGTGTTTTGCGGAAACCTGTACGAGTACTTACTTCATCAAAGACTTGATTTTTATTGTCTTTTAGAATCGTCTGGACAGTATAAAGATACCCATATCCCCAACTCCAGAAATGGAGATTATTTACTTTGGAAGCAGCTTTCACTACCCTTGTTTCTCCACCTTGTAAGGTTACTTTCTCACCTTCGAAGCTTTTCACCTGTTTGCCGTCAGCATCCAGCAAGACCACTTGGTAGCTAAATTGGCGTGGTTCACGACTGTCGTTTTTTACTTCCGATTCTGCATGGATGGTGGCAGTGCGTCCTTTTACGTCGATGTCTTTAGCATAAATATAAACTCCGGTAGTTTTCAGATTACTGTATAAAGGAAGAGTCTGATACACTTCATCTGTAACGTACAAGAATACATTCTTGGGCAGACCACCGTAGTTTGCGTTGAAGTTACGGTCGTTCCACTGGAACTTGGAGTTAGTACTTTTTTCGCGATACATCCAGTCATTGTCCGTACGTACTGCCAGTACATTGTCACCTTCTTTAATATAAGGTGTCAGGTCGAAGCCTGCCGCCATTACTCCGTTTTCGTGCTTTCCCAGATATTGTCCGTTCAAATAGAAGTCACCGGCTTGGCGCACTCCTTCAAATTCGATGAATACTTTTTGTTTTTTACCGGAAGCCGGAATCCGAAAGTGTTTCCGATACCATACCACTGTGTCCGTCAGCTGTTCGATGGACACTTTGAAGGCTTCATCTTCATTAAAGGCATGCGGTAAAGTGACCGCTTTCCACCGGCTATCGTCGAATTGAGATTGTTTAGCTTCGGGAAAGTCTCCGATTTGCAGACGCCATTCACTGTTGAAATTGTATTTTTTGCGTTCGAAAGCGTGACTATCAACAATAGCCAGCACTGCAAACAGAAATACAAATAGAAAGAGTTTGTTTCTCATGATTTCTTAATGATTAATTTTTCATTGGCAAAGAAAGTACATCAATGAAAGAAACACCCCTTAAATTAGTACGGAAAACCTGTAAGATCATACGTCGGCATCATTTATGGGTTCATTTTCATCTTCAGACAGCTTTTTCCGATAGGCAGATGGAGATACCCCGAATTGGTTCTTGAAACATTTACTGAAGTAGAACGGATCGTTGATACCTACGCTATAGGCGACTTCGGCTATGGTGAGATCTTCTGTCAATAACATTTCAGCAGCCTTTTTCATCCGCATGACACGTAAATATTCGTAAGGAGAATAACCGGTCACTCCCCGTACTTTTTTATAGAATACAGTACGTCCTAGTCCCATTATTCCGGCAAAGTCATTGACCGAAAAATCGGTATCGGTCATGTGCTCATTCAATACTTCATTCAGCTTTACCGAGAACTTCTGATCCTTGTCATTGGTACAGATAATGGAATGAGCCAATCCCGGTTCGTTAGAATATTTTTGGCGCAGTTTATCCCGTAGCTCGATTAACTTGAAGATTCTTGCCAGTAGTAAAGAGACATTGAATGGCTTCGTGATATACGCATCAGCTCCGGATTCAATTCCTTCCTGATATTTCTCTTCTATATTGAGGGCAGTCAGTAATATGATGGGGATATGGCTGGTGGTAAATTCATTTTTAAGTTTGCGTGTCACTTCAAATCCATTCATTCCCGGCATCAGAACGTCACAAACAATTAAATCAGCATCATACGTACTTGCTTTTTCAAAACCGGATGTTCCGTCAGCAGCTACTTCAACTTCAAAGTAAACTCCTATTTCTTCTCTTAGGAATTCACGGATATCAGTATCATCTTCTATAATCAAAACTTTGCGTTTGTTCAAAGGATCGACAGGAGGCTGGAAAGTATCCTCTGACGTTTCATTTCTGAGAAAATCTTTGGAGTGCTGTTCCTCTTCTTCGGTTAATAACTGATTGGGAATCAGGAAATCTTTCTCCTGATAGATATCAGAATTAGTCGGCAATAGGACGGTAAAGACAGAACCGCCTCCCTCATTTTCATCATAACTGATATTACCTTTATGTACCTGTACCAGTTCGTGTGTCAAGTGGAGACCTACTCCGACACTGCTATGAGAGAAACTGCTTTGCATGAAACGCTTGAACAGTTCAGAACGTTTTTCTTTGGGTATGCCGATCCCGTTATCTATGACTTGTATACGAAGCTGTTGCTTGTCTTCCTGAATATCTATTTTGAATATAATCTTTCCGTTAGAAGGAGTATACTTGAAAGCATTGGATAGGAGGTTGTAGGTAACCTTGTCTAAATTGCCTTTATCAATAAACATTTTATAAGCAGGTTGTGACGGCTCAAAACTGAAATCGATGTTTTTGGACTCGCTTGTATCCTTGAAACTCAGGAAGATTTCATAAAGGAAAGCAATGACGTCCGTCTCTTCCAAAGATAAGGCCAGTTTGTTTTTCTGCATCTTTCTGAATTCAAGTAGCTGATTGATGAGGCGTAACATTCTCTGAGTGCTTTTATCCATGGTTTTTAAAGGACGTTGCATCTCTTTGGGAGGATTCTCTATATTGATTAGCTTGTTGAGAGCACCTTGAATCAGAGTAAGCGGTGTACGGAATTCGTGGGATATATTGGTGAAGAATTCCAGCTTATATTCGGTCAATTGCTTCTCAACAGCGATGCGATTGCGTAATCTGTTGAATTTTCGTATGATATGGAAACTGAAATAACAGACGATTCCAATGAATACCAGATAAATCAGATAGGCCCAGGTCGTCTGCCAGAAAGGAGGAGCTATGACAATCTCCATAGTACTTTCTTCCCCCCATACGCCGGCTACATTGCAGGCTTTCACTTGCAACTGGTATTTACCGGGAGGAAGATTACGGTACGTTGCCAAATTTTGTGCTGAAGGGATGCTCCATTCCGAATCATATGGAGGCATCCGATAAGAATATTTGGATGCTCCGCTTAAAAAGTTGAATGTTGAAAAGGCAATGACAAATGAATTTTGATAATGTTTCAAGTTTAACTGCCCTGTATAGGACATGGTTTCGTTGAGAGGGGAATCATCCATACCGGGCAACATATGCGCTCCATTGATGTGAAGCCCTGTGAATACGGTCGATGCAAGTTTTTCCATGTTTTCCACTTTATTGGCATCGAGAACTACCAGGCCGTAGTTCGTACCGAAAAGTAATCTTCCGTCAGCATTTATGCAAGCGGTATTTTCAGAGTATACATTCCCTAGTGTATGTGAAGAAAAATAATAATTCTCTATTTGCTTGGTGGCGAGGGTGAAGCGGGAAATGCCATATTCGGTCGCAATCCACATTTTGTTGTCCTGATCTTCAACAATCGACTGTATGACTCCGTTGGGCAATCCGTCTTTAATACTATAACAATCGAAAGTCAGATGTTGGTAGTCATTTCCCGGATAGCAGATGGCAAAGCCTGCTCCCGTTGTTCCAATCCACATATTTCCTTCATGATCATTCACCAGACAGCGGATTTCATTGCTGGGGAATGTTTCATTGACATGATTGTAAAGTACGTAATTCTTGGGGGAGTTGATCAGTGAGTCCGGATGGAAGATATAAATACCGTTGTTGGTACCCACCCACATCATACCGTTGCGGTCTTCCTGTATGACGCGTACCCGTTTTTCTCCATAACTGCCTTGAAAGAAATGCTTGAATTGATAACTGTTGCCTGTTTTGACAGCCAGATTCAATCCTCCGCCAAATGTTCCTATCCACATCCGCCCTTTGCGGTCACGGTAGATTAAGTAGACATTGTCGTTTGATAAGGAGTTATTATCCTTACTGTTATATCGGTACCATTGATCAGCCCCGATACGTAATCCTATACCACGCATACCCAACCATAACTGTCCTTCATTATCTTCGCACATACTGTATACGTTATGTGTAAACTTCTCTCTACGAAGTATATTTTTCAGGTTGGCATCATATTCATATAGGGTACCCATGCGGTTTGCCATATATACATTACCGTTTTTGCCACGTAAAAGCATACGTATCGTGTTGGAGCGGTCAGAAGCATCTTCGCCATTCGGATAGATACGTAACGTTCCTTTATTCAGAATCTCCAGATGAGATAATCCGGAGAATTCGGAACTCACCCAGATGCCCCCGGAACGGTCTTCAATGATATATTGCAGATAATTGGAATTGATATGGCTGGAGTGACTGACTTCAAAAGTGAAGTGCTGCAGATCGCCGGTATTCAGATCGTAGGCAAAGAGTCCGTTTCCGTAAGTCGTAATCCAGATGATATCCCGTGAATCATGAATGATAGAGTAACGTTCTACATCGATATATCCCAAATGCTCGGATGAAAGAAACTGAAAATGTTTGATGTCGCCAGTGCTGGTATTGACATACCATACGTTGCCGGTATAGTTGTGTACCCATGCATTCCCTTTATTGTCTCTGGTGACGTTACCGTTTTTAATATTCAGGCGGGAGAACCGGCGCAGCTTTCCCGTAACGGGATCTAGGATGTAACTGCCAGTGGCGGTAAACATCACCCATTGATGTTGCAGGCGGAGGCTTCCGGTGATTACACCTGTATCTCCGAGTTCGGTTAATGAAGCGATTTTCTCCAGTCGGTTATTGGAAAGAGAGTGGCGGTAGATTTCTTTTTTTCCGGTAATGATGCAGGTATATTGGTCATAAGAAAAGATATGTTCCCAGCTTTCTCCCTGTGTATCCATTGCTTCCAGTTTGCCGTCATGGTATTTCCATAATCCTTGCTTGGTTCCTATCCATACATGTCCGGGGCTGTCATTGCTTTCGTAGACAAACAGTACCTTGTCAGAAGATAGGTTGCCTAATTCTTTTTTGTATGCCTGCGACGAGAACTGGCCATCCTGATAGACGACACGACGGCATCCGTTATTGTTATCCCACAACCAGATAGACTGGTCGGATGCAATGATTTTTTTCGAATAGCTCTGTTTGTATTCTCCGCAACCGGTGAAATCGACGAAGCGCCCATGTTTTAAATCGTAACAGCTATATAAAGAAGAGAGGGTGGCGATCCATAAAAAACCGTTAGAGTCTTCTTCCATATTCCGGATGCGTGGGTCGGCCAATGAAATCGGCAGATTAGGGTCCGGGTAGATACTGACAAAAGAGTTGCCGTCATAATAGCTTAATCCGTTGACGGTTCCCATCCACATAAATCCCTTGCTGTCCTGAAACATATATCGGATTGAATTATTCGCCAGTCCGTCACCGGTGGTCAGTTTGTTCGAACGTATCTCGACAGATGCATGTACTGAACTGAGATAGAAAGATAAGAATGCGAATATCAGCAGTGCATTTTTCATATTTGATTTCTACGATTCTACATTATTATTAATGGTTACAAAGTTAATTTTCTTTTTAGAATAGAGGATGTAATAGCGTACGGAAAAACAAAGAAACGATGTATTATCGTTCATTCTTGATGTAAATCTCAGGTGAAATACGATTTTCTAGGCTTTGTGTACGCATGTACATTCTAAACTATAAAGAAAGCTGTAATTTAGCGGCATGAAAACGGTAACTGGAAAAAACTTCCGGTTACAGAATATTTGTTTAGAGGTAGAAGATAAGAGTCAGGTAATAAAGAAGCACATTAACAACAGTAAAATGGAAATCAGTTTTCAATAGGTTTTAAAATATAAGCATAATGAAAAAGCATATAGGTATTAGTCTTTTTTTTATGGGGTGTTTCCTGTCTCTTTCGGCTACGAATTATTTTGTGGCTACTAATGGAAGCGATTCAAACAGTGGGACGATTGATAAGCCTTTTGCCACATTGGGCAAAGCACAATCAAAAGTGATGGCAGGAGATACTGTATATATCCGGCAAGGTACATATCGAGTGACGGAAGCAGAGATAATGGAACATTATACTGCGG
>OOCL01001766.1_pt1 | contig 11531 bp, 9 predicted proteins | sample 1671211 | NCBI WGS metagenome assembly OOCL01 (sample SAMN06348133, study PRJEB24527) | human gut metagenome | biome: human gut; feature: ankylosing spondylitis patient; material: feces | host: Homo sapiens | place: China | collected 2015-10 | reverse complement strand
CTAATTCGCTACGTTTTACCCAAATTTACTTTTTCGCTATGTGTTTATTTTAATATTCCCAGATGACGTCAATGAAGTAGGATGTACGCGGTAACAAAACAGAGGCTTTTCAGAATGAGCTACACCTGCAACAGCAGCGGCTCTATAGGCACTTATATCGTCACTTCCCCAAGCCATTGGCAGTTTATAAAAACCTCCATCCGACTTCAAGTGTTGTGTTTCATACAAATAGTCTGAAATATATTGTGCCCTGTGCAATTTAATCCGTTCATATATGTTGTCATATACGGATTCCCAAACAGGGCGAGGTCCGGTAATGCCGATTATTTCCGATTGTGGATTGATTTGCCAAGTTCTTGTATGGTAAACCTTGCATTGGGGAAATGCATCTATCAGTTTTGCATACTCTTCTAAACAATTACTACATAATTTATCATCATCCCCCATTAACAAAAAATACTCACCCGATGCAAAAGACAGGCATTTGTTCCAATTGCCAACCACATTAACGCTCCCAAAGTTTTTCTCATTTTTGTAATATCGAATCTTTGCTTGGGATAAATAAGGTTTAACAACCGAATCAATATTCTCCGGCGAAGCATCGTTCACTATAATCAACTCAAAATCCTTATAAGTTTGAGCGAGGATGCTATCTATGCATTCTTTTAAATACTTAGCTTTGAATGCCGGGATTGCGATGCTGAATTTCATGTTTATTCCGTATCTTTTTACAAATAATATTCATATACAATACTTTTAAGCATATTCCTGTAATTAACAAAGTTGGGAATACGCTATTCAATTCTCCTGTCATATTAGCAAATGCTAAATATGTAACTAAAATAGAAACACCTAAAGCAGAAATATTCTTATCTACCGACTTATGTTTATAGAAAAAACACAAAACATAGACATAGAAAAACAAATAAAAACATATACCTAAAAATCCCCGTTCAAGTAAATAATTCATTAAAACACCTTCTAAACCAAATAAATCTTGGTCAACTAAGTATTGTTTTCCTTCACTCCATCCCATATCAATAAAAAAATAATCCAAGCCCCTACCTAAAAGAAAATGGTCCCTAACATGATTCATAACTGCAGTATATTGTAATACACGCATTTCAATGCTGCTACCACTCATTGATGAATTTTTATCAAATATGGAAAGTATATCATTGACTTTTTCTTGTAGAAAAGGAATTGAGCTAAATAATATGATGCCCAACAGTGAACATACAGCAAAGTATTTCGTTCTTTTTTTAAGGTCAAAAGCAAATAGCACATAAACAAATACACCAATTAAGCAACATAACATATTTGTTCTGCATCCACAAGTAATAATGCCATAAAGGCAACACCCTATAATCATATAAAAACGTTTTTTAGAAATGAAAGATTTTATATAACCATACCAATTGAATAATAATAAAAGAATGCAGATATATCCGTAATCAAATGGATTAAAAAACATGGCTTGAACTCTAAATCGTTCTGAATAAGTGAATTTATTGCCTGTGTCTTGCATAACATCGGTTAATGCCATGCCGCGATACATTTCATTAACAAAAAATGCAGATTTTGCAACATAGTTAAATAGTGCAAATAAAGTTAATACCAATAATCCATAGTATGATATTCTGAAAACTGGATGGAGATCATCCTCTTTACGTATAGATAGAAAAGCATAACAAAGAACAAAATATTTAGCAATACATTCGTTTATAGCTAAACGAATGTATTGCGTCAAATTATCATAATGGGGGCTATGTATGGCCAATATAACAGTTGCTAATATTACAGAATACATTAGAGGTCTTAATATTGTATTCTTGACTTCCTTTATGTCTTTTTTTAGACGTGAAAATTCCGACAGAATAAAGCTGAAACACAAAACGTATGTACTCAATCCAAATGGTATGGCATAAATTCTGACGCAATTAAAACAAATGGCTGACAATAATAGAATTGCCAACTTATACTTTCTTTCAACTCTAAACATTAAAAGACATAAAACAATTAATGCTAATTGGGCTAATATCTGCATTGCTTTTTATCAAAATTTTAGTAGTCTTTATACTGCTTCTTTGATACATATTTCTGCTGTAAGGCCAAGACGGTTAACGGAACTCCTGCACCTACCACAAAATACGCAATCCAACAAGAAGCATATTGCGGGATAATAGGGAAGTAAGCTAATTACTCTATAGACAAGTCATAACATTTGATGATAATCAAAGACACAATTTTGAAACAGAGGAAATGCCAAGTCAAAACGGTTAAGGTATTATTACCAACATAAATGAGCATTTTCTTTATCCAACCCTCTTTCGTAGCAATATAATAGCTAATATTCAAGGTCATTACAGTTCCACAAATAGCACATACCGCGTATGGCAGTATTTTATCTGTCGTAAAGCTTAACATAGAAGTATAACATAAAACAGACCCTGCCGCTACAATAATAACAAAGAGGACGGACAGATAGCCTTTATTCCAATTATCGTATTTTTTCTTATACAAAAAACCTGTCATGAAAAATACCGTGGAAAAGAAAGTCAGACTTCCGATGCGCAAGAATGGTATTCTCAAGTTAAAAAAGGAAGCCACAATAGCCAAGCCCAACATTATTGCCGTACCAACATAAAAGTTTCTTACATACTTTATCGTAAAGAATCCAATAATGGAAGCGTACAACAATTGAGGTAGGAACCAATAACCGCCCAATAACTGCTCTTGACCATGCAATCCAAATATGATCCTTACGCAACGGACTGCATATTCCTTCCATGTATACAGATAAGAGACTTCCCCTCTGAATCCATATTCATCGTTATAAATATTCAAATAGTAAAAAACATTGTGGAACAAAAGAAACATCAATGACCATTTCACGAATGGCACATATAACCCCTTAATTCGTTTATTAATAAATATTACTGCACGGAGGGGGGGATTTCTCTTTGAAGCAATAACCGCTCATAAAGAAAAAGAGAGGCATATGGAACATCACTATGAACCGAGATATTACATCCGGTATGCCTGCATGTGCTGCCACCATCAGCAATATCCCAATACCTTTGGCTATTGTCACTTTATCGTCACGCATGTTTTCTAATCAGTTTAAAAAAGAGACTCTTGTCTTTTGCGTTCAGGATAAACGCATAGACTACCCCTATATATAATAGGGTGAAAACGATTTCTTCCAGAAAGAGTTCAATCCAGTCATTATTGACCGGCAATAAAAAACGTTTTAAACCATAACGCACCAATAGCATGGCAACGACACCTGCCATGACACTTGGCAGAAAAGAACATTTGAATACTTTTCCGGAATCAATATGCATCTTCTTCGGCCAATAATAAAGGTAATAGAACAATATTTGTATCAAGCCGTATATCCCATAACCTATTACAGTGCCGCCCACTTCAAAATAGGGTATCAGCAACCAACAAGCCAACAAGCCGATAAACGAAGACACAATGGTACAGTAGGTTATCACACGTATGTCACTTCCCGACAGTATCAAACTTGAAATAGCCTGATTATGAGAAGTTAAAGTAGTCAATAGCCACAAATCAAGCCATACACTTAAATATAAGTACTCACTTCCCACATACAGTTGGAGCATTTCTTGGCTGACGCTCATCATCCCAAAACAACAAAAACATAAAGTTATGGTTATATACTTGGTACCGTCATACGCAATCCGGTTTTGGGCTTCCCTATCACCCAAGGCCACTACTTTAGAAGCTGAAGGAAGGATAACCCCGACAAAAGCACCACCCAACATAAGGACGATTGTAATAATCCCATTCAAGATACGGTAATCTGCCACACTTTCTATTGTCCCTTGCATTCCTAAAAATACAGGACGTAAATAATTGATAGAGAAAGAAAACAGGCTGAAAGAGAAAATATTCAGACAATAAGGGAGGATTGTCTTGAATATAGGTCTGTCAAGAACCGGAAAGAAAGAAATATATGGAGCTAAAAGCCTGATCTTATGTATTGCGAACGGAATGACCAAAAACATTGAAAATGCTGTTAAGGCATAATACCATTCTATGCTCAAATGGCACCAAACCGTTACACCTAATATTGCGATTTGGCATAGTTTTGGCAGCAAGGTGATTTTTTGTGTCCAACCTACATATTCATGCGCTTTGATGAGTTGGTCAAAACAAGACGTGAACCAACTGATGAATGCGCTGATTGCTAATATGTAAAAAAGGTGTTTAAGTATAAGGTTTTGTTCCCCCTCCAAATGAAACAATGAGCCGGAAAAACATGATATGCTAATTAATATGAGTGCATTCAACAAGCCGATACTTCCATAAAAGGCAAGACTAGTCTGAAACAGTTTCCTTACCTTATCCAGTTCTTTTTTCGCCAACCAATTAGAGAAGAAACGGACATTAGTGGAATTGAATCCCAAGTCCATCAACCTCAAATACACGTTCACAGACATGGCAAGCCCTATCAACCCATAATCTGCCTTGCCAAAATAAGCGATTAGGACTGGAACGGAAATAAAGCCGTAGACGCCGTTTACAATATTCAATAAGGTAGTCCAAAAGACACCTCTGGCGATTTTATTGCTGCTACCCATTCTTTTTCCTCAATTTAATGAATCGTTTTGCCGTTCCAAAGGCATCTTTTATTCCCCTTACAATATTCCCGTTCAAGGCAGTTCGATAAAAACCTAATCCATGAAAATCCAATATGCCTCCAGTGAGACATTGCACAACGGCAATCCGCCAACCGACCAAATGTCTCCGCTCATACTGGTAGCGTTGCATATCCCGTACATTGTCCTCATTCAAAGCCTCTGTGATTATATAGCCAGCTTCCTCAGCTTCCTTAAAAAGCTTCAGCCCTTTTTCCGTACGCATAAAACAGAAATTTTTACCGTCCGCTTCTGTAAAATCCGGATAGCCGCTCTTCGTGTTCCATGAATCCCCAGAAGCTATATCGGCCAAAAGACCGATGCCATCCGGACATATCTTGCATCTAAATCCTAAATCACGCCCTAATATCTTTCCCCAACTTTCATTGTAAGTCATACGGCAAGAGGCACCATCCTGATAAGTCGCAGTAAAATAACCTGGCCAACCGTCTCCACGATAACGTAATGTCTGGGGCTTTTCTTTCTTGCCGAAAGTGGCCAGAGCCTTTTCTGTAGCTTTATAGCTTGGCATTCCTGCACAGAAGATGGCAAGGTAATATTTCACTTTATGCCGATATTGAGGATAAGCCGATATGAAATTCTGCATGCCTGCAATGTCACAAGGTTTTCCAATAAACGCGAATGTCTCTTGTGCGTTTGCTTCAAATATGTCAATGATATGGTTGAACACTTCTGCCGGGGCATACCGTGAAGCGTTCCTGTCTAAAATGTCTTTGCGGTTTCTGCTGACATATAACTTGTTATATAAATAGGTGTTCTCTTGCACTCCGACATGCAAGACACCGTCTACCTGATGCGACTCCAATAGATATATAGCTAAGGCTGAAGTGACTCCCCCCAGACGAGGACTGCCGGCGTATGCCATTATCGGTTGACCAAGCATTCGAAACCTGCACGACATTGCCCCACACTGACAAATGTTTGCTTTGATTCCGGTTATGTATCGTTATTCCTGGGCATATTCTGCCAATATACTGGTTCCGATTATCTCTTATCATTTTTGGTTCATAGAATCCTCTTTGCGTAAGAGCCATTTTGCAAATACCATTGCTCACAGCCTCACACAGACCGCATCCTAAGCACAAGTCATTCTTTATGATTTTAGAAATCTTAGCCATGCCATTCACTTATTTTATCCCGAAAAACTCGCATAATTTTGTTTCCATTATTTCCCTGCGCTCCTTGACTGTAGTATGCATACGTTGATGCTCCATTTCCTTTAAATCTTTTCTTTGTCCATAACACTGCTTTATATTTGCCAATATTTCAGCATTGGACTGCGTTTTCATGTCTGCCATATATGGATACTGCAAAGTGTCTGCAAACAGCCCATTGAACTTACGGCTGTATGCCATAGGAAAGACCGGGACTTCCGATGAAAAGGCTGCAATAGTGGAATGCATACGTGCTCCCATGAAGAAATCCATGCCAGCAATATAGCTTTTTGCGGCAATAGGGTCTAAGAATAAGGGGGACAGGACAAGGTTCGGATGGTCGTATTCTTCAAATAAGTCGTATGAAACGGCGTAATCATTTTCAATATGCCGTTCTCCCCCTACGACATGAGGTATCAGATGAACCTTTACATTTGCTTGAGCCAAAAAATAATCTATAACGGAATGGATTAATAATGGATAATCCACCTTCAGACCGAACTGGTTATTGCGTGTATATCCTCCATACCATAGTAATGCAGACACATTCAATCCCACATGGATTGAATCAGAATTGAATTCTTTCTTCTTGTAAGGCATGAAAAAGGCAACATCGATAATCTCAGAAACAGCTTTGTTAGGCAAAAGCCTCTTCACAAAATCACGACTTTGCCTGTCGCGGGTCATTACACACTTGGCGTAATCAATTCCAATACAAGCTTGTTTGAGTATGGTAGGCTCTTTAAAGGGACCTATTGTTTGCGGAAGGATGCAATAAGTTTTTTTGAATTTCATACCCAACCGATATTGGCTGAATATCCAGTCAAAACGTCTTTTACCGTAAATATCAGCAAAACTGTCTCCTTGCCCTATATCCAGAATAAAATCGGCTTCTTTATAGACTTTCTTTGTTGCTTGATATTCTTTCCATTTGGCAATATACTTTATCAGATTCTTAATATAGTGCTTGACAGTTAAAGGCGTTATGTCCATTAATGAAACAAATTTGAGCGTCACATCGCCAGCCCTTATCATATGCTCTTCTTTTTGATCATACCCACTTTGAGGTAAATAAAACGTGTGAGGAATATTTTTAGCATTCAGAATCTTATCTATGATATACATAGAAGATAAAGAAAGTGCGACACAACCTCGATTCCCATTATTAACGGCTGCATTTGAAATTATTATTTCCATAAAATAATAAAAAAATAGTGATTAATAAAGCCTACAACTTTTCCCATCAAACTCATATTTTAATACTCTTGGCCGTTCTCCAACCTTCTTTGCCGGAATGCCAGCCACAACAGCATAGGGTTCCACATCTTTTGTCACCACACATCCCGCACAGCATACCGCCCCTTCACCAATATGAACACCGGGAAGAACTATAACATTGGAACCAAGCCAGGCTCTATCGTTTATCTCCACTGACATTTTTCTATCTTTAGGATTAGGACAACCAAAATAAGGGTCACGATGGTCATGCTGTAAAGTGTATATAGACACGTTGCTTGAAAGATTAACATTTTTACCGATATTCAGCCCCTCCCGTGCATCCAAAATAGCATTATCACCGATTATTGTCCCTTGACCGATATGTAAAGACCAAGGGGCACGAATCTCTGTCCGAAAATGAAATACAGCTTTTGAGGCGATATGTGCACCTAAACCTTTGTAAAGCAATCGCCGCAAATGAATTGATGGGATTATTGAAATGTTAAATATCAAAAATCTCCCCCCCCGAATCTTAAAATTCGTTCAATAATATAAGCGGGAACAGCTAAAAGCTTATAGAATCTATTTGTTTTATGATTTTGATATAATCCCCATCCAACCATTAGAGGATAAAAACAGATTATGAAAATCCATTTCAGATATAGCAGAAGAACTGCAATTATTAGAAATTTCTCTAACATACTGATTTATAATCAACTTAAATTAATACGTCATATTAAATCGTACTCTTCTGGAATAGAGGATATTGTAAGTTCTTTTATTTGAGTATTAAATGGGTTAATAACAATTCCACAAACCTGCCATGATAAAAACCATGCTTTTCCCTTCCACTGATACATCGAAAACCTGTGCATTCTGTTCTGCCAAACGGCACAGCCTGACATGGATTCCATAAAAAAAGTCATGAGCACTTAAATCCTCGATTCAGCCTCACCGCCTGCCAACTACAAAAGCTGTATGTATTCGGGCTGTACCTCCACGGCAGCGGCAAGGAGACTGGGAAGTTCTACGAACAGACGTTTGACATGTGCCCCTTGGATTTTCTGCAAATACCCTTCATATCCGTCCAAAGGGCCTCCTACGATGCGCACTTTCCTACCTATCATATCGGAGGATATTTCTTCGGGCGTGTAATAACACGGATTTTCAGAGGACTGAACAGCATGGATGAAACGTTGCATGTCGCTTTCCCTGACCGTCATCGGGATTTTGTATCCGCCGCGCAGGTAACGATATTGCACGGTATTGTATTTCTCGACTATTGGGTCAACTGCCAGCCGCGTGCCATTCACAAAAAGCAGATCCTGAATGAAGGGCACTTCCTCCCGGCAACGCTTCCCGTGCTTCACAGAAAGCTTCCACACCATAGGTGTGAATACCTCCATCCCCAAGTCCTTGAACAGCTTGTATGCCGGTTGTTTGGCGTTGCACCGCTTAAGATCGCGCATGACGAACCATAGCGGACGGTCTTGTATAGGGGTATGGAAGTCGTTCATTTTTCAGGTATGGGCATCTTTTCTAATCCTGCAAGCTGTCGTAATTTACACGGCAACAAGCAGTTACAAAAACCAAGCTATTGACTTCTATTAAGTCCATAAGATTGTTTCATCGCCGTCACTACTCATAATAGCGTTTGTGTTGGTATTGAGTTTCATGACGTTTTTTGTCCGTCTCCTAATATGAGATGGATATTTTTTGTGAAACAGCTAAATACCAATATTTTACAAAGTTTTCATAAAAAAGGTTCCGTCAACAAATTGCTTAATCCGTTGCCGCTTCATGAAAAATAAGCGCAAATAAATTTGTCAAAACACTTGATGTTTAATTATTTTTACTACCTTTGCAGCAGAATATCCATCTCATATTAGGAGACGGACATTTTTCGAAACAGTCGTTTGCGTCAAAGCCCCTCCAAAATCATACGGTTTACTTTGTCCACTTCGCTTGACTTTATCGAGTCGAGGTAGATTTGTGTGGTCGTTTCCGAATCGTGCCCGAGGCCTTCGCTTATGACTGCCAACGGTACGTCCCTGCCACGTGCAATGGTGGCCCAACTGTGACGCGTATAATACATTGACAATGACAGCGGCAGTCCTGCCTGATTTGCTATGTCCTTCAGAATCCTGTTGATTTTCCTCATCTGATTCTGGTACTGCCTGCGTTCGTTTCCGTCCTCACGGGTAATGATTGGCAGGAGAAAACTCGTGCCATTGGGCTTGTATTTGTCTATGATGTCCTGCATCTGCTTGGTCCATTCTATCGTCATGAGCTGTCCCGTCTTCTTGCGACGGTATGTCAGGCAGCCGTTGTTCAGGTCGGTCTTCTTCAGGTAAGCCATATCTATGAAGGACATTCCGCGCGTGCAGAAGCTGAACATGAACATGTCCCTCGCGAAATCCATACTTGGCTTTCGCGACAGGTCCAGGCCGTTGATTCTCTTGACTTCACTGAACGGTAGGCTCCTTTTCACAGTCTTGTCTATACCGCAGTAGACGTTCCTGAACGGATGGCGGTCGGGTGTCAACCCCTTTTCTACTGCCAACTTGTAGTTGGTACGCAGGATACGCATATAGAAAGAGGTGCTGTTGCGTGCCAGTCCGCATTTCCGCATCCATGCCTCGTAGAGTTCCACAAGCACGCCATCCATCATGTCGAACGTCAGGTCAACACCCTTGCGGAAGTACGTGAAGCTGTTAAGCATCGAACGGTATGTCTCGGATGAGCGCACCTTGCCTATCTGTTTCTTATGGCTTATCTGCCCCCGGATGAAGTTGAACACGCTGTCCGTCGTGTCTATTCCGGACGAGAATCGGGCGGCAAGTTCGTCAAGGCTTACCGTGACGGTTGCCTTTTCGTTTTCCTGCACCATCCGCTGTAGCCTGTTCAGTTTCCACTGTAGGGCAGATTCTACCGAAACAAGGTGGGCGTAGCGTGGCGAGAACGGCGTGGGCAGGGCTATCCTCCCAGTTTTGCCATCCCATTCCTCGGCGAAAATTTTATACTCGCTCGTTATCCTGCGCACCGCGCGTCCGTATATCAGTTGAAACACTATTGAGCCTTCCTTGCCCGGCGTTGTTGACGGCCTGAATTTTAGTTTTATAGATGTCATGGTCCAATGTTTTCTTGTTCTTTATATAAATGTCGGCGACAAATGCCACATTATTATATATTGGGGCAAAGCTATATCCCAAACCACCCATAGATTCTGCGCCAAACGATTTTCCGTTCTAAGCCAAACGATTTTTCAACCTGCTGAGATCGACTTTCGGATGTACTGATTCCGTCTTACGCACTCTTTCATACTGCTCCCCCTACTCTACCTCCCACAAACAGTTTCTCGCCCGAAAAGGTTCGCTTCCTTCAGGCCTCTTCTGTACCAACGTTTTAAGGTGAACTTTCTACCGTACAATCCTTCACCGGGATTTCACCGGAAAACGGGTTGTCCGCATGAAACTGTTTTTAACGAATTTGCAGTCGCATTGGTTTTCAATAGATTACGGTGAAGGGCTTGACAAAGGCTTTTTCATGTCGTATATTTGCAAACGAGAAGACACCGAAAACACAAAGCCTATGGACTTCAAAAAGATTGCATGCACCGCCGTAAGACGGTGGAACGAAAAACGTATGGCAGGAAGGGCGAAGGACGTGCCCCGTGATGCTACGCCGCAGGCGGTAACCACTGTAGCCACAGCCAAAACCGACGCGGCCAAAACCGGAACCACTACGCCGAGGCCCACATCCGTTCCGCAGCACACGCCAAACGTCCTCAGGACAGCGGAAGCAAAGGCTGTTCAAAGCGAAACGCCTTCCCTAAAAGCCGCCAACCTCGAGTCTGCCCTCAGCGGTTTCCTCGCCGAACGATACGAGTTCCGCTTCAACATGCTCACCGAAGCCACGGAGTTCTGCCGCCTGTCTGATAAGGGAAACGGAACCTTCCGGCCCGCCACGGAACGAGACCTGAACGCCATCTGCCTCGAAGCACACCGCCACGGCATCGACTGTTGGGACCGCGACGTGGCACGCATGGTGCACTCTGCAGACGTAAGGGAATACCATCCCTTCCGACAGTATTTCCAACGGCTCCCGGCATGGGACGGGCGTGACCGACTTCACGGACTGGCCACCCGTGTGTCGGATAGTCCCTTGTGGATACAAGCTTTCCACCGGTGGATGCTCGGACTGGCCGCGCAATGGGCCGGACTCTCCGACGGACTGCACGCACACAGCACCGCGCCCCTGCTCGTCAGCGACGAACAGGGACTCGGAAAGTCCACCTTCTGCCGCGCCCTGCTGCCACCAGAGTTACAGGCCTACTACACCGACAGCGTGGACCTCGCGCGTCCCGATAAGGTGGAACGGCAACTCACCGAGATGGGGCTGCTGAACCTGGACGAGTTCGACCGCATACCCGAGAAGAAACACCCGCTCCTGAAGAACCTCATGCAGC
>OOCL01001765.1_pt1 | contig 11540 bp, 15 predicted proteins | sample 1671211 | NCBI WGS metagenome assembly OOCL01 (sample SAMN06348133, study PRJEB24527) | human gut metagenome | biome: human gut; feature: ankylosing spondylitis patient; material: feces | host: Homo sapiens | place: China | collected 2015-10 | reverse complement strand
ACCCCTGCCGAGATCGAGGAGCTGCTCGATCTGGCCGCTGACCTGAAGGCCAGGAAAAAGGCCGGCATCCGCCACAATGAGCAGCTGGCCGGCAAGAACATCGCCCTGATCTTTGAAAAGACCTCCACCCGCACCCGCTGCAGCTTTGAGGTCGCCGCTCACGATCTGGGCATGGAGGTCACCTACCTTGACCCGTCGGGCAGCCAGATCGGCAAAAAGGAATCCATTGCCGACACCGCCCGGGTGCTGGGCCGGATGTTTGACGGCATCGAGTACCGCGGCTATGGGCAGGAGATCGTGGAAGACCTGGCCCATTACGCCGGTGTTCCGGTCTGGAACGGCCTGACCAACGAGTTCCATCCCACCCAGATCCTTGCCGACTTCCTGACCATCCGGGAGCACTTTGGCAGCCTGAAGGGCATCCATTTCGTCTACTTCGGCGATGCCCGCTACAACATGGGCAACAGCCTGATGGTGGGCTGTGCCAAGATGGGCCTGCACTTCACCGCCTGCGCCCCCAAAAAGTATCAGCCGGATGCCGCCCTGATCGCACAGTGTCAGGCCATTGCCGCCGAGACCGGTGCCACCCTGACCTTTGAGGAGGACCCCGCCAGGGCCGCCCAGGGTGCCGATGTCCTTTACACCGATGTGTGGGTCTCCATGGGTGAGCCCATCGAGGTCTGGGCCGAGCGCATCCACGACCTGGCCCCCTATCAGATCAATCAGGAGCTGATGAATATTGCAGGCCCCAAGGCCGTGTTTATGCACTGCCTGCCCGCCTACCACGACCACAAGACCGCTGTGGGCAAAGAGATGGGCGAGCGCTTTGGCCGCGATGCCATGGAGGTGACCGATGAGGTATTCGAGGGCCCCCAGAGCATCGTCTTTGACGAGGCCGAAAACCGGATGCACACCATCAAAGCCGTGATGGCAGCTACGCTGGGCTATCAGAAGTAACTGCTTCTCTCTCAACACAATATGCACAGGCCCGGTCGTTCCCGAACGATCGGGCTTTTTGTTTCTGTCTCCCGTTCTCGGTCTGCCGGAGGCTCCCCCGCAAAGGGTCCTGGCCGTGCGGGAAAATTTTCCATTCTCCGAAAGCGTTGCAATTACAGTTGAAAATCCGTTGCAAAACCCATATACTAAAAGGGCAATGCTCTGGAAAAGGAGGGAGACTATGGGCGGAGGACATCTTTCCCGGCCGGACTTCGGGATGCCGCAGCCGGACCCGGACCACCCGCTGACCGAATTCTATCTGCTGCTGCAGCACGGGCTGGACAAGGCGGGGGTTTTCCACCTGCCTGCGCTCTATGCCAGCTTCCGGGCACCGGCCCGGCGCATCTATGCCGACGAGGCCGCCGGGTGCCTCACCCTCAGCGAAACGGCGGACGAGGGTGCTGTTCTGCTCTCTGCTCCCCGGAACCTCCAGCTGCTTTACAGCAGCCTGCATGTGGAGCCGGATGGCTCCCCCGCCGCTCTGCTGCTCACCGAGGAGTGTTCCCGCGCTGTCTGCGCGGTGCAGCTGCTGCCTCCCTTTGTCTGGGAGGACCCGCTGCCGCCCCTGCCGGATGTCCCGGCCGCTCTGACCCTGCAATTGACCCTGCAGGATGTGGAGGCCATCGACACCGACCCTGCCGCCCTTGCCCGCCGCCTGTGCCAGACCACCCGGCAGAAGCACTGGCTGGCCCACCCCAAAGCAGATCTGTATCTTGCGGAGAAAATTGCCCTTTTCCAAAGGCTTTATCGTTAATGCAATAATTCGTGCGCTTCACCCGTATATGGGGTGAAACGTCCCTTTGAAACCGTTGTTTCCACCAGCCCCGCCCGGGGCCGCAAAGGAGAGAAAGAGACTTATGGGACAGTTGACCAAAGACGAAGTTTTTGCGCTGGCTGTACAGCGATACAGCGACACCGTGTTCCGCGCCGCGATGCACAATTGCAGCTGCACCGCCGATGCGGAGGACGTGGTGCAGGATGTGTTTGAAAAGCTCCTGCGCTACGAAGGCCGCTTTGAGAGTGAGGAGCACCTCAAAGCCTGGCTGCTGCGGGTCGCCATCAATCGCTGCCGGGATATCACCCGGGCCGCGCGCCAGAAGGACACCGAACTGGACGAAAACATTCCTGCCCCGGAATCCGGAAATGACGGCAGTGTGCTCGATGCGGTGCGCACTCTGCCGGAAAACTACCGCAACGCCGTGTACCTTCATTATTACGAGGGCTACACCGCCGCCGAGGTAGGCCGGATGCTGGGTGCGCCCACCAACACGGTGCTCAGCTGGCTGCGGCGGGCACGCGCCCAGTTACATACGCTGCTGAAGGAGGAGATCGAAGATGAGGTGGTATGAATACAAGATGGAAGTGGACGATCTGCACGCTTCCGATGACCTGAAGGCAAAGCTGCTTGCCCTGCAGGCCAATGCCGCCGAGACCCCCGGTGCCAAGAGCATCGCCATGTCCGCGCCTTCCCCGACCCCCAAAAAACAGAAAAAGCCCCTCCGCTTCCCCGCCCGGCGCTGGGCCCAGCTGGCCGCCTGCGTGGCAGTCTGCGGGGTCTGCCTGTACGGTGCCGTGCATGCCCACGAATGGGAGGGGGTCACCCTGCTGGGCGGCGGCTCTTCCTCCAACTACTCTGCCGCCAAGGCATCCGCCCCGCAGGCCGCTGTCTACTCCATGGAAGACACTGAAAACGCCGTCTCCGGTTCTGCGGACAACGGCATCTCCTCCTTCAGCGCAGAGGACGGCTACCGGTCAGCAGAGGCTGCCACCGGCGGTTCCCTGCTGACCTCCGGCGAAGCGGAGAGCGATGCTTCCACCCGCACCGCCGACAGCGCCAAGATCATCTATACTGCCAACCTCACGCTGGAGACCCGGGATTACGATACCGCCCGTGCGGCACTGGATGCGGCCCTTTCTGACGCGGACGGCTATATGGAATCCAGCAGCGAGTACACCAACACCGACAGCACCCGGAGCGTCAGCCTGACTTTGCGGGTGCCCCAGGACAGCTACAAGAGCTTTCTGGCCGCCGCTGCCCAGTCCGGCAGCGTGACCTACCAGAACCAGCAGGCGGAGGATATCACCACCCGGTATATGGACACCGAGGCCCGGCTGGCCAGCCTGACCGCCCAGCGCACCCGCCTGCAGGAGCTGCAGGCCCAGGCCGACACCCTGGCCGACCTGCTGGAGATCGAGTCCAGCCTGAGCGATGTGCAGTACCAGATCGAGAGCTGGCAGAGCCAGCTGGACTGGTACAGCAATCAGGTCTCCTGCTGTACCGTCTATATCACCCTGAACGAGGTGGAGACCCTGACCCCCACCAGCACCAGCTTCGGCGCAAAGCTGCTGGCCGCCCTGCGCAATGGCTGGACCGGCTTCGTGTCCGGTGCACAGGCCGTGGCGGTGTTCCTTGTGGGCGCATGGCCCGCCATCCTCATCGGCGCGGTCTGCGGCGTGATCTACTACCGTGTCCGCCACCCCAGAAAGAAAAAGTAAAAAACTTTTCCAAAACCCTTGACATCCACCCGCCTCTGTGGTATTATACTTGAGCAGTCAGCGAACAGCTGATGCAGACAAGTAAATATCGCGGGGTGGAGCAGTCTGGTAGCTCGTCGGGCTCATAACCCGAAGGTCGTTGGTTCAAATCCGGCCCCCGCAACCACAAAAAGCACGATGGTTCGTAAAGAACTGTCGTGCTTTTCTCTTTGTCTTGCGTGCTGCGGGGCGATTTGGCTACTATTTGGCTACTACGCCCTCAAAAACTGCCCCGGGCTGGCTGCTGCGGCTCCTCCCCGTAAAATTCTGTTTTCAGGTCTTTGTAGACCCGCTGCAACAGCATCCATGCCCCGAAAAGAGAACTCGCGCAAACTTCATTCGGCATATCTCCGGTTTGAATAGCGGTCTGCACAGCCTCGATCAGATCAACCGCATATCCCAGTTCACACAGGGAAACGTCCATTTCTGCCCAGTTGGGGACAGGGTGATTCTTGGCGGGATGGTTCATTCTGCTGCACTCCTTTCCTTGGCGGCTTTGGTCTGTGCAAGCAGCTCCCGGCTGGCTGCGATTTTCTGCTGCATCTCCGCCCAGAGTGCGGGCAGGTCTATGCGGGCCTCGATGGTCTCCCCACGATGGATAGAGGACACGCGGAACCCCGCAGCCTCATACTGCTGTGTAATAAACGCCGCGGGGGTCTGTCCCAGACGCGCAAGGGCGCTCAGACGGCCCCCGTCAAGCACGATCTGCTCCCAGTGAATCGTGCGGGGCTTGGGCTCCCGGGTGTCGATGTATTCCACCTCGTAGGCGGTCAAAGTGATTCGCTTTTCCAGTTTCATGTTGTTACCCTCCAACAATGGCCCGGCGGGGCTCCTCTGGCTCCGCCGGGGATCTCGGTTTGTGTTACTGCTGCGCCAGCGGCTGCACCTGCGAAACGCCAAAGAACGACGCTTTATAGGTCTGGCCGTCGCCCTTGCTGGCGTGAATCAACGGGCATTGGAACAGGCAGCGGCTGCCGTGGACAACCTCAAAACCCAGCTTGCGCCAGTCTGACCATGTGTGCACCTCCTCGGTCACGCCAAAGTCTTGGCGGCTCTCCTCGATGCGCTGGGCGTTGATCGGTGCAGCCTTGGCGGCCATCCATGCACGATGCAGGCACTCGGCAAAGGCTGCAACGCCCTTGCGGTATAGCCGCCATGCGCGGGTCATAATCTGGGAAAGATCGTATTTTTTCATGGTGAAAACCTCCGCTTTACTCTGCGGGGCCATCCGTGTTATAATAAAGATAGCCCCTGTTTTGGGTGCGGCTCGGTGTAAGTTTGGTAGACGGCACCGGGCCTTTTCTTATATACAGCAGGCGGGAGTGGGTTACTGTCTTAGCTAACTCTAGGTCTTTGCGCTCCCGGTACATCCTTCGCCCCTTGCCTTCCGGTCGTGCTCCCTTGCTGTGATTATAGTATAATATAAGTCCCCTTATATTTCAATTGACAGACTGCACAAAGATAAGGGGACTTATTCGTTTGATCTTGTGAGTGGACTTATACGCTTCGGCATGGTATAATCTCTGTAAAAGGTGGTGATTATATGCCAGTAACAGAAGCGCAAAAACGGGCAGTGAAAAAGTATCAGGCCAAAATGGAGGATTTCAAGATTCACGCCCCGGCGGGAACGAAGGAACGCTATCGGGCAGCGGCAGAGGCTGCGGGGCAAAGTATGCAGGCGTATATTTTGCAAGCCGTAGAGGAACGAATGGAACGGGAGGCCCCCGCGGGCCTCTCAGACAGCGCCAACGCCAAAGAGTAAAACTATCCAGACAAACAGAAAACGCCTCACACAGAGCCGCAGAGGGCCGCTGTGCGGGGCGTTTTGTCTTATCTGCGCCGCCGGGTGCGTGTGCCGTTCAAAGAACGATCTAAAAGGTCGTCCAGCTCATCGGCCACGATGTGCACATACCGCCAATGATGGGCGTGACACTCCTCGACGGTGCACACGACGCGGGAGCCGTCCGGCCTCTGGCACTCGATCTGCAAAGGCTTGGCGCGGGTCTGGGCGATCTCCTCCAAAAGGTCAGGTGTCTGCATCCGGCTGCGCCTCCTCTTGGTTTCTGGGAGCGGGCAGCGGGGCCCCGGCGATATCGTCCACGAATACCACCCGCATAGTGCTGCCGCTGCTGCTTGCCTCAGAGAAGCGCAGGCCATAATCTAACAGCGCCTTGGCAGCATTCACGCGGGCTTGTGCCTGTTCCTTGGGATTCTCTGCAATGCTGCGCAGAGTGCCCACAGCGGCCCCGTAGGAGGCAGCCAGACTGTTCACGGCCTCGCTCAGCTGCGCCTCTCTGCCCTCTGCCAGCGCTGCGGCGAACTGGGGCAGGGTCTTGTATTTGGTTATGACCCGGTCACTCAGGCCGCAGGCCCGGGCTGCTGCTGCGGTGGTGGGATTCGTCAGCAGTGCCGCCAGAGCCTTGCGCTGGTTCGGGGTCAGGGTTTCGGCGATCAATAAAATTCACCTCGTTTTCGGAAATTTGCGGCTGAACCGGGCACGATCAGGCGCCGATCTGGGAGGCCAGCGCCTCGTTGAACGCTGCCAGACCGGGAAAGCCCTCGGCAAAGGCAGCGGCCCGACGTTGGGACTGCTGCAAAACGTTTTCGCCTGCATCCAGCTTCTGCCGCCAAAGACTGAACGGCACCGGCCAGCGCTCGGCCATGTATGCCAGAGCCTCCGCCGGGGTGTCAAAGTATTTGCCGCTGCCGTGGAACTGCACCGAATAGGTGCCCCCGGCGGGCAGGGTCAGAGCGCCAGCCCGGAACAGCAGCACAGCGTCAGCAGGCAGCACAAACAGGGTGTCACTCGTGCTGCGGTCAGATACGATGGGCAGGGACTTCAACCCTCCCGCCCAGTCAGGGGACAGTTCGAACCGGCGCTGCATGAACACCTCGCCGCCGGGCACTCGGAACGAAAAAATCTCAGAAAAAACAGATTCCATGTTGTACTCCTCTCGCGCACTGGCCCCGGCGGGGTGGGCGCTGCGTCCCATTCTCCGCCAGAGCGTGCGTGCTTTCGAAAATGACGTATTATCGTATAGGTGACGGCAGTGACGGCTCAAATCATAACTTTTATAATTGAAATTTGATTCTCTTATAGGACTTTATAATTCAGCCGTCACTGCCGTCACCCTTGGCGGAAAAATGGCAGGTTAGAGGACGTCAACACCTAGCCTTAAACCGGTGTAAGTGGCTCCTAGTTTGCCCTTATGCCATTTGAACCCGGCGGCCTCCAAAGCTGTTTTGAAGTCATTGGAGCGGCGGCAGTATTCGCCGCTCTCGTCGCAGTATGTGCGGTAGGCAAGCTGCAAATCGCTGGCCTTTACCGTAAAATCCTTGCCCACCTCGCACTGTTCTGCAATAAACTGGCTCAACCAGTCATTCTCTGCCCGGTATGCCTCGACCTCATCCCGCACGCATTGCGGCGGGGTCAGGGTGCAACCGTTGGCAATAAACCGCCGGGCTCCCTCGACCATCCACGCCAACACAGCCCCGCCAGCATTTTCAACCAAAAAAGAACAGTAGTCCTTGACCTCGCCCCGCTGCCCACGAAAGGACGCACGGCAGGGAATGACGACCAGTCGGCTCCATGTGCCTGCATCAGAGCTGCCCACTCGGGGGAGGAAATTGGTGTACAGCACCGGGGTATGGCTCGGAACGAACTGAAAAGGATCCCGGTACTTGGGGTTTGCGGTGATGGGGTCGGTGCTGCTGATACGTTTCAAAATGGAGGTATCCAGACGGCGGCCCTCTTCCAGCTCGGCAGCGATCACCAACCTGCGGCCCCGTAGCTCTGCCAGCTCCGGCCCTGCGTTTTTGTTGGTGCTGGAGGTCAGCACATCAGCAGACAGCGCCCCGGCATAGTCCCCCAGCACGCGGGCCAGCGTGTTAAAAAAGGTGGATTTGCCGTTGCCTCCCGCCCCGTAGGCGATCAGCAGCGCCTCGGTGTACACTCGGCCAACAGCGGCCATGCCAGCAACCTGCTGAAGGTACTCGACCAACTCCCGATCTCCGCAGGCGAACCGGTCAACAAACGCCGCCCAGAGTGCTGCGCCCTTGTCAGACAGGGCAACGGCGGTGCATTTGGTGCAGCGATCAGAGAGGTCGTTGGGCCTTGTCTGCCCGGTGCGCAGGTCGATCACGCCACCGGGGGTGTTCAGCAAGAACGGGTCAGCGTCCAGCTCGTCAACGCCAACAGTGACCATGTGGGCCGCCTCGCCTAAAGCCGCCTTAATGCCGCCAGCGTTGCGCTGCTGCACGAATTTGAGGTATGCCCGGGCAGCTGCCTGCTGCCGCTTGGCCTCGCCTGCTGCGATCTCGTCAGCATCGGCAAGAGCGTCCACAGCTGTGTGCACGTCCTTCCGGGCCTCGATCAGCTGCCGATCGGTCAGGTTGTGGAACCGCAGATGCACAGCAGCCTTGCTCTGGGCGAACTTGTGCCCATCCCAGCAGAGCCAGCCGGTGCCCTCAGAATAGAGGACTTCCCCGGCAGTGTCAGCTGCGAACACGCGGGCCTGTCCGACGTTGGAGAAGTCCAGCGGGCGCAGACTGCCGCCGGGCAACGGCTGCAAGCCTTGCAAAGCGTACTCCGCCGGTGCCAGATAGTCCGGGCGGCTTTCGATCTTGCGTCGATAGGCGGCCACGGCTGCGGCCCAGATGGTGGATAGCTCGCCATCATCCAGCGGCGGGGTGCACGCCTCTGCCCGGCGGTCAAACTCTGCGCGGGCCTCCTCAGTGTCGCCCAGACGCTTGAGCAGCTGGAACGCCAAACGGGAAAGAGTGCTGTTTCGCTGCCCCTCCGGAATCTCCTGCAAGGCTGCTGTGCTGCCCTCTGCGCCCTCCTTGTCGGCGCAGGGAAACAGGTCGGACAGCAGCAAAGCACCCTCCACAGCAAAGCCCCGGGGCGATTCCACGCCAAACAAAAACCGGGCTGCATCAATGGCGTTGGCATCAAAATAGGGAAACGCTGCACACACGCTGCGTTTCAGCTGTTCGACCTCTGCCCGGTCAGTGGTCGGCTCGATGGGAAAGTAGCAATGGAACCTCGGCACCGGGCTGCTGCTACCCTTGGGCTGCATATCGTGGCGGGAGAAAACGATCATGTGTGCCACGCCGGGGAAGTTCTCGGCGATCTGCTCCGGCTGCACGATCTGGCCGTGGTCGTTGTCCACATCCAGAACGATGCAATCCGCCAGTCTAAAGCCGTCAAGGCTGCGGCGGCTGCCCTCAAATTCGGCCGCCACATGGTCGAACCGGGCAGCGGTCTGAAGGTCGGAAAAACTGGTGATGACCCGGCGGCGGGGGTATAGGGTGTTTCGTGTGTCACCTCTCTGGGCGGCGCAGTAAAGGGTAAAAGACATTGATAAAGCTCCTCTGTTCTGGTGAAAACTCACATCTCAGTTGACCCGGCGAACACCCTCGGCCTCAGCTGCTGCGGGCGTGTCGGTGCCGTTCAGGTAGGCCGCCAGACTGTCAAGGTTGACAAGAATGCGGCGGCCGCAGCGGATGGACTGCACTGCCCCCTCTGCACAGAGAACACGGACGCGATACACGGCCAGACCGCTACGGCTGGCGGCATCGGTGATGGAACACATAGTAGGTAGCGACATTATAAAAGCCTCCTTGTTGTAGTTAAACGTGGCTTAAAGGTACTTGACAGCGCTGTTCTGTGATGATAGTATAGCATTAGGAAATCTAAATGTTAAGCTATATTTCAAAATGAAATAATCGAGAAAAATCTGATAGCGATATTTCAAGGAGGCTATAAAATGGGCATTGAACTTGCACGGCTGCAAGGAGCTTTTGCAGCGTATCAAAAACAGCTTGGCGTACGAACACAAAGTGATCTTGGCGCGGAAATCCATGTGCAACAGTCCACTGTTTCCAACTGGCTGCGGGGCGCTCGCTCTGTTCCTGCGGAAAAGGTGCCAGAACTCGCAAAGGCTCTCGGATGTTCGACCGACTATCTTTTCGGACTGACCGACCAACCCGCACCAGACCCGAACGCAAGAGGCGCAGGAGAATATACAGGTCTCAGCCCGGCGGCAATCTCCGCACTGCATGCTATGGAAACGGCGCCATTCATTGCAGATTATACAAAAATGGCGCTGGAAGGTTTTCCCCGGCTCGGCAGTGCGGCAGATGTAAAAACGGCCCTCTCGCGGCTGCTGTGCATGGATGAAATGCAGCGGGCGCTTGCATCTATTGAGCCATGTAAAGAGGCCCGGCGGGTGGCCATTGCCTCGCAGGACTGGGAACAGCAGGAGCAGCGGAGCAAGGCCGAATTTGAAGCAGAGTATCTGCGTTTCCGAATTATTGATGCAGTCACACACTGTATCGACGATCTTTTGAAGGAGGAGTAAACCGTGGCCAGCATCAAAAAGCGCACCGGCAAAAATGGCGTTTCCTACCAAATCACTGTTTCCGCCGGGTATGATTCAACCGGGCGAAAGATGATACATACCAAAACATGGGCCCCAGAAAAGGGCATGACCCCACGCCAGACTGAAAAGGCTTTGCAGCGGGCCGCTGCTGATTTTGAGCGTGATATCGAGATGGGCTTTCAGCTGGACAACCGCCAAACCTTCGCAGAGTATGCCGGTTATGTGCTTGGCCTCAAAGAACAAGAGGGCCGCAAGGTGCGAACGCTCGACCGGTACAAAGAACTCCTCGTGCGTATCAATCAGGCAATCGGCCATTTGAAGCTCGTGGATATCCGGCCCCAGCACCTGAACGCCTTTTATAAAAACCTTGGCGAAAATGGGCTGCGTAAAGGGAACGGCAAGGCTACGGCAAAGCCTGCTTTCTTTGAGAAGGTCAAGCAGCAGGGCATAAAGCGCCCCGATCTGGCACAGGCCGCCGGGGTGGGCACCTCGACTATTAACGCCATCATGCGCGGGGAGAAGGTACGGCAGGAAAAGGCGCAGGCCGTTGCGCAAGCCCTTGGCGCTCCCCTGTCCGATCTGTTCAAGATGGAGGCGAACACGGCCCCGCTCTCTGCAAAAACCGTTCTGGAACACCATCGGTTGATCTCCACCATCCTTGCACAGGCAGAGAAAGAAATGCTTGTGCCCTACAATGCAGCGGAAAAGGCAACTCCGCCAAAGGTAGCACGGGCAGAGCCGAACTATTTTCAGCCTGCCGAAATCCGGGCGATTCTGGACGCGCTCGACACAGAGCCGCTTAAATGGAAAACCATAGTAAACCTCATGATCGTTACCGGCTGCCGCCGGGGTGAAATTATGGGTCTGCGGTGGGATAGGGTCAGCTTTGACCTGAACCGCATTAAGATTGACCGGGCCTTGCTTTACACAAAGTCCCGGGGCGTATATGAGGACAGCACGAAAACCAGTGATGTACGGTATCTGCGTCTCCCGGCGGAAACTATGCAGCTGCTGCGGGAGTGGAAACAGGAACAGGAGCACAACCGCCTCATGTGCGCCAACCTCTGGACGAATAGCGGCTATGTGTTCACGCAGGACGATGGGCAGCGCATGAACCCAGACAGCATAACCGCTTGGCTGCGGGGCTTCTCTGAACGCCACGGGCTGCCGCACATCAACCCGCACGCATTCCGGCACACGGTCGCCTCTGTCCTGATCTCCAACGGCACAGACGTTGTGACAGTCAGCAAGCAGTTGGGCCATGCCTCCGTCACGACCACAGAGGGATTCTATGCGCACATGATTGAGGAGCAAAAGGCAAAGGCCACAGAGTGCATAGCGGATGTTCTGCTGCGCTCTGGGCGGCGATCTGGCCCCGATCTGAACGCCATCAAGCAGGCATGAAAAAGCCCCGGCGGGAACTCCTGCCGGGGTGTATTTTTGGCTACTATTTGGCTACTACGACCACAGAAAGCTGCTGCACGTCACTAAATGACACTAAAAGTAAAATGACGCTTTATCGCTTTATATAAGACGTTGCAAAACGTGGCGAAATGGACAAACCGCAACTCATAACCCGAAGGTCGTTGGTTCAAATCCGGCCCCCGCAACCACCAAGCATCTTGA
>OOCL01001760.1_pt1 | contig 11560 bp, 9 predicted proteins | sample 1671211 | NCBI WGS metagenome assembly OOCL01 (sample SAMN06348133, study PRJEB24527) | human gut metagenome | biome: human gut; feature: ankylosing spondylitis patient; material: feces | host: Homo sapiens | place: China | collected 2015-10 | reverse complement strand
CAGATATTAATGAAGTATCAAAAAACAGGAATTATGTCATTAAGTAATCTTCTCATTATATTTTCGTCATCGTTTATGGCGCTTTTTCCGGTGATAAATCCTCTGGGAAACGGTTTTGTTGTCAATGGATTTTTTACAGATCTCGATCCTCAACAGCGGAAAGCGGCTATTCAGAAACTGACGTTCAATTTTATAATGATTGGTGTAGGGACGTTGGTGATAGGGCATCTGTTTCTATTGATTTTCGGTTTGGCTATTCCCGTTATTCAGTTGGGAGGCGGAATACTGATCTGTAAGACGGCAATGGAGTTGTTGGGCGATTCGGGTTCTACTGATAAAGGAGAAGAGGCCAGCCAGAATGTGGATGGTTTCAGATGGAAGAATATCGAACAGAAGATTTTTTATCCCATCACGTTCCCTATCAGCATCGGACCGGGTAGCATATCGGTCATCTTTACTTTGATGGCGTCCGCCAGTGTCAAAGGCAAACTATTGCAAACCGGAATTAATTATTTGGTCATTGCGCTTGTCATTATCTGTATGGCGGCCATCTTCTATGTGTTTCTTTCGCAAGGACAGAGGTTCATTCAGAAATTGGGACCTGTGGGAAATCAAATCATTAATAAGCTCGTAGCCTTTTTTACTTTCTGTATCGGTATTCAGATTTCAGTGACGGGTATATCTCAAATATTCCATCTGAATATACTTTGATTGATAGGTATATTCTTATTTGATAGCTAAATACGTATTTGTACTTATTGAAATGAAAGTGATAAAAACAATTAGTTTTTCTTTGCTTTTATAGCCTTTAGGGTGTTTCTTCGTACAGAGCGGATGGCAGGAACCAGTAAGTCCGGTTCCATGATTTCCAGCATGGTACGTAATTCCTGTTGCAGTTCCGGGATGGAGCGCGTCAGTTGATAAGCCAGTTTCATGCAGAGAGATTGCACACCGGCTGGTTCTTCACGTGATATCATGTGTTCCATGCAAAAATCGAGGAAATCCACTCGTGGCGGGTCGGCGGCAGGTTGCTGGCATATCAGGTTCAGGATCATTCTCCGCTTTCCCGAATGTGGGCAGGTCATGGCGGCGTCAATCAACTCGTCCTGTCGTTGGCTCAACCATTCTACATCTGCTTTGGAGAAATGGGTACATACCCACAATGCCTGATAGGAAACAATGTGGTCTTCGTCGAATATCAACTGGTAGACTTCTTCTCTAAGACGCTTGTCGTCCTGTATGAAATGGAGTACTTCTTTGATATCTTCAATGTGTACACGTTCGGATAATCTGGCACGTAGGTTCATGTTTCTTTCCTTTTATCATTAAATTAGCTCAACAAATTGCTTGGGGGCACTTACTCAACTGATGTTTGTTTGATATTAATTTCTGTTACCGGGATTGGCTTCCGGCAGTTGTAAATGAAGAATGGGGAAAGGTTTACCCATGCTGTCCGTTTTATCTCTGCCAATGATCTGGAATCCCAGATGGAGATAGAATTGGAGTGCCTTTTCATTCTGTTCGTTGACATCTACTTTATCCATCTGTTTTTTGTCTCTTGCGTATTCTATTAATCGTTTGCCGTATCCTTTTCCCTGCTCGTCAGGGTGTACAAACAACATTTCGATCAGTTCGTCACTTAGTCCCATGAAAGCGGCAATCTTTCCGTTGGCATTGCGGATAACAAAAAGTTCAACAACTGGTAGATAATGTTCCTGCATCAGTGGTTTGTAAAACTGGATATCTTCTTCCGTCAGGAAATCATGCGTGTGACGGACGGACGTTTCCCATACATGGAGGATTTCTTCATAATCTTCCGGAGTAGGTTGGAAGATGCCGGGGAGATAATAACACTGGTGGTCGTAGATATTTCCGTTGTAAGTCAGTTCTGCCTGATGAAGTGTACCTTCATAGATGAAACCGTTCTTTTTCAGTACTTTCTGCGAACGTTTGTTGTGCGGATAACAGGTAGCTGTGATGAGGCTAAGCCGCAATTCTTCAAAGCCATAGTTGAGGACACCCTGCACTGCTTCGGTCATGTATCCTTTGCCCCAATAAGATTCGTCGAGCCAGTAACCCAACATTCTCACTTGCGGATTTTCGCGTTTAGGATCGGGGATAATTCCTACGGAACCGATTAGCTGTTTTGTATCTTTTAGTATCACTGCCCATATCCCCTCCTGATTGATAAATGTGGAATGAAGTATCCGGCGGGATTCATCCAATGTGCGATGGGGCGGCCATCCAGCATTGTTTCCCAGATTCGGGTTCTGGCAGCAAGCGAAAAATGTTTCTGCATCTCTTTCTTCGAAAGGGCGGAGAAATAAACGTTCTGTATGGAGCGTCACGGGGGGAATATTTTCTATGTCAGTTTCCTGTCTTGCTTTGTTTTTCGATTCGTTTGCTGTTTTCCGATATACGCACTCAATCCGGTTTCCGTCAGGATCGAGGACTACACTTTCAAAGTATCCGTCTCCCGAAGTACGCGGTTCACCGGCGATGGTATATCCTTCCGAACGCATCTGTTCGGTGAAACGTAATACTTCTTCCTGGCTGGGAAAGGTGAAAGCAAAGTGTGTTAGTCCGACCCTATTTTCTTCAATGGGTGTGTTTTGTACGTCTGTACGGCTCATGAGTTCCAAGTCAGTTCCCTCTCCGAAAGAAACAAAGTATGACTCAAATCCTTTCTTGGGATTAATGTATTTCTCATTGCTTTTTCCTCCGAAGAAACGGACATAAAATTCTTTTAATTCTTCCAGCCGGAAGGTCCAAATGGCAATATGATGCAGTTTCATATAAATGTTTTTTTAATTCCTATTACTTTTTACTTTGTTTCAATCCTGATTCGCACCGAACGTGTTTTGTGTCGTTCCTAATGCTGTATTACGTATTCGTAAACGATGCGGGAAATATCGGCGATAGTCTTACTGTTCGCCTGACTGTTTTCTTCAGAATCCTTCACGAAGACAGCTATGCTATAAGTACGTCCATCGGGTAAAAGAACGAAACCGATGTCATTACAACCAATCTGTTGTCCTTTCGCATTACGGTCTCCTGTTCCGGTTTTGTGACCTACGGTTACTTTTTTATCAAGCAACGGAGCAACCAAACGGTCTTGCCCGGTTTGACATTCCACCATTGTCTGATATATAAAGTCTTTGTACACTTTTGCAAACAAAGGTTTCTTGCGGAATATCTCCAATAATTCGGCAGCAGCTAACGGAGTGGTCCAGTTTTGATAACACAGATTCAAGTCTTCGTGCATCGCCGTTTCTGTTCCGACGATGGCGCACTCCCGAACTCCTAATGAATGGATATACCTATTCACAGCTTCCGGACCACCTTGATAGTTGAAAAGAATATCGCAAGCATTGTTATCGCTCTGCTGAAGTGTGTATCTTAACAGGTCGGCAATGCTCATTTCAATTCCCCCTTGCGGATATTTATCTCGCAGCGGACTGTAAGTATCCGGCTTTAAATCTGATTTTTTGATTGGCAACCGGGTGTCTAGTGATTGTTTTTTCTTTCCCATATAATCGGCTAATGCCAACGCCTGATGAAACTTGAATACGCTCATCAACGGGTAGTGAGTGTCATTATTGACAGTTACCGTATCTTTTCCGTTAATAATAACGGCAATCCCTATTTCGGCTTTCTTATCTTTGATTGCCTGTTTCAACTGTGTTTCAAGTTTGCTTTGTTGGGCAAGCAGGAGGGTGGGTACTAAACAAAGAAGCACTATGAATGAACGCATAATCAATTTCCTCTTTTAACGGGTTACTAATTCTCTATTGAAATCACATTCTCTATTGAAGTCACAAAGGTATAAATAGTAATTGCCTTTGCAAATTCTCATCCCAAAATAGTGATGTCGGATAAGAAATTCCTACTTTTGTGAATTAATCAATAAGTGAATAGATATTATGTTAAAATGTCAGTCGGAATTGTTTCAGCCGTCATTGAAATTGGTGGATGGCTTGAAGATGAATACAAAAGAGGAATTAAAGAGGATGGCGAAAATTTTGCTTTTACCTGTTCCTACCAAGTTGCACAAGGATGAGTATGTAACTTATTTTGCAGAAGCTGTTTTGACCTGTCCTGAAATGTGGCTTTCCCGGTTGACGCATTATGAACTGGCATTACTTGATAAGTTAGTGAAAGCGGGATCTGGTAGTTACGTAGAATGTACAAATTCTTTTTTGGTGACTACTTTGGAAACTCTTTCTTTCATAGCAACGGACTGTAGTCACATGGATGAGAGTAAAGTCCGTTATATGATCTGCGATGAATTGCGTGAGGCAGTAGCTCCTTATCTGAATAAACTGTTGACTTCCCAAAAGCAATCTGTTCGTTTTATGATAGAACAGTATGCCTGTGGAATCGTAAATTTATATGGTTTTCTCTCTTATTCGGACTTATTGTATATACTGGTAGGCTATTTGCAGCATTCAGTGACAAAAGAAGAAATAGCTGACAGTTTGGCTAATTCGGCATTGATACAGCGACTAACCTTTGAAGTGGAAGATGGTTATAATACAAACCTTTACATAGAGTCTCCTTTTTTGGATGATTTTGAATCTTTGGAGGAGCAATTGTATCTGCGCCGTGATATACCGGACAGGAAGAAGTTTTCTAAAGAGGAAGCCTTTTCAGCGGGCATGATGCCATTGAGTATCATTCCTAATCCGTGTTGGGATGAATTGAAGGAGTATATGATGAAGAAACTGGGATATACGGAGGAAAAAGCGGATAGCAGTTTGGCATATTTGTGGTTTACTGCTCAAACGGAAGAAAATTCAACGTCTATTATTACTTCAATGATTAGCCACAAACTTTCTTCCATGCAGGAACTGCAAGAGGCCATTGAACTATTTATGGATTATGTGAATCATTGTCCCCGTTGGTTTCTGAAAGGCTATTCTTCAGAGGAGGCATTCGTTTTATTTCAAAAAGACAAATTTAGAAAGAATCCTCCCCGCATTGTTGCAGGTCCAAATATGAAGGCTGCCGGTATGGACATTACTCCGGAAATACAGGCAAGGATAGACAATCTGTTTCGTGGCATGCCTTCCGAACACACGGTCGGAAGGAACGATCCTTGTCCCTGTGGAAGCGGGAAGAAGTATAAAAAGTGTTGTGGAAGAAATAATTAAGAAAAGGACGATTGCGGAAGAATATCCTGCAACGAGACGTATTATGGATTTGGAAGAACAGTGAATTAGATGAGTACTTTTCGTTCCATAGAAGAACTGGTCAAGAGTCTCGACCGGGAGAAAGAGCTCTTGAAAGAAATGTTTGCTAAACGGAAATCTCTTTCGTTCCGCTACGATTATGCGCTTGAAATGACAGAGTACAAAGAAGAGCGTATCCGCTATCTGATAGACTATGGAGTCATCCGGGACACTGGCGACTTCCTTGAAATGGAGGATATTTATCTGAAATTCTTTGAAGATGTGCTCGAAGTAAATGAAGAAATCAATGTATCTTTCGTGCAGGATTACCTGACACGACTGAATGAAAACATTGACTATTACTTGAAAGAGAATAACGAACAACGTAAATACAACTACCAGCGTGAAGTGAAACGCTGCCTGAAAAACATCGCTCTGACTACAGTCCGCAATGTGATGGATTTGAAAAGGAACATGGATAATACTTATAAGAACGAACCGAATTATAAGATAAAGAAAACCAAACTTGTCCGCCTTGATGAGAAACGGAACAATATTGCTCTGCTGATCCGTAAAAGTGAGGAATTGATAGACTACGGACAGCCTGTTTTTTTCCGGGTGGCGATGGACGTACAAATGCGGAATGTAGTAAGTGACGTGAAACTTCAGCTAAATGACTCGTACCATAACCTGATTGAAATCCAGAAACAAATCATCCATTATCTGAATCTGATAGATTATCAGAACCGTATCTTTGAGAAAGTAAAGAAGTTGAAGTACTTGAAAGATCAGTTTCTGTTGGAAGAACATACCAGTATCCGTTCGGTTGCAGCGCAAAAGAATCCCGTCTGGATGGAGTCGCAGGTTGGTTATCGCATCAAGCTTTCCATTGATAATCTACGGACTTCCGATGAGGCTTTTCAGATTTTGAAGAAACTTGTCGCGCGGCAGAGAAATTCTCCGAAAGGAATGAAACAACTGGCAGATGCCATTCCGGAAGGATATCTGGATGGGCAGTCGCAAATGATAGATACCGTAAACTTGCAGGAGGTGCATAATTCATTTATGGCATCCAGCACCCATCTGTTCTCTTTTGTGATGAACTATCGCTACCGGAAAGAGGTGACACGTGGAGAGAAATTAATCTTTTTCTGCCAACTGGCATCACAGTATGCCGACGAACTTCGCTTTACGGATACTTATGAAATCTCCGACGAAGTGGAATACCCTTTAATATATGCCAAATGACGTATGCTGAATACTAAACACAGATGACCATGAAATACACTGAAGAGATATTTAATATACTTAGCAAAGGGGGATTCATTTCTTCCAACAGTGTCTCTACCCAAGTAAAACGCTTGTATGATGCCATTGAGGAAGATTTACCCGATTATTATGATTATTACAAAGGTATCGGCTTCTATCTGGAAGGCGGTGACGGTTATTACTACTTTACCCGCAAGGAATCGAAAGTCGATTTGGAACGTAAACTGGAGGCGATTCAGAAGTGGATTGATTACCTGAGTTTCCTGAAAACCTATCATTCGGCATTCGGCCCGGGATTCCTGTTCCGTGCCGCTGATATTGAGATTCAGATAGGATGCGATATTGAACTGAAAGAAAAGGCAACCAAACTGTTTTCGGATAAGAAGAAATATGATGAGGTAGTCGGCAAACTGCTGAAAGAACTGGAGAGCATAGGACTGATAGAGAAAGAAAACGAACTCGACGGGACATATAAAGTTTTGTCGGCTTTCCATTATATGGAAGACTTGGTTGATTGTATCACAATTTCAGAGGAGGTGCAAGATGAGATACCTGAATAAGATTATTTTTCTGAACAGTGCCCATATTCCATACGCAGAAGTGAAGTTGGATGGGAACGTACATTTTATAGGTACGCAAGGTGTCGGTAAGAGTACGCTGCTCCGTGCCATCCTCTTCTTTTACAATGCTGACAAACTAAGACTGGGTATTCCGAAGGAGAAGAAAAGCTTCGATGCTTTTTACTTTCCATACGCCAATTCTTACATTATCCATGAAGTGATGCGGGAGAATGGGGCGTATTGTGTGGTAGCTGCCAAATCCCAGGGACGGGTGTTTTTCCGTTTTATTGATGCGCCATTCCAACAGGACTGGTTCATTGACGAACACAATGTGGTACATTCCGAGTGGGGACGCATCCGCGAACATATCGGTTCGAAGATTCAGATTACTGCACAAGTGACTAGTTATGAAATGTATCGGGACATTATTTTCGGTAATAACCGCAAGCACGAAATGATACCCTACCGCAAGTTTGCCATTGTGGAAAGTGCAAAATATCAGAATATTCCCCGTACGATACAGAACGTCTTTTTAAATTCCAAACTGGATGCTGACTTTATAAAAGATACCATTATCCGTTCGATGAGTGATGAGGATATTTCTGTCGATTTGGACTTCTATCGTAGCCAGATAAAGGAATTCGAGCAGGAATACAGGGACGTGATGCTTTGGTTTACAAAGAACAAGAATGGAGAAGTGCCTGTCCGGAAGATGGCGGAGAAAGTAATGAACGCCTATCGTGACTTGATTTATACTCAAAAGCAGATTGGTGAAGGGCGTGCGGAGCTTAACTTTGCGGAGAAACAGGCTTTGCATGAGATTCCGTTAGTGAAGGAAGAACAGGCTAAAGCGGAGACGGAACGTGAACGGTTGCTGCGGCTTATGGGTGAACTGCAACAAAAGTACACCAATGAGCGTGATGGCTTAATTAGGGATATAGGTATAATAAACGATTTGCTCAAAAAGATACGTGAGAAACGTCTGCATTACGAGCAGATGCAGATTGAAGAAATCATCAAACGGGTATCTTGCGAAGAATTACTGATTCAGGAACTTGAACAAGTCCGGAATATGAAATCGGAACTGACAAGAGCTTATGAGGACGTATTGAGTAAGTACCGATTGCTGTTTGAGAAACTGGAAGCTGATTTCCGTACTTTTGAGAATAGCCAGCAAGCACGGATAAATGCTCGGAATGCGGAGATTGCCGGCAAGCAGGAAGAATTGATGCAACAGCTTCGTGTGGAAGAAGAAAAAGTAAGGGTAACGCAAGAAGAGAAAGTGCAGACTGTGGATAATCGTATCCGGCAGTTGCGCGACGAACAGGCACAGTGTAACCTGAAACTTCAAAAGGTGAAATACGAACATCCCCATCAAAAGGAAATGTCCGATTGTGAAGACGGCATCAACGAACTGCGCAAAAAGGACAAGGAACTGGAACTTGGCATCCGTCAGCAGCAAGGAGAAATAAAGCAGTTGAGACAGGAGTGTGAATGGAAAGTGAAAGAATTGAAATGGGAATTTCAGACAAAGATGGAGACCGTTCGTAAAGAACGGAGCGCGATTGAAGAACAGTTGCAAACATTGGACGCCTTGATTGAGAAACGAAAAGGTTCTTTGTGTGAATGGCTGGAGAAGAACAAACCGGATTGGCAGGAGACGATAGGCAAGGTGGCGGATGAGGAACTGGTGTTGTACAACAATGAACTGCAACCTCAATTAGTGAATAAGGAAGCTACTTTGTTCGGCGTTTCACTCAATCTGACAGCAATCGAGCGTTCTGTCCGCACTCCCGAGGAAATGAAGCAGGAGCGCGATAGGCAACAAGCAGCCCGGCAACTCTGTACCGACCGTCTCACCCGACTGACGGAAGAAGAGGGGGAAGCTGTTTCTTCTTTGGAGAAGAAGTATTCGAAGCAAATACATAGTATTTTGGAAGAACAACATCTGATGGAAGCCGAGCGAATGCAGATTCCTGCAAAATTGAAGAATTTGCAGGCTGATTACGCCTCATGGAAGACGAAGGAAGAGGAATGGAAAAGAGGATGTACCGAAGAATTACAGGCGCAACTGAATGAAATCGGACATCGTCTTTATGTGGCGGAAGGCGAGAAGGAGAAGCATTTGGCGGAACGGGAAAAACTGTTGAAAGCTTGCCGGAAAGTGTATAATGACAGCAGGACGGAACTCCGGAAGGAACTGGAGGAGTTTGTTGCCGGCATTCAGCAAGAGATAGAGCGGATGAAACAGCAAACTGCGGAGCGGAAAAAGGAATTGAAGCAGGCGCAGGAGAATGAATTGAATGGAAAGGGTGCTGATACGGTCACTATCCGCAAGTATGATGACAGGCTTGCCGAAATAAATAAAGAATTGGATTATATTGGCAAATCCCGTCCGCAAGTTCTTTATTATGAAAAAGACAAGGAGGAACTGTTTGATAAAGAACCTGCTACGCGAAGCAGGAAGAAAGAACTGGATGCGAAGCTAGTTGCATTGGACGAACGTTTCGCTCTGAAAAAGGAGAAGTTGCAGGTTCAGAAAAAAGGGGCGGACGAGCATCTCGAGCGGATTGGCAAAGAATTGCACTTATTGGAGGACGGGTTGAATAAAGTGGATATGTTCCGGAAAGATGAAACTTTCTGTCCGCCTTCTGTGATAGAAATAGGAGAGAAGCCTACTCGGAAAAATTGCGATGTTATTGTGGAAGAGTTGAAGTCGCTCATCGTATCCACTATCAGAAAAACAGAAGAATTCAAGAAAGCGGTGACGCAGTTCAATGGAAACTTCTCGTCAAAAAACACGTTTCATTTCCGTACGGAACTGGTTGGAGAACAGGATTACTATGATTTCGCTTCCAATCTGTGCGAGTTTGTGGATAATGATAAGATTTCCGATTATCAGAAACATATCAGTGAACGGTATACGGATATAATCCGCCGGATTTCGCAGGAAGTGGGAGGACTGACCCGTAATGAAAGCGAGATACACAGAACAATAAAGGATATCAACGACGATTTTGTCAAGCGGAATTTTGCCGGAGTAATAAAGGAAATAGCTCTTCGCCCGCTTCAGAGCAGCGATAAACTGATGCAGTTATTGCTGGAGATTAAACGGTTTAGCGATGAGAACCAATATAATATGGGAAAGGTTGATTTGTTCTCGCAGGATTCCCGTGAAGATGTCAATGCGGTGGCTGTCCAGCATTTGTTGTCGTTTATGAAATTCCTGCTTGACGAGCCGGGACGCAGACGGTTGGCGCTTGCCGATACATTCAAACTGGAGTTCCGCGTGAAAGAGAATGATAACGATACGGGATGGGTGGAGAAGATTGCCAATGTAGGTTCTGACGGCACGGACATTCTGGTAAAAGCAATGGTCAATATTATGCTGATTAATGTGTTCAAAGAAAAGGCGTCACGTAAGTTTGGTGACTTTAAAATCCATTGTATGATGGATGAAATAGGCAAGTTACACCCCAACAATGTGAAAGGTATTTTGGACTTTGCCAATTGCCGGAATATTTTGTTGGTAAACAGTTCTCCCACTACTTACAATGTGGAAGACTATCGTTATACCTATTTATTGAGTAAAGACGGGCGGTCAAATACACAGGTTGTCCCATTGTTAACCTATAATAAGATAGAAAAATGAGTGGCAGTTTATTTACATTGGCAATGGCGAGGCTAGTTCTGAAAATGCTGGGCGGCGAGCTCATACCTTACACAAAGTTTGATGGACTGATAGCAAATAGATTAATGGATGAGGGAATCATCACTATTGTTCCCCGAGGGAGTAAGCGTAGTTTTCGTATGATTGACCCGGAAGGATGCCGTATCTACATCTCCCAGAATTATACTTCCGGCATGGAGCTGGAAGATTGGATTGAGATGAAGAACTGTCCGGATGAAGTGTCGCGTTCGGAGCAAGTGGCGAAGGCGGGGGACTCTAAATTGAGATATACCCGTACGTTCAAAGGTTTTCTCCTTAATTGTTATACGCCTATAGAAGCTACGTTTCATGGCGAACCATGTGTGCTTTCTCCCTTGCAAGGCACTTCTATTTTCATGCAGGATTACGAATATTTCCGTATTCCTGAAGATGTTGTAGTAGTGGGTATAGAGAATGGAGAGAATTTCCAGCATATCCGTGCCCAAAAGTACTTGTTTGAAGGAATGAAAGTTCTTTTCGTGTCCCGTTATCCGCAATCGAAGGATTTGTGTAACTGGCTAAAGATAATTCCCAATCGCTATATTCATTTCGGAGATATAGATTTGGCTGGCATTTCTATCTTTTTAAATGAATTCTATGTCAAATTGGGCAACCGTGCGGAATTTTTCATTCCTGCGGATGTGAAGAAACGCCTCAAGGACGGAAACCGGCAGCTTTATGATAATCAGTATTTGCGTTATAGGGCTATGTTGGTTTCTGACGAACGTTTAAGACCATTGGTAGCAATGATTCATAAATATGGGAAAGCGTATGAACAAGAAGGATATATAAAGTATTAGATTAGTTATATCAGCATCTCTATGAAATAAAAAACAAAATATATCTGTCAT
>OOCL01001758.1_pt1 | contig 11568 bp, 10 predicted proteins | sample 1671211 | NCBI WGS metagenome assembly OOCL01 (sample SAMN06348133, study PRJEB24527) | human gut metagenome | biome: human gut; feature: ankylosing spondylitis patient; material: feces | host: Homo sapiens | place: China | collected 2015-10 | reverse complement strand
TCGCAGCGGCTCCGGTGCCCGCGCCGCCTGCCGTACCCGCCCCGGCCCCGCCGCCGCCAACGCCCGAAGCCGCCCGCACGGCTTCCGAGCGCTTCAGCGCCACGCGGATCCGTGCGAACAGCTCCTCGATCGCAAACGGCTTGGTCAGGTAATCGTCGGCGCCGGCGTCGAGCCCGGCAACCTTGTCCATCACGGCATCGCGCGCGGTGACCATGATCACCGGCACATCCTTGTGCTTGCGGACACGCCGCAGGACCTCCATGCCGTTGAGCTGCGGCAACAGCACATCGAGCAGAATCAGATCGTAGTCGCGCTCCAGCGCCAGGTTCACGGCGGTGCGGCCGTCGGCGGCGTGCTCCACTTGGTAGCCCTCGTGCTCCAGCTCGAGCGTCACAAAGCGGGCGATTTTCTCCTCGTCCTCTACGATCAGGATTCGTGCCATACGTGCCCCCATCTGCGATTACTTGTCGTCGTTCAGATTTTTCTTGATGCCGTCCGCGGCGTCGGCGGCGTGATCCATCAGGTTGTTGATACTGCCGGGCACGTCGCCGTCGCTATCGATGCGGTACCGCATGCCAAAAAACAGGCCAAGCAGCATCAGCCATATCGTAGCGCCCCAGGCAAACAGGGCGACGATAGGGATCAGGATGGGGATGTTGAGGATGATCGCATCGCGGCGCGTGGCGATAAACTTGGTGTCCAGGCTCAGGCGGAAGAGCTTTTTGAGGTACTCCCATACGCTGTCCATTTTCTTAGAGAAGTCGGTCTTTTCGCTTGACTTTTCGTAGGCGGCCTGCGCGGCGACCATCTCGGCCGAGGGTTCATCGACTGGCTCGGACTCGGTGGCGGCGTGTGCCGACGTGGTCTGGGTCTTGCCCTGCGACTCGAGCCAAATGATGGCATCCAGCACGTTGCCGTCGGCAGCGTCGAGTGCGGCCTTGGCATCGGTGTAGCTCACGTTGCACTTGGTGCGGATGGTTTCAACTTTTTCGAGGTCGTCCATGACCTGTCCTTTCGTTCGATGGGCGCGACGCCGGGCGATCTGCCCGGGCGCGAGCGTTGCGTTCGGCGGCCTGCGTTGCGCGGCGCCGCCCCGCCCTTGGTCGAACTCTATAGTGCGGGTTATAGATTAAGCGATTCTTGAGCCAAGATTAATGTTGGATGAGTTTTTGGGTGGCGGTGGGCACAGGCGGCCTTTGAGGCAAGCGCAGGCCGAGCGGCTAGAGCCCAAGGGTAAATTTGTGTCCGCACGGCGAGATATACTTATTGTCAACGTTGAGGGCGCGTCAGGGCAAAGCTGCCTGGCGCCCGCGAAATCAGAGGGGCCGCCGTGCCGCATGGCGCAAACGAGTGGGGTCCCGACGCAAACGGGGGGTCATACGTGCATATCTACGCTATGAGCGACATTCACGGGTGCTTGGACGCCTTTAAGGCATCGCTTTCCACCGTCGACCTCGATGCCGAGGACTCCAAGCTGGTTTTGCTTGGCGACTACTGCGACCGAGGCCCCGATTCACTCGGGGTCTTCGAGCTCGTCATGGACCTGCAAAAGCGCTACGGCGATCGCGTCGTGGCGCTGCGCGGCAACCACGAGGAGATGTTCCTCGAGTACATTGACGAGGTGAAGGACCCCAATTTCACGCAGGCATGGATACTTGCCGACAGCAATCTGGCAACGGCCAAGAGCTTCCTAGACGCCGAGGCGTTCAAGCATGTTAAGCACCTTTTGAGGCTCAGGAGGTTCGAGGAGGCCTATGCCTATACGGTTGAACGCATGAAGGCCGAACATGCGGACATTATCGCGTGGGTCCGCAAACTCCCTTACTTTTACGAGAGTCCCTTCGGTCAGGTCTTTGTGCACGCCGGCATTGACGAGGAAGCCGGGGAGTACTGGAAGCTTGGCACGTCTGACGAGTTGTTTACCATGATGCCGCCCGATTACGTGGGGCGTAAGTTCTACCTGGATGTTATCGCCGGACACATCAACACCGAGGCGGTCTCGGGCATTGCGGGCTACCGCGGTATCTGGCATGACGGGGCCAGCCATTACTGCATTGACGGGAACGTAGTTCAGCACGGCGAGGTCGTCGTGCTGAACTACGACTCGAAAACAGGGAAGTACAGCGGGCAAGGGCTGGAGTAGGTTGGTGGGCGATTATTTGTCTGCTAGTTTACGCAGTGCTTTTATAAGCCATCCGTTCATCGCTTCCGAGGGATATGTTATTGTCCTGGGCTTTGGGGCCGTCTCCGGTTTAACAAGCTGTAGCTTGATGCGCCTGTTTTCAGGCTGGTTAGGGGAACACAATAACTGTAAATGCAGCGCACCTAAATCGCCCATGTCCCACGATTTAATATGTTGATACAGGCAATGATATTCGTGCTGCTCATTGCTTAAGGCATGGGCGACATCGAGATAAGCGAGCTCGGAGATGAGCACATGCCATTGCTGGTTTAAAAATCGTTCGCCATTCTTTCCTTTAATTAAAAAGGGATCAAAGGCATCGATTTCTGCAACCGTATCTTTATCGAAGTAAAAATGATAGTGCTGCTGATCGTCGGTGCGGCGCTTGAGCACAAGGTAGAAAGTGGCGTCATCTGCTGATGCTTTTATGCCATTATCTTCACACCAGGCATTCCATGTATTGTTTTTGAGAGCAGCTTTCATCCCCTTAAGTTTGTTTTCATCAAGACCATTTAGAGTGAGCACTGTCTCACCAAGCTTGTAGGCATCGTCCTTGGTGCAGCTTTCAGGTTTATTGCACAGAGCGACAAAGTCCTTGACGTCTATTGGGTCGCTATGTGGCTCTTCAATTGGGGATACACTGTTGCGCGCGCTGTCGACACGGCTGAAAAACTCCCGAAGATTGTCCAAAACGGCGTGGTTGACTTCGTTCATATCTGGATTCCTTTCTCATCAGGAAACATGTCTCATTATAGGCATGCCTGCGGTCGTAGCGGCCAGGGGCGCAAGCATTAGTGAGGGTCCCAGAGAAGGCGAAAGACGGGCCCTCGGAACAGCCAGGAATCAAGGTCTAATACTTTTCCTGAGAAGTGAACGAGCTAAATCGAACCCCCGAAGCATCGACACTTTAGAGGTTCCGTTTCCTGCAGTTTTAACGTTGGAATCCTGCGATTTTGCCACTGGAAAATGAGGATGCTCCAGGGGTCCAAAAACAGACGTTCACTTCACGGAAAAGTATTAGACCTCGATGGAGAAGAGCTGTTGCCAAGCAGCAGGGCAGCGGCAGAAAAGGGACAAACAAGGCATGCCGATCATATAGAATCAAAAACACGTTGCAAAAGTCTGAAAATATCCTACAATTGCGACATGAAGTACTTTAGCAACATAACGGCGATAAGTGAGCTTTCCGAGAGCGAGGGCGTGTTCACTACGGCCCAAGCGGCTCGCATGTTCATCTCTCGAGATGCGCTGGCACACTCATGCCGCGCGGGGCGTCTTGAGCGGATATGCCACGGCGCCTACCGGATGGTTGGAACACAGCGCCGAGACACCGACGAGCTCAACGCTCTTTGGAAGCTCACCAATCCCTCCCTTTGCGCGTGGGAGAGAAAGCGCCAGTGGGATGGCATTGCCGTGAGCGGTACGACTGCGGCGAACCTACAGCAAATGGGCGATTTCTATCTGTCCCCCTACAGAATGACCGCACCCATGCGCATCAATACAAGAAACGAATCCCTTTCTTTTGCAAAGCGCGAGATTGCTGAGCAGGATATCGTTTGGCTCGACGACCTGCCGGTAACCAAACCCGAGCGCACGCTTGTCGATCTTTGCCTCGATTGCGAGGATCCTTCATTAATCATCGATGCCTATCACGACGCGCTTGGGCGTGGGCTCGATACGCAGCGGCTGAAAGAACTCGTGGAAGAGAACTCTAAAACCGCCAAACGACGCGAACTGATGAGGCCATTGCTGGTTGTGCTAAACGGCTAATGCGAAACGGAGGACATGGGATAGTTAAGCCGGCGGCAGGACCAGTTCCTGCCGCCGGCTTGGGACGTTGCTGCCGTCTATGCTCTATTCGCAGGTCTGGTCGACCACCTGAGTGACGGCCTTCTTTGCGGCTTCGAGGTCGCGCTGGGCTTGGGCGACGGCAGCCTCGGCTTGTTTCTTTGCGTCTACGACCTCGGCGAAGCGATTGATGGATTCGCTGTACTCGCGCGTGCGCGGGTCGAGCGCTGGCGGGACTTCGATCTCGAACAGGTCGTTAGGGCGGATGGCGCGGATGCTGGCTGCTTCGGTTAATGCTTGAATCAGCTGCGCTCCATGGCCTTCTGTAAGGTATCCAACGATTATCTCCGAAAACACCACGCGCTCCTCTTCGGTCATCGTTTGGAACGACGGGCGAATGACGGTGGTGTTATGCGAAGCAACCAGGTGTTGCTTCGCGTCATCGGCGCTGACGACGAGCAGGTTGGACGCGCCGTAGCGACCCAGCATGCGTGGCATGACGATATCTCCAGCGCGGAGTTCGTAGCGATCGAGAACGCTGGGGTTCACCTTTACGATTTTGGAATCCGAGCCATTTGCACTCTCTACAGCATCTACGGGTAGAAGGTTGCCGTCTTGAAAATCCTGAGATGAGATGCGGCGTACCTCGATTGCATCAATGTCGTTTGATGTGGTGCTCTCGCGGGGCATAAATGGAGCTACTCGCGTAAAAGCGTCACCGAGCGTAGCCCTGTAGTTTCGGGTGAGGCTGATAAGGCTGATTTTGCCTTTTGAGAGGGCTGCGCGATGCAGCAGCAATTCACGCGTGGCAAAAGTGGACGTTTCGATAGGCGTTGATCTGGACGTATTGGTATCAATGCGGGTCCAGTCGGGGGAGATAGCAAAGGTGATATCTGAGTAATACGATGTTTCTGTCACATATCGAAAACGCGGCCCGGATTCGATTGCGCTGCGAAATGCAACGCTGCGATTTCCCGAAGACAGTATGAGAAGCGCGCTTGTCATGTAGGGCCTGGGTTCAGAAAGTGGCAAATACACGACGCTCTCGATGAGTCCTTCGCGTATCAGGATCGTGCGCGCCTGCTCGGCTTTATCGAGTAGGTCGGCGGGCAGCACTACGGCTGCGCGAGTGCGATTCGAAAGGGCGAGCGCATACAGACACCAAATAAAGGGACCCCAGTCACAGAAATCGAGGTAGCCGGGCTCTAAGTAATCGATCAAGGCGATACATTCTTTTTCGATGTCGTGTTTGCCCGTACAGTAATACCCCGATGCGTCGATAAACACCGGAGCCTCATCGCCATTGCCCGCGCCCTGCCTGCCGGGTTCAAGCTCGCAAATATCGGGTACGCCGTTGCTGTTCAGACTGAAACATTCACGAAGCGCCTTACAGTCGATGGCGCCAGGCAGACGGACGGTGAGTAGACGGCTGCCCTGCTCCAGATTAAGCGCGCGTGAGAGGGCGGCGGCGGTGAGACGTGGCAATGATGTTGTTTCACGCATGTATAGAGCCCTTTCTTCTTAGTGGGTTATATATTAGCAGAAAATTTTGAAAATTTCTAATGACGAGAACAAAGTACCGTGCTATCCTCGAAGCAATCCAAAACCAACTCAATACAAACTGCTTGATGCAATCGCTACACAGCTTTTAGGTAAACTGCGCTATCAAGCAGGGTGATTTCACTAACGAAGCTACAGGTTAGGTCGATTGTCATGGTCCATGCCTCAGACAATTCTAAAACCTAGAACAGACTTATCGACAAACATCCGCAACCGGATAGGAAGAAGCATTCATGAAGAATGAAGACAGCATTTACGAGGTGTTCCTCAACACGATCGACGAAGATCTCCGTTGCATGTGCGAAAAGAACGGGAAGGCAGAGCAGCCGCTTCCGTATCCGTACTGCGGCGAGCAGGATACCGAGCGCTTGGCCAAGGCACTCGTTGATGTGCTGGAAAAGCACTCGCCCGATATTCCCGGGCTGGTGCCCGAGCAGTATCGAGACGATGTGCACGAGGCCCGCGAGCTTTTGGCCGCAGCGTCGCTCGCTTTGTTGTCGCTGTATTTTCCCCAGCGCGATAACTGCGCGCACTGCATGGCCATCTTAATTGGCATGTTTGAGCACGGAAGCAATCCGCGCTTTAAGTCGAGCGGTGTGCGCATGTTCGAGCAGGTTACGACAGGTATGAAGTACTCGTCTGAACAAGGTGGATATATTCTGTCTCGCTTTGTGCGAAGCATCGACTACAAAAGACCCTGCGACCACGTGCATCGCGATGGGTCGCGCGGTTTTACGGCGGACGAGGACGATGCCGTCATGTTTTATAAGCGCTATCTCAAGGTGCAGAGACGCGTCTTCGATACCAGTCCGCGTTTCAACTTTGAGCTATGCGTCAAACGCCCGTTTGAGGCGCTTTCGGACAATCGACAGAACTTTTATTGCATGGAGGAAAAGATGGAAATCGATTTGGCAACTAAGGTGCAGGAGCTCCGGGACCGCTACACCCTCAACTACGCTCAGGCCAAGGGGTATGACCTGCTCGATAAGCTGATGATCGAGTCACTGCTTGCGTATCTGCGCGACGGGACGGTTTCAACCGCGGCACGTGAGAGCTATGTGGCGCAAACCGAGCGCCTGATTGACGGCGTGGTCAAGTTGCCGCGCGCGGCGAACCCCAAGGAGGGCGCAGACGTCGACCGTATTTCCTAGCAACTAAGCAGATCTTTTGACAAGAAAGGGGCCGTGATATGTCGGTCATTAAGATGTACGGCTATGAGGCCGCGCAGCAAACGGAGTATCAAACCAAGAAGTGGGCGACCAGGGAGGAAATGCAGACGCTGTCATCCGGCGACGAGCAGCGCGATGTGATCTTGGCGCATGATGCCACGGTGGCTTTCTACGAGGGCGACAAGCACTGGGAGACGAGTGTATCCAACAATGTGTTTGCCTTTGGCGGGACCGGCAGCGGCAAAACAGCAAGTTTCATTTTGCCCAACCTGCTCAATCACCACGAGTGCTGCTATGTGGTCACAGACACCAAGGGCGAGCTGCTGCGCCGTACGGGGAAGGGCTTTGAAGAGGACGGTTACGAGGTAACGGTTCTCGACACCATCAATCCCGAGCAGTCGTCCGGGTACGATCCCCTGCGCTACGTGATGGATGTCGAGGATATCCCCACCACGGTGGCGTCAATCATGGAAGGGGTCGATCCTGACAGGCGTAGCTTTAGGGCCGATCCGTTTTGGGACAACGCAAACGATCTACTGCTCCGGGCGATTGTTGGAATCCTGTTCCTCTTGGAGTGCCTTGCCGGCACACTTGCGCCGAGTGGGAACCCCGCAGCTCCGCGCCGCTATCTTAAGATGAACAACGTCTTTAAGCTGGCGGCACTCATCAAGGTTACGGGAGATGGCGAGGGACGATTCCCGCTGGATCACCTTGTGGAGCAGGTGGAGTCCAAGGAATTTCTTGGCAAGTATGATTCTGCGAACGCGGACCTGTATGGCGTTGAGCAGTATCGTGATTTTCGCGGGGCAGCCGATAGGACGCTTAAGAGCATTCTGATCACGCTCAACGCGACCATCTCGCGGCTTAAGACTCCCCAGCTCATGCGCGTCTTTGAGAAAGACGAGATGCGCCTCGACCGTATCGACGAGGGCAAGCGCGTAATCGATCTTAAGGTGAGCGACAACGACTCGACCAATGCATGGCTTGCGAACGTTGCCCTTAAGCAGCTGTTTAACCTGGCCCAGCGCCGCGCTGATTCCAACCCCAGCGGGCATTTGCAGCGCCACGTGCAGTTTATTCTGGATGAGTTTCCCAACGTGGGCCGCATTCCCGATTTTGAGCGGAGTATTGCGACCGTGCGCAGCCGTGGCATTAGCTTTTTGATGTGCGCGCAATCGCTGAGTCAGCTCGATGGTGTGTACGGCAAATCCGCAGCGCTTACCATCCTCGATAACTGCGACAGCTTGATCTATATGGGCGGCGGCAGCAACATCGCGACACAGGAGTACATAAGCAATCTGTGCGGCGAGTCGGTTCTGGGCACCAATTACGTGGGCGCCGAGCGCACTGCCGTCGATGTGCGCGGTTGCGTGATAACCCCGGGCGAGGTGGGGCTTATGCCGCGTACCGACTGCCTGGTCAAAGTAACCGGCATGCGCCCCTTCCGTGCCAAGAAGTATTTTTGCGGCGACCATCCCAATGCGGCCAAGTGGCTGAGGGATTAGTCCTTGCAGCTTCGCGCGCTCAATCTTGCCTATTTGACCGCACGGTTTCCATTGGCCGCTAGCCGTGCGGCCTCGTTTTACTTCCTTACCGATTCCGTTTAGAGGGGAATTACCATGTCCGTTATGTATCGTGAGCCTAGCATTATCAAGAAGTCCAAGGACGGTCGCGTTGCCGCCGTCGATATGGCAAGTGAGCTGCTTAACAGCCGCGTGCTGCTGCTGGAAGGCGAGGTCAACGATGTGACCTGCAATGGCCTCATTAAGTCCATGCTGGTGCTGGAACATCAAAGCGCGACCGAGCCCATCACCCTCATCATCAACAGCCCAGGCGGCAGCGTTACGGCGGGGCTGGCGCTCATCGATACCATGCAGTCGCTCGACTGCCCCGTGATCACGGTGGGCGAGGGCGTCGTGGCCTCGATGGCCGCGGTGATCCTGGCCTGCGGCGACCACCGCCAGGTGTACCGCCACACGCAGGTGCTCATCCACCAACTGATGGGCGGCACAGGCATGGCGCAGCAGACCGATATCGAGATTGTGGCCCAGCATACAGCGGCCACGCGCGCCGAGCTGGACGAGCTGCTGGCCGAGCATGGCAACCTGAGCGCCCAGGAGTTCCACGAGCTCACCGAGCGTGACTGCTGGTGCAATGCCAAGCGCGCCCTAGAGCTGGGCCTGGTGGACGAGGTGATTGCGCCCAGCAAGAAAGCGCTCTAGTGGGGTGCATGCCTTACAAGCACGTTAAACAGGGCGAATGAGCACGCAGTTGAACAGCCAGAAAGAGGTTGAACATGAGCAGGATTTGGGATGTCGACGGTATTGAGTGGGAAGATCTGCCCACCGTGAGCGACCTGCTGTGCGCTGCGGACACAAAGATCCTGGCACGCGAGGTTGCCCTGCGATACGGCGGCAAGCCGGACGACCGTGGCCGTGTCGATAGCGAGCGCAACCTAAAGCGTGTCCGCCGCAAGGTCAAAAAGCTGCGCAAGATCGACCCCGAGCCCAGTGACAAGATCGTCCTGTTGCCCAAGCATGTCATCAATCGTCGCGATGCGGGCCACGGCTTTGACTATTACGACGTAGAGCCGTGCGCCTTTACGCGCAGTGGCGTGCAAAGGTCAGGGGAGGACGCGTGTGCTGAGGTGTACCCGTGGGAACTGTTCCTACTGAACGAGGAGCCTGCAAGCGTCGTTCTGGGCTATCGCGTATGGCTCGGCGGCGAATGGGACCTATGCGAACGTTATCGCTTTTTGGCTGTGGTGTGCGCCAGCGCGCTGCATCGCATCCGCGAGCAAAAGGAGCTGCGCAAGTGCCTCAAGAAGGACGATGCAGCCTGTGACATGGACGAGGACGAGGCAATCGAAGGCATTCGCCGCGACGTGCTGTATCCCGAGGAAGTGATCACCGCCAAGCTCGGCGGCTATTGGGATGCGAGTCTGGGGCTCGATCTGCCCTGGAAGGATGAGCATTTCGAGACCTGCGTGCGAATCGACAGGGCTATCGATGACCTGTTTGCCGAGGAGACGAAGCGCTGCGCTGCGGAGCTTGGGGGGGAAGCTCGAGCGCGGGTACGAGGAGCGCGACGAGCAATTTGACGAGAATTTGCTGAACGGGACGCTCTCGTGAACGGTTGCTGGCAGTCCGAAAAATAATCTGTCCGCACGAAATGGTAGAAAGATAGCGCAAATGGAATTTGTACTTTAAGGAGTTAACAATGGGAATCGCCTATAAGGAACTGTTTCGTGTAAACCGTCCTATCTGTGGTCCTGGACCAGGAGGTTTCTTCATTAAAAGATTCAAGGAAAGCGGCTACAGTGAGGCTGAATTAATCGATCTAATTACGGAGATGGACTTTTCTTCAGTTGAACGAGGCGTGAACATTAGCCTATGCGAGAAATGCAGGATAGTAAAATGGGCGGTTGAAAAGACGTGTTATACGGATTGGGCCCCCACTATCATTTGCCTGGTCTTAACGGTTACAACCGGCTTTTCAGTTTTTGGATGGACTGATCAAACAACAATGCCCTCTCTTGGTGACTTGAATGCATTCCTGTTTCCGGTGGCTGTTCTAGTTGGCTTACTGGTGTATTCAGTTGCTAGGTTTCAATTTGAGCTTAAGAAGTCAAGGTTGCTGTGCGCCTTGGATCATATTGAGGCTATTGAGAAGGCGGGACAGGATTGCAAGGCTAAGTAAGTTCGCGAACCTGCAAGAATGGTGACCGTACCATTAAGGGGGATTGTATGCGAGCGCGCAGTCGGTCGGCGGGTTTATCTTTGATGTGAATCGATGCTAGTTGGTTACGTACAATTGACATTACGTCTATGAATCATTGCTGTGGAGGTCTCCGCTATGCCAACGCTCAATTGGATGGGCAAGGATAAGGTCATCAACCATCATCGCGATGTCCCTTACCGCATCTTGGAGCGCGTTCCCGAAAAGGGCGTGCTCGATAGCCATGGATCTGATTGCGGAAACATGGTTATCCACGGGGATAACTTGGAGGCGTTGAAGGCCTTGCTGCCCGAGTACGAGGGCAAAGTGGATTGCATCTATATTGATCCGCCGTACAACACCGGCAACGAGGGCTGGGTCTATAACGACAACGTGAATGATCCTCGCATTAAGAAATGGATTGGCGAGGTTGTCGGCAAGGAGGGCGAGGACTTCTCTCGTCATGACAAGTGGCTATGCATGATGTATCCAAGGCTACGCCTGCTTGATAAACTTCTTAAGGAAGATGGCACGATTGTCATTAGCATTGGCTTGCACGAAGTCAATAATCTTGTTCAGCTCTGCAACGAGATTTTTGCCCCAAAAAAGGTCCAGCTTGTTACCGTTCAAACATCGGGAGGAAAGCCGTCTGACGGATTTAATGTCTCGCAGGAGTATCTAATATTTATTTGCCCGCGAGATTTCTCTCCTAACCCGCTTAGTTTTAGCGGAGGTAAAAGCCGCTCGCCTTTCGAGGGAATGACACTCAGCACATTCGATAAAACGCAAAGGCCAAATCAGACATACCCTATCTTTGTAGACAAAGAGACAATGGCCGTTTTGGGCTGTGGAAAAAGTCTAAAAGAGTTGGTGGATGAGGGACTGTATACCGGCGATCTAGAAGACTATGAATACACCTGTGCCGTCCCTGACGGTGCAAGCGCCGTGTGGCCTATAACTTCAAAGGGCAAAGAATGCGTCTGGAGATTGGCTCCTGACAGATTTCTGGGCGACTGGGAGAAGGGCTATATTAAAGTCTCGCCTAATACCAATAGTGCCATAAGCAATGATTACAGCATCCAGTATTTGCCAAGTGGCGTTATCAAAAAGATTCAATCTGGCGATCTCGAAGTCGTTGGCAAGGAGATCGGA
>OOCL01001746.1_pt1 | contig 11670 bp, 7 predicted proteins | sample 1671211 | NCBI WGS metagenome assembly OOCL01 (sample SAMN06348133, study PRJEB24527) | human gut metagenome | biome: human gut; feature: ankylosing spondylitis patient; material: feces | host: Homo sapiens | place: China | collected 2015-10 | reverse complement strand
GCATACGAGATAAGCTAGTGACTGGAGTTCAGACGTGTGCTCTTCCGATCTCCACCAAGGCTTGGTCGGGGTCGTGGCCCACACTCATCGATTCGTGGAATATGTCGGTGAACAATGGCGACAAGTATGTGCTCCAACGCTCTGAGCTGGCATTGGGTGGAGATACGCCTTATACGCTGGATGCCTGTTTCGGCTCGGCCGGCAACGCCGAGGCAGGTGGTGTGCCGCAGTTTATCGCATCGGCCACCATCGTCACCAACGCCGAGCTGCTCGCACGCGCCGAGGTTAAGGCCACTGCCGTAAACGCCGCGCCTGTCGTGCGCGATTGGGATCAAACGGTCACGCGCATTGAGCTCGAGACGAACGCGGAGAGCGACGACACGGGACAGGTCGAACATTTCGTCCACGCGCTGATGGAGAACGACGAAAATGCCGCGCCGATGTATGAGTACACCTACATCGGTCAGTCAACGAACGCCGTTGCGGACCCGAACGCCAATTCTGCCGGCGTGTCGGAGGACGAGCGTGGCGGCATAAAACCCTCGAGCGACAACGTGCTGTTTTCCGGCGTGGTCAGCGAAGCCCACATGAAGCTAACGATGATTGCCGGCGTAGAATGCCTGTTCCGTATCGCCTCGGTGCGCTACGGCGACAATGGCCGCTCGCGCCTGGTGGTGCACACAAAGGCAAACGGCACGTGGTCCGCTCCCACGCCCGTGGACTTCCCCCTTGGGTTTGGCGAGGGCGACGTGGGGCGCGACGGCATATTCGATTACGACTTCGACGTGGTGGAATATACAGACGGGAGGGAAAACCAGGACGCCTACGTGCTGCTGGTCTCGGGCGAGCGCCCCGCCGGCGACAACACCCTTTTCGATACGGCGAGCACATCCGGCATACTGTCCGTTGTGCGCCTGCGCATAAGCAACGACGGAGTTCGCGTGATATCGCACACGTCGTGGCGCAGCATCTCGCGCGGCCGCCTGCAAGAGGATGGCTACCATTGCCTGCAGTGCCCGCGCATCACGGTAGGCAAGACGCTGGTCGACGGACGCCTGTCGGGTGCCTACCTCCACCGCCGCGGAACCACCGCAGAAAAGGCGCTCGGCAGCGAGGCCGAGGTTGCGCTGGAATGCTTTACCCTGTGGTCGGATGATTTGGGCGACAGCCTGACGTTCCGCCAAGTTCTTCGCTTTCCGCAGGCACCGTCGAGTATCGAGCTGAGCGAGCCCGAGAATATCAACGGCAAAATGGTGGTGCCCGTTGCGTACGAGACCGCAGACGGTTGCGGCTGCGCATCGTACGCCGTGATCGGCCAGTCCATTGCGGGCTGGGGCGTTATGCCACCAGACGCCACGGTGCCCCATGCGGTGCCGTGGCCACAACATTCGGGCTTTTTGGCCACCGTCAACGAGCAGCTGCAGCATATTACTTGGACGCGAGGCGCATCGGCATTTGCAACGCAGCCCGTGGGTGCCGCAGGCTGTGGCCCGGCATCGTTTAGCGTAAGCAACAACGGCAGGTGCGCGCTCTATGTAGAGAACACCGATGGCAAGGTGGGGCAAACCTACGACGAAGAAGGCAACCCGGTAGCAGTGATGGGCAAGCACTTCCGCATCTTCGCCAGCACCTTGGCAGGCGATCTGTTCACGGAGCCGTTCGTGATGTGCGAACTGGACCATCCCGTCGATCAGATAACGACATTTTTGACGTCGGGAGGCATGCTCTCCGCGCTCGCCACGCACATTGTGAGCGCGGAGAAGAGCGAGGCAGAGCTGCACGGCATCGAAGTGCCCTTGGTGGCGTGTGCCACTCCGACGGGCGCGGTCGCTACCTCAGGCGCGGTGGTGCCCGGAGCGGCAGGCGAATCCTTCATGGTCACGGTGCGAAACGACGGCAACACTTTGCTGACTGCCGGCACGATCGATCTGTACCGAGAGGGCTCCAGCCAACCGTTCTCCAGCGCATCCATCGGATTCGGAGCGAACGCACGCACGGCATCGATCTACGATCCGGAGCTTGCCGAAAATGCTTCGGCCAACGACATGGCACACGTGAAGTACGCGCCCGAGACGCTGGGCACACGTTTTGCAACGCACCCGCTGGTAGCCGACAACGGCAACGCCATGCTGGCACCGGGTTGCACGGCACAGTTCCGCATGAGCTTCGCCATCCCCGAGAGTTGGAGCGACGAAGTGGGCAAACGCGTAACGCTGTATGCGAAGGCGCGTAATCTGGTGGCGCTCGATCCCGTAACGCTCGAGGAGATCCGACCGGGCGCAAACTCGGCGCTGGGTGCCGTTCTGTACGAGCTTCATGTGCCCGACGCGGCATGCGAACGCTCAGAAGTGCAAGTCGGCGTATGCGACAGCGCGGATACGACAGGACTTCACGACGCCCCGATGACAGTAGACGGCGATGGTGGCTCGAGTGGCGGCGGTGCTGACGAGGGCGGCGGCTCCGGCGGAAGCAGCTCCGGCAGTGGCAAGGACAACGGCAATAACAAGCGCTCCGGAAAAGCGGGTGCGCTTGCGGGCACGGGCGATGTCAACGCTCCCCTTACGGCAGCCGCTGCAGCACTCGCCGCGGCAGGCGCCGGCCTCGTCGCCTACAGTGCCCGCCGCACGGCGCTCGAAACCGACACCGCCAATGAGGTCAATTCGGATAAGCCTCGCTAGCTCCTAGTTACTTTTGTGAGAGGCGCCGACTCGGCTCATCGAACATCAAAATGGGCTGGTTCTGGATACCCAGAGCCAGCCCATTGCGCATTAAATGTCGTCTGAGGAGTCGAGTTCTGCCTCGAGCTTGGCACGGCGTCTTTTCGCCGTGAAAAACGTTGCGCACAGGACAGCAAACGTGGCCGCGAAAATCGTCGCACCGCAGAACACGCCCGTGGCCAGGTTCGCCAACCAAAAGACGCTTTCGAGCGGTACGATCTGCGCCTCAGCGATACAGCGCATTGCGGCAATAACAAGCGCGAACGCGGCGCCGCTAAGACCGCTGACAAGCAGGAAATATCCAACAGGAAGATGCTCGGTTTGCCCAAAACGATTGGTATCGACATAGCCCTTCCGCGTTTGCAGTCCTGCGCAAATCAACATCACGAGAACGAGCCACAAATACATGGCTGCCTCGAATGGCGTTGCAAAGCCATGCGGCATTTCACTGGCGTCGCTGTGAACCCACGCAACCTGTCGAGCTATAAACTGGTAGAAAAAGATCATCAACATGCCAAACGAAAGCAGCACGAAACCAATCTTGTAGATCTTCGCGTTCTCAGCCTCCAGGCGTTCATCCTTTGGGCCGGCATATTCACGCCACTTTTGCACGATTTTCAGATCTTCATATTTCATAGTGAACTCCTAAAGAGCATTAGGGTCGGCGTCAGTTTCGTCTTCCCAAAACAAGTCGTTCAACGTAACGCGCAGCGCCTTACAGATTGCCACGCACAAATTGAGCGTGGGGTTGTAGCCGCCCGCCTCGATAAGGCCGATGGTTTGGCGCGCAACGCCCACGGCTTGGGCTAAGTCAGCTTGCGAAAGGCCAGCCGCCGCGCGTGCCGCCTTCATGCGTAGGTTCTTTTTGCCCGGCATGGAGTTCCTTTCGTAAATGTGGACAGATATCCGTTGCAACATGACAGAAATATATTGCATCCTTCACAAGATATCAACTATATCTGTCATTATGGAAACCATGTTCGCCATCGCCATGTGGACATAACAATCTCGATTCGCTATTCAAACTTACTCGGACAGAACCGACTCGGTTTTGTCCGAGTAAACGTGTTTGACAGTCGATCGCTGTGCCCGCTCGTGCAATCAGCATCATTCGATTTTGTTTAGTAAAACTAGGTCCCTATTAATAAAATTCGTTTGTATCCAAATTTGTTTAACAATGCCGCGTTACCACTAAACACTATACCCGTTAATCCGAACGATTGTTCGATGGATTTCGTGTTGGGTGGAATCGTCTGTGGGCTGGGCTATGCTACCTTGACTATCTATATGACTAAAACGCAGCAAAGGAGCACCGAGAGAGCGAGTATGGCAAAAAACACCGCAAACTATGGTAACGACAGTATCCGCCAGCTCAAGGACGAGGAGCGCGTACGCCTGCGCCCCGCCGTCATCTTTGGCTCGGACGGGCTCGACGGCTGCGCGCATGCTGCCTTCGAGATCCTGTCCAACGCCGTTGACGAGGCACGCCAGGGCTACGGCAAACTTATCACCCTTACCGCCTTTCGCGATGGCTCCATTCAGGTAGAGGATAACGGCCGTGGCTGCCCGCTCGACTGGAACCCTTCCGAGAAGCGCTTTAACTGGGAGCTCGTCTTCTGCGAGCTCTACGCCGGCGGCAAGTACAACAACAACCAGGGCGGCGACTACGACTTCTCGCTCGGCACCAACGGCTTGGGCTCGTGCGCGACCCAGTACGCATCCGAGTACATGGACGTCACGGTTTGGCGCGACGGCAACAAGTACTCCCTGCACTTTAAGAGGGGCAAGGTCGTCGGCACCAAGAAGAAGGCACTCGAGATTGAGCCCAGCAACGAGGACCGCACCGGCACCACTATCAAGTGGCGTCCCGATCTTGAGGTCTTTACCTCGATTAGCATTTCCCACGATTGGTATCGCGAGACCATGCGCCGTCAGGCCGTGGTCAACGCCAACGTGACCTTCCGCCTGCGCATTGAGGGCGACGATGGCGAGTTTTCCGAAGAGGATTTTTGCTATCCCAAGGGCATCGAGGACTACGTGCTCGAGAAGGTCGGTACCGACTACCTCACCGAGCCCTTCTTTATCGAGGCCGACCGTCGCGGTCGCGACCGCGAGGACCTGCCCGACTACAACGTCAAGATTACCGCGTGCATGTGCTTCTCGCGCACCTTCATGATGCAGGAGTACTACCACAACTCGTCATGGCTCGAGAACGGCGGCTCGCCCGAGAAGGCTGCCCGCAGTGCTCTGACCAGCGCCATCGATGCCTACATCAAGCAACAGGGCAAGTACAACAAAAACGAGAGCGGCATTAAGTGGCAAGACGTCCAGGACTGCCTGGTGCTGGTGACCAACTGCTTCTCCACCCAGACGTCCTACGAAAACCAGACCAAGAAGGCCATCAACAACCGCTTTATCCAGCAGGCCATGACGGCCTTCTTTAAGGAGCGCCTCTCGACTTACCTGATCGAGAACAAAGACGCTGCCAACAAAATCATGGAGCAGGTGCTCATCAACAAGCGTTCGCGCGAGAACGCCGAGAAGACGCGCCAGAGCATCAAAACCAACCTGCAGCAGAAGACCGACATGGCCAACCGCGTGCAGAAGTTCATCGACTGCCGCTCCAAGGACAAGAGCCGCCGCGAGATCTACATCGTAGAGGGCGACTCGGCAGCAGGCGCCATTCGCACCTCGCGCGATGCCGAGTTCCAGGGTGTTATGCCCGTCCGCGGTAAGATCCTCAACTGCCTAAAGGAAGACTATCCGCGCATCTTTAAGTCCGACATCATCATGGACCTCATGCGCGTGCTGGGCTGCGGCGTGGAGATCAAGGACAAGCGCATCAAGAACCTTGGTGCCTTTGACCTGGACAACCTCAACTGGAACAAGGTCATCATCTGTACGGACGCCGACGTCGACGGCTACCACATCCGCACGCTCGTACTCACCATGCTCTACCGCCTGGTGCCCACACTTATCGACGAGGGCTACGTGTATATCGCCGAGTCGCCGCTCTACGAGATCAACTGCAAAGAGAAGACCTACTTTGCCTACACCGAGCTCGAGAAGAACGGCATCCTCAAGGAGATCGGCGACCAGAAGTGCTCCATCAACCGCTCCAAGGGTCTTGGTGAGAACGATCCGGACATGATGTGGCTCACCACCATGAACCCCGAGACGCGCCGTCTGATCAAGGTGGAGCCCGAGGACGTCACCAAGATGGAGACCATGTTCAACCTGTTGCTGGGCAACGACGAGGCGGGCCGCAAGCGCCATATCTCGGAGCACGGCAAGGAATACCTGGACCAGCTGGACCTGCAATAGCAGCAAATCGATAACGACGGCCCATAAGAAGTTCAAGAGGATATCGTGGCAAAGAAGAAGACGAAGAACCAGCCAAAGAAAAAGCAGGTCAACGCCGAGAACGTCATCGGCCTGCACTCCGAGGTCACCGACCAGCCGATCACGCAGACGCTCGAGGTCAACTACATGCCCTACGCCATGAGCGTCAACGTCTCGCGTGCGTTCCCCGAGATCGACGGCTTTAAGCCCTCGCACCGCAAGCTGCTCTACACCATGTACAAGATGGGCCTGCTCAAGGGCGAGCGCCAGAAGAGCGCTAACATCGTGGGCCAGACCATGAAGCTCAACCCGCATGGCGATGCCGCGATCTACGAGACGATGGTGCGTCTGGCTACCGGCAACGAGGCGCTGCTCGCCCCCTTCGTGGAGTCGAAGGGCAACTTTGGCAAGTACTATTCGGGCGACCTGAGCTACGCCGCCTCGCGTTATACCGAAGCCAAGCTCTCCCCCATCAGCGCCGAGATCTTCAAGGACATCGACAAGGACCCGGTCGACTTCGTCGACAGCTACGACGGCGCCATGAAGGAGCCGCGCCTGCTGCCCACCACGTTCCCCAACATCCTTGTCTCGGCCAACAAGGGCATCGGCGTCGCCATGGCGTCCGACATCTGCGGTTTCAACCTCAACGAGGTCTGCACCGCCACGATGCATTACCTGCAGGATCCCGACTGCGATCTGCTCGAGTACATGCCCATGCCCGACTTCTCGACCGGCGGCGAGATTATCTACCGCCGCGAGGAGATGGAAAAGATTGTCGAGACCGGCCTTGGCAGCTTCCAGATCCGCTCCCGCTGGCGCTGGATTCCCGAAGAGCGCATCATCGAGGTGTACGAGATCCCCTACACCACCAAGACCGATGTCATCATCGAGCGGATCGTCAAGCTTTCCAAAGAGGGCAAGGTCAAGGAGATCGCCGACATCCGTGACGAGACCGACCTATCGGGCCTGCGCGTCGCCATCGACCTTAAGCGCGGTGTCGACCCCGACAAGCTTATGGCGAAGCTTTATCGCTCGACCACGCTGCAGGATTCATTCTCGTGCAACTTCAACGTGCTGGTCGACGGCTATCCCCGCGTTATGGGCGTGCGCCAGATCTTGCACGAGTGGGTCAAGTGGCGTATTGAGTCCACGCGTCGCCGCATTAACTTTGACCTGGGAAAAAAGTCCGAGCGTCTGCACCTGCTGCACGGCCTCGAGGCGATTCTGCTCGATATCGACAAGGCCATCGCCATCATCCGCGGTACCAAGCTCGAGGCCGAGGTCGTGCCCAACCTTATGCGCGGCTTCGACATCGACGAGACCCAGGCCGAGTTTGTTGCCGAGCTCAAGCTCCGCAACATCAACGAGGAATACATCCTCAACCGCACCAAGGACATTGCAAAGCTCGAGGGCGAGATCGCCGAGCTTGAGGAGATCCTTTCGAGCGAGGAAAACATCAAGAAGGTTATCAGCGACGAGCTGGCCGCGGTCAACAAGAAGTACGTGATGCCGCGCCGCACGGGCAGGATTGAGCCCCACGAGGTCGTCGAGATGAGCCTGGAGCCCGAGGTCGAGGAGTACCCGGTGACCATCATGCTCTCGCGCGATGGCTACCTCAAGAAGATGACGGACCGCGTGCTCAAGAAGGCGACCACGCTCAAGTACAAGGACGGCGACAAACCCTTTATCGAGTTCCCGTCCTCCAACACGCACGAGCTGTTGGTCTTTACCAATAAGAGCCAGGTATACAAGTGCAAGGTCGCGGCGTTTGAGGATACCAAGTCGGCCCAGCTGGGCTCGTACCTGCCGACCGATCTCGAGATGGAACCCGACGAGAGTGTCATCTGGGTTATCGACCCCGAGGACTACAAGGCCGACGTTCTCTTCGTCTTTGAGAACGGCCGCGTGGTCCGCGTCGCGCTTTCTGGATACGTCACCAAGACCAACCGCAAGCGCCTCAAGAACGCCATCTACAGTGGCAGCAAGCTGCTGTATGCCCAGGTGCTCAAGGAAGATCGCGACATCGCGCTGGTCTCGAGCGACTATCGTTTGATGAACTTCAACACGTCGCTGCTCAAGACCAAGACGACCACCAACACGCAGGGCGTCCAGGCCTTTACCGCCAAGAAGGGCCGCTCGGTCACCACCGTCGGCACAACCGAGGAGATCCTTGGCGCCGGCGTCTCCGCCGAGAAGTTCACCGCGCAGAGCCTCCCCTCTGCCGGTGCCCTCATGAAAGAAAACGACATGCCGAGTCTGTTTGACTAAAACAACGGTGGCCAAACTGTCATGGGCTTACAAAGCAGCGGGGCCCGGAGCGCAGCAGCATCGCGCTCCGGGCCCCATGCATTACACCAGCATCATCCCTATAGACAAAATGCCGCATAAAGTGGAACAGACATAAGCCCATCATTCATTCCAAAGGGCTTAGTCGATAGCCTGATAAGGCGTACGCCCGGATGGGTCTTTTTAAGTGAGGACAGGCTTCGAGATCTTGTGTTCTCTCCCGCCTTGACTTCAATCGCAGACAAGCATCCCTGCTTCTCTACTACAAAGTCGATTTCCGCACGATTATCTCGCGCCCAATAATGCAGCGGATAGCCCATGGCTGAAAGCTGTTGGGCGACGTAGTTTTCGGTAAGTGCACCCATGAATGTGCCGCCGATGCCGGCAAGAATATCGGCGCGTTGAGCACCGGCCTTGGAGACGAGCAGCCCTGTATCCGCCTGATAGATTTTAAAAGCAGAAGGGTTAACGAAGGCCTCTAAAGGGCTTTCGATCTGCCCGACTAGGCTGCAGCGCGCCACCGTACCCGACAATACAAGCCAGTCGAGAGCATCTCCAAAGAGAGACGCATTGCCCCCCGCTCGCACTACCTTGTATTGAAATTTGCGATTCTCTTTGGCAAGCTGCTGTGGAATGGAATCGAAGCACGCACGCGTCTTTGCGCTCAAGCGTTCATCAGCATATTTATTGGTGTCGGCGGAATATCCGTCGAGAATAATCCGATGCTTTTCGGCCACATCAATGATTGACTGATCATCGATATACGTTTGGACCGCCTCGGGCATTCCGCCAACAACAAGATACTGTCGATAGAGCCTAAGCGCCTTTTCATGAAGGCTTGGCGCAAGAGGACCCATTAACTCGAATGACGAGCGTATCTCATCGACCAGCTGATCGTGCCCCATTGCCCAGAGAAACTCCTCGAAATCGAGTGGAGTCATCTCGATCAAGTCGATCTTTCCGACGGGGAACGAATACGACTGATGGTTAATGGCAACCCCAAGAAGCGACCCAGCAGCCGCAACGTAATACTCGGGAGCATCTTCGCAAAAGTATTTAAGGGAAGTGAGCGCTTCCTCGCATGCCTGGATCTCGTCAATGAACAGTAAGGTTTTGCCAGGCACGATACGCTGTCCCGTACGAGCCTCGATCGCGCGCACAATCGAATGAGGGTCAAGACCGCCCGAAAAATCCGCTCGCGCCGACCGGTCGTTCTCAAGATTAACGTAGACAACCGATTCGAAAAGATCCTGAGCGTACGTTCTGAGCATATAGGTCTTGCCACACTGGCGCACGCCTTTGACCAGCAAAGGTTTTCTATCAGCCCTGTCTCGCCATTCCCTAAGGAGCTCGTCTGCCTTGCGACGCATACGTAACCTTCCCTCATGAACTTCTGTTTGACAATATTTTAACGCGGATTAATTTGTTTTCAGTTATTTTTCTGCGTTTAAAAATTGTTCTATACGGCGCTTGAGGGAATGCGCCCCTATCTCTCGGTAAGGACAGCAAGCATTTCCACCAACACCGATTGCCATGCGCTCTTCTTGCCCTTAGGCGAGCTTGCGAGCGAGCTCTCGCACCTCTTCCAGCTTGGGCGAGGAGGCCATGCTGTCGCGCTCGGTCATACCGCTGATGGTGACAATGCCCTGGTCCTCCCACTTGCAGTATGCGCACGTAGACTTGTACATGGCGATCGCCGCATCATAGACGCCCTCGCTGTGGCTATCGAGCAAAAGGGCCGTCTTGGTGAACGGGAAGCCCGTAGCACCGAAGGCGTACAGGCGGTCGATGACAGCCTTCTCCTGCGCAGTGATATCGAACCAGTAGATAGGCGAGGCAAAGACGACCATATCTGCGTCTTTCAGCGACTCGATCACGTTGACCATGTCATCCTTCTGCACGCAGACGCCCTCATGAGCGAAGCAGTACTGGCATCCCAAGCAGCCGGCGATCTTCTTGCTGGCAACGCGGACGACCTCGACCGTATTGCCGCCCTCACGCGCGGTCTCGGCAAACGCCTCGACCATGGTATCTGTATTGGCGCCCTTACGCGGGCTACCGCTCAATACAACGATATTCATAGGATTCCCTCTCCTTCATACTGCAGGCGCGCGGCATGTTTTTTGTAACCAAAACGAATGGAGTTAATCAATCGCCTCGTTTCAGCTACTCCCACTCTTCAGAAGGATCGTTGCTGGGGGCTTGGTATTGAATCAAGGTGCGTCTTATTTCAGATACTCCTCAAAGAACGCTTTCAGCTTCTCAAACGGAATGACGTCCATCTGGTCATAAAGATCGGTGTGACTGGCACCGGGGATAATGAGCAGCTCCTTGTTGTCCCCGGTCAGCTTGCCGTACGCGGTTTCGCTGAAATAGCGGGAGTTTGATGTCCGGCGACGCCATGTAGCGCGGCGTGCCGCCGCTCTCGCCGGTATAGGACGGGTCGAAGGCGATTGTGAAGAAGCCCAGCTCCGCCATCTTCTGCGCGTACAGGCCGGAGGACTGCTCCTTCACCGCGCCAAACGGGCCGCTGACAGCGATGGCGGGCAACTTGCCTTCCGCGTTCTTCGGCATGTAGACGTCAGCCGCGAGCGTGATGCCGTATCGGTTGTGGAAGGTCGCCTTGCCGTGCTCGACCTTGTCGCTTTTGGAGAAAACCTTGTCCCACTCCTGCGTCAGCTTCAACTGCTCCATGCCTAAGCCTCCTTGTCAGTCGCTTTAAGGTATTGCTCGTCGTCCACGGGCTCCAACCACTCGTTGGAGGCCTCCTCGCCCGGAACCTCCACCGCGAGATGAGAGAACCAGCTGTCGGGCGCGGCGCCGTGCCAGTGCTTCACCCCCGGGGCGATGTTGACCGCGTCGCCGGGGCGCAGCTCCTGTGTCGGCTTTCCCCACTCCTGGTAAAGCCCTCGACCAGCCACGCAGACGAGGATCTGCCCGCCGCCGCTTTTGGCGTGATGAATGTGCCAATTGTTACGGCAGCCGGGTTCAAAGGTCACATTGTAAATACCGACCTGCTGCGTAGAAAGAGGTGCGAGATAGCTTTGGCCAATAAAATATTTCGCAAAGTCATCATTGGGTTCGCCGATGGGAAAGACCATTTCATTCTGATGCTTGGCTTTTGCATCGGCGGCATCGTCCTCCGCCCATACCTCCTTTGCCATACGGAAAGCCGCCCACGCCTTAGGCCAGCCCGCATAAAATGCCGCATGAGTCAGGATCTCCGCAATTTCCGTTTTCGTCACGCCGTTGTTCTTTGCAGTTGTCAGATGGTACTGAAAGGACGAATCCGTCAGCCCCTGCGCCATCAGCACCACCACTGTTA
>OOCL01001736.1_pt1 | contig 11696 bp, 8 predicted proteins | sample 1671211 | NCBI WGS metagenome assembly OOCL01 (sample SAMN06348133, study PRJEB24527) | human gut metagenome | biome: human gut; feature: ankylosing spondylitis patient; material: feces | host: Homo sapiens | place: China | collected 2015-10 | reverse complement strand
CGCTGCGCAGAAAGCCCTCCTTGTCGGCATCCAGAATGGCCACAAGGCTCACCTCCGGCAGATCCAGACCCTCGCGCAGCAGGTTGATGCCCACCACCACATCAATGCTGCCCAGCCGCAGATCCTTGATGATCTCCATGCGCTCAAAGGTATCCACCTCGTGGTGCATATACTTGACCTTGATCCCCTGCTCGGTGAGGTAATCGGTGAGATCCTCGGCCATCTTTTTGGTCAGGGTGGTCACAAGCACCCGCTCCTGCCGCTGGATGCGGGCGTTGATCTCGCCCAGCAGGTCCACCACCTGCCCTTCCACCGGGCGCACCGAGATGACCGGGTCTAAAAGACCCGTGGGACGGATGACCTGCTGTGCCACCTGCGAACTGTTCCGGCGCTCGTACTCGCCGGGGGTGGCGGAGACAAAGATCATCTGGTTGAGTTTGGACTCCACCTCCTCAAATTTCAGGGGGCGGTTATCAAAGGCGGACGGCAGGCGGAAACCGTATTCCACCAGCGTTTTTTTGCGGGCGTAGTCGCCGCCGTACATGGCGCGCACCTGCGGCAGGGTAACGTGGCTTTCGTCCACGAAGAGCAGAAAATCCTCCGGGAAATAATCCAGCAGAGTGGTGGGCATACTGCCCGGCGCGCGGCCGGACAGCACCGCCGAATAGTTTTCGATGCCCTTGCAGATACCCACCTCGTTCAGCATCTCGATATCGTAGTTGGTGCGCTGGGCAATGCGCTGTGCTTCGATCAGCTTGCCCTCGGCGGTGAACTGTTTGACCTGCGCATCGCACTCGGCGCGGATCTTTTCCAGTGCAGCGGCCTTTTTTTCGGCGCTGACGATATAGTGGCTGGCCGGGAAGATAGCAACGTGCTTGACCACGTTCTGCTTGGAGCCGGTCAGAGGGTTGAACTCGGTAATGCGGTCGATCTCGTCCCCGAAGAGCTCCACCCGGATGGCAAGCTCGCTCATATAAGCCAGATAAATGTCCACCGTGTCACCGTGCACCCGGAATTTATTGCGCACAAAATTCACGTCGTTGCGCTCGTATTGCAGGGTGACCAGCTTTTTGCACAGCTCGTCCCGCTCCATCTGCATCCCGGGGCGCAGACTGATGACCATGCTGCGGTAGTCGATGGGGTCGCCCAGCGAGTAGATGCAGGACACCGAGGCCACAATAATGACGTCCCGCCGCTCAGAAAGCGCCGCCGTAGCCGAGTGGCGCAGGCGGTCGATCTCGTCGTTGATAGCGCTGTCCTTTTCAATATAGGTATCGGTGCTGGGAATGTAGGCCTCCGGCTGGTAGTAGTCGTAGTAGCTGACGAAGTACTCCACCGCATTGTTGGGGAAAAACGAGCGGAACTCGGTACACAGCTGTGCCGCCAGCGTTTTGTTGTGCGCCAGCACCAGCGTGGGGCGGTTGCACTGGGCAATGACGTTGGCCATGGTAAAGGTTTTGCCGCTGCCGGTCACGCCCAGCAGGGTCTGGCAGCGGTCGCCCCGCTGCACCCCCTCCACCAGCTGCGCGATCGCCTGAGGCTGGTCGCCAGTGGGGGCATAGTTCGACACCAGTTCAAATTTTTCCTCTGCCATCGTTTCTCTCCCTTCCGTGCGCATAACCACAATCCGTTGTTGTTTCAAGTTGTATTATAGCACGTGCATTTAATAATGTAAACAGTTTTTTGTTTTACGGCCAGAAAAGTGTCCCAGTCTTGAAATCGTAGATGGGCAGGCGGTTGGCGTCCCGCATGGAAAAATACTCGGTGTCGGTCAGGATAAAGTGATCCAGCAGGTGCACATTTACCAGTCCCAGTGCCCGGGCAATGCTGCCGGTAGCGTCCATATCTTCCAGCGAGGGCAGTGCCACCCCGTTGGGGTGGTTGTGGCAGAGCACCACGGCATCCGTACCGCCCTTGATGGCGGCAGCCACCACGTTCTTGATATCCAGACTGACCCGGTCGGAGGTACCCTCCCGCAGCCAGACGGCGGCGCGCACCCGCTTGCGGCTGTCCAGACTGACCAGCATGGCGCGCTCGTAGTCCGACCACGCAAACTTTGCCATCAGATAGCTGCCCATCTGCTCGGTTGTCTTGATGCAGCGGGTGGTGCTGGTGCGGCTGCGGCCATAGTACCGGCTGATCTGGGGCAGCAGATGCAGCATCCGGGCGGTAGAGGGGCCTACGCCCTCTACGGTGCACAGCTCTTCCTCGCTGGCTTCCAGCACCGCCGCAAAATCTCCAAACCGGTCGATCAGGTCGTGGGCGATGCCGTTGGTATCCTTCTGGGCGTTGGTCAGGTAAAGCACATATTCCAGCGCCTCGTGCTCGGCCAGACTGTCCAGCCCGTAGCTTTGCACCCGCTCCCGCATCCGCTGGCGATGTCCCTTGTGCCGTTTATTCTCTGCCATGGCGGTACTCCTTTTTCTATGTTCTCTCCTTATAGTACCCATTTTGCGGCGCAAACACAAGCGTTCTGCAAAAATAACCCAGATTTTGCACCGGAATGCGCGTTGACTTCCCGTCCCGCCTGTATTACTATAAAAGCATGATTCTGACAAGAACGATGAGGATAGCTTTATGAAACAATTTACTGCCACCGCCAACGATGACGGCGTGCGTCTTTCGCGCTTTGTGCAGAGCGTGACCCGCGATTTTCCCACCAGCCTGCTATACAAGAGTTTCCGCAACAAGCGGGTGAAGGTGAACGGCAAAAAGGCCGCGCCGGAGTACCGTTTGCAGACGGGGGATCTGATCGAGCTGTACATCAACGATGAGTTTTTCCCGCCGGAGGGTGCAAAGCCGATGCAGAAGGCTGCCCCCAAAAAGCAGCCCAATCAGCCCAAGGTGACGGTCATCTACGAGGATGAAAACCTTGCAGTGCTGTACAAGCCCACCCATCTGCTGTGCCACAGCGACCGCACCGGCAATGCCAATCTGGTGGATGCCTTTACCCAGTACCTGACCCAGAAGGGCGAGTATGACCCCCACGGTGAGAACCGCTTCAAGCCCGGCATCTGCAACCGGCTGGACCGCGGCACCGAAGGGCTGGTGATCGCCGCCAAGAACTACGCTGCCCTGCGAGATATGAACGAGATCATCCGCACTGACCTGCTGAAAAAGGAGTACTACACCATCACGGTGGGCATTCCGCAGTCCGGGCGGTTCACCGCATGGTGGGAGCACGACGAGAAGAACAACAAGGTCAGCGTCCATGCCCATCAATCGCAGGACGAGCGCCGCAAGCAGATCATCACAGATGTGGACGTGCTGCGCACCGCAGGCCCCTTTGCCCTGTGCAAAATTGGCCTTGTCACCGGCCGCACCCACCAGATCCGCGCCCATCTGGCCTATCTGGGCAAGCCGGTGCTGGGCGATATCAAATACGGCAACCGCAAAATGAACGAGCGTACCGGCACCAAGACGCAGGCGCTGTGCGCGGTGCGCATCAGCTTTCTGGATGTGCCGGAGGAAAACACCCTGCACTACCTCTCCGGCAAGGTCATCAAGCTGAAAGACCCGCAGATCCTGCAGCAGTTTGATGCGCTGGATAAAAATAAAGAAGCATAATAAAACAGAACGCTCCGACCCCACGCAGAAGGGTCGGAGCGTTCTGTGCTTGAAAGAAGAAAGAAAAAAGAAACTTAACCGGCTGTTGTTTCAGCCTGGGAGGTGGCGTTGTTCTGGGCGGGCATTTGCGGCGGATTGCCGGAGGGTGTGCCCGTGGGCTTTTCCGGCGGGGTGCCGCCCTGCTGCCTGTCAGGAGCCTGCCTGCCGGGTGCGTTGCCATTCATGGCGGGCGGCGTCTGCCCGTTTGCGCCGTCCGGCGGGGTCATGCCGTTCTGCCCGCCGCCCATGCCGCCAAAGCTTGCACGGGATGTACCGGTCTGGGCAGTAGCAGTGGCAAGGGCGGTGCTGCCGGTAGCAAGCGTATAGTCACTGTCGGCGGTAACGTCCGGTGCACAGTAGAACACATAGTTTGCATCGCACAGGGCGGTGCCGCTGTATACGGTGTTGCCGCTGGCATCCGCAATGGTAAAGGCGCTGTCCCCCGTCAGGCGCACGGTGCTGTCTGCGCCCATGCCGCCGCCATAGGTCACATAGCCCTGTGAAGCGTCAATGGTGTAGCCCATACCGGCGCTGCCGCCTGCTGCCAGCACCGTGCCACCGGTAATGGTAATAGTACCGTCCGCATCCAGCGGCTGATTGTCGGCGGCGTTGGCCGTCCACACGACAATGCTGCCGCCGGTGATGGTCATGTTGCCGTTGGAGTCAAAGCCGTCACCCCCGGAGGTGTAGGCGGTGATGGTGCCGCCAGAGATGTTCATACTGAAATCGTAGTCGGTCAAATCACCGTTGGCGGCGTTCATGCAGTCATCCGTGGCGGTGATGTCGATGGTACCGGAAAAGATGTTCAGCGTTGCACCTTCCAGAGCCTCGTTGCAGGTGGAAATCGTAATAGCAGGCCCGGCGGTATCCTCTGCACCGATATTTAAAGTATAGTCGCTGTGCAGTGCGTCATCCCCGGCGGAGATATTCAGGGTGCCGCTTTCCACATTCAGGGTCTGCTCGGCGTTGACGGCATCGTTCACCGGGGCGTCGATGTTCAAGGTCAGCTCCCGGATGGTCAGGCTGGCTTCCCTGCCCTCGTTTTCCGTACCGGACTTGATGCCGTTTTTCCCGGCAGCGGAGATGTTCAGCGTGCCGCTGCCGCACAGCACCACCTGTGCGCCGTCCTTGCACTTGAGCACGGCGCTCTCGGCGTCTGCACTGGCGTTTTCACTGTCCTTATTATTGGCGGTAGTGTCGGCAAGGGTGTTCTGGGTGCCGCTCTGCACCGCGATGGTCACCCCGGTGGACTTGCCGCACACGATGGGTGCGGTGGTGGTGCTGGTCAGTTCCAGCCCGTTCAGCACCAGCGTTACATTTTCTGTGCCCGCTTTTACGGTAATGCTGCCGTCTGCGCAGTTGCCGGACACTACATAGGTGCCTGCTGCGCTGATAGTCAGGGCTGTGCCCTTGATGGTGTAGCCGTTATAGTCCCCCTCGGCAGCGGAGATGCTGCCATCGGTAAAGGTAAATGTGGTAGCGCCTTCCAGCGAGAACTCCGTTTCTGTTGCAGAAAGGACAGTCCCCGCGGCAGAGGACGCGGTGAGGGTGGAGACGGCACTGCCGCCGCAGCCCGCCAATGTGACCACCAGCGCGCCCGCCACCAGAAGGGAAAGCGGTCGGTTTGCGTATTTCATATCGGAAAAACCTCCTTGCGGTCAATGGTTTGCTTTGAGGATGCCCACAGTATACCCGGCGAACCTAAAACGAACCTAAAGAAAACCCGCAAAATTCCTTTAGGTTTCTTTTAGGTTGGGGCAGTATGCTGTTTGCACAGGAGGTGACAGGCAATGTCCCAACCCATTCAGAGCTGCTTTGAGCGGTACGAGAAAAAGTATTTTCTCACCCCGGCGGGGCAAAAAGCCCTGCTGCAGGCCATTGCGCCGTATATTAAGATGGATTTTTATGGTAAGTATACCATCTGCAACCTTTATTACGATACCCCGGACTGGCGGCTGATCCGCGCCTCGCTGGAAAAGCCGGTGTACAAGGAAAAGCTGCGAGTGCGCAGCTACGGCGTGCCCGCGCCGGACGGCAAGGTGTTTGCCGAACTAAAAAAGAAATGCAATGGCGTGGTGTACAAGCGCCGGAGGACGTGCCGCCCAAGGCCTTTCTGGACGCTTTGCGCTGCCGCAACGGCAACCTGAACATCACCTGCGGGCGTGAGAGCAGCCCCGGCATGGAACTGCTGTAAAAAGCTTGCGCAGCAGGCGGCAGCTGCGCTATACTGAGGGCAGAAAAGCAAAAAGGAGGAATGCGCAGTGCGGCTGCTGATTGCAGAGGACGAAGAGGACCTTGCCGAGGTGCTGAGCGTCTTTTTTGAAAAGAACCATTTTACGGTGGAAACGGTGCACAACGGCTTTGACGCCTACGAGGCCGCCACGCAGGAGCAGTACGATGCCATTATTCTGGACGTGATGATGCCCAAGATGAATGGCATTGAGGTGCTGCAAAAGCTGCGGGCTGAAAAAGTATCCACCCCCCATCATGATGCTGACCGCCAAGGGCGAGACGGACGACCGCATTACCGGCTTCAACGCCGGAGCGGACGACTATCTGCCCAAGCCCTTTGACCCGGATGAACTGCTGAGCCGGGTGCGCGCCATGCTGCGCCGCGCCAGCGCCTACCAACCTACCAAGCTGGCCTTCAGCGACCTGACACTGGACCCGGGCACCGACTTTCTGACCAGCCACGGGCAGTCGGTGCGGCTGAGCGGGCGGGAATATCAGGTGATGGAGCTGTTTTTGCGCAACCCGCGCATGGTGTTTTCAGCTGAACGCATCCTTGAGCTGGTATGGGGCTGGGAGAACGAGGCCGAGATCAATGTAGTGTGGGTAAATATCTCCAATCTGCGCAAAAAGCTGAAAAGCCTTGGCTCGCACGCCGTGCTGCGGGCGAACCGAGGGCTGGGCTATGCGCTGGAGGAGGAAACATGATCCGGCGGCTGCGCAGGCGGTTCATCCGCATTGCAACCCTGTCGGTCACAGCGGTGATGCTGCTGCTGACTTTGCTGCTGAACACCGCGAATTACATCTCCACCACCCGGGAGCTGCGGGATATGCTGCAGCTCATCAGCAGCAATCAGGGCATGATCCCCGCCTACCGCCCCGCCGGGGAGGTACCCACTGCCCCGCCCAAGGCACCGCAGCCCCCGCGGGACGGCAGCTTTACCGCCGAGACCCCCTACTCCACCCGATACTTTGTGCTGCGGTATCAGGATGACGGCACGCTGGTGCAGGCAGACCTTCAAAGCATCGCCTCGGTCACCGAGGAGGACATCACGCCTTATCTTGCCGCTGCCGTGGCGCACGGCGCGGGTTACGGCAGCTACGGCAGCTACCGGTACTACGTTACCCGCACCGGCGAAGGACGCAACATGGCGGTATTTCTGGATGGCTACCAGCAGCTGCGCTCTGTGGGGCTGGTGCTGCTGTGGAGCCTTGCTGCGGATGTCGCCTGCATTCTGCTGGTGTTTGTGCTGGTGGTGCTGCTCTCCCGCCGCGCCATCGACCCGGTGGTGCGCAGCGCTGAAAAGCAGAAGCAGTTTATCACCGACGCCAGCCACGAGCTCAAGACCCCCATCACGGTCATTTCCACCTGTCTGCGCGTGCTGGAAATGGAGACCGGCAAGCAGAAATGGATCGATAAAGCGCAGGCACAGACCGAAAAGCTGACGGCGCTGGTCAATGCACTGGTCACCCTGTCCCGCATGGACGAGGGGGTCTCCCCGCTGAAGATGGAGCCTTTTCCCCTCAGTGAAGCAGTAGTAGATACCGCCGAGCCCTTCCGGGACCTTGCGCAGAGCAAGGGGCATGAGCTTGTGCTGGATATAGCTCCGGAGATGACCTACAGGGGTGATGAGTACGCCATCCGGCAGCTGGTCAGCATTCTGCTGGACAACGCGGTCAAGTACGCCCGGGCAGACAGCCCCATCACCCTGACACTGGAAAAGACCCGGCGCGGCATCGCGCTGCGCTGCCGCAACGGCAGCGACCCCATCCCGGAGGATACGCTCGCAAAGCTGTTCGACCGCTTTTACCGCGCCGACCCCTCCCGCAACGCTGCCACCGGCGGCTTTGGCATCGGGCTGTCCATCGCCCGGAGCATTGCAGAGGCCCACAGGGGCAGCATTTGTGCCCGCATGGCGGACGAGGAGGTGGAGTTTGCCGCCGAGCTGCGCTGAAGGCAGCTTATCCGGGCAAAATCGCTGAATTATAACCCTGATACAGCAAGGCCAAGGCCGCTGTTTGCTACAACTGCAAGCAACGGTCTGTTTTTTGCACCATTTTTGTCCTGTTCACGCCCGGCCGGGCAGCCAGACCGTTGTTTTTGCCCCGCAGGGGGTGTTCTGCCCGAACACTGCCGTGCCGCCATGGGCGGCGGCGATCTGCTGCACTACATATAAGCCAAGGATATGGGGCGCATTTTCGGCAGGCTCCGCAGCGTTCAGCGCCGCCAGAACGGCAGGGGGATAGCCGATGCCGTCATCTGCCACGGTCAGGCAGAAGCGCTCCCCTACCTGCCGGGTGTGCACGGTAATGTTCACCGGCTTTGGGTTATGCCGGACGCTGTTGTTCAGCAGGTTTTCCAGCAGCCGTGCCAGCAGCGCCTCATCCACCGAAAGCACTGTCTGCTCTGCTGGTTCTTCCTGTTCCAGTGTGATCCCGCAGTGCTCTGCCAGCGAGCTTTCGCAGAACTGCGCCACCAGCTGCCGGAACAGCGGCCCTGCCCGGAGGTCTTTCCGGCGCAGGGGTTGGGCACCGTATTCCAGCTTACTGGTCAGGTTCAGGTCATCAATGAGGGTGCGGAGCTTTTCGCACTGGGTGCGGATTCCGGTCGCTTTCTGCCGGGAGCTGTCCGGCAAAAGTGCATCCTGTTCCAGCTGCTCCGCCCAGCCTAAGATCAGCGCCAGCGGGGTGCGCACGTCATGGCTGACCCCTGCGATCCACTGGGTGCGGGCGTTGTCCCGCCGGGAAAGCATCTCATTTTTGGCTTGCAGCTGCGCCCCGGTTTGGTTCAGCTTTTCTGCCAGTTCCCCGGCAAAACCGTCGGTAGGCAGTTGAACGGTCTGTCCCTGCGCCAGAGCATCCAGACCGTTTGCCACGGTCTCCAGCCGCTTTGCCCCCCGCCAACTCAGCCAGAAGCAGAGCACCAGACCCAGCAGCAGCATTCCCAGCGCTGCTGCCGGGAGCACCCGCACCATGCTCAGGGCAAAGTCCGGTGAGCTGTAAATGCTGTACTTCCACAGGCTCCCCTTTGGCAGCCCGATGACGAACAGTCCGTAGGGTTCTGTCCAGCAGAACACCGGGTAATCCGCCAGATACCAGCGGGCAAATTTGGCGATATCGCCGGGAGTGTAGGCATGGTTCAGTTCCCGCGGCAGGCCGTAGCTCCAGCAGATGTTTCCCACATCGTCCAGCACCATCGCCCACGCGTAGCCGTTCATCCACTCCTGCGGGGTGCGTTCTGCCCCAAAGGCAAGCCCTTCGGCGGTCTCCACCATGGAATCCGCGATCTCGCTGGAGGAATACTCCCGCTGCGGCAGGCGGCAGCTCTCCTGCCAGCCCAGCCAGCCCAGCACCGCAACACCGGAAAACAACAGCAGCAGAACAATGCCCACCGCCGCCAGCACATACCGCCGGATCAGGCGCACAAAGGTTTTCATGCTTCTTCCCCCTTTGTCAGCTTATAGCCAATGCCCCGCACCGTCCGCAGAAACTGCGGCGCACCGGGTTCGGCTTCCAGCTTCTCCCGCAGATGCCGGATATGTACCCCCAGACTGTTCTCGCAGCCATAGTAATCTGCGCCCCAGACCGCCGCACAAAGGGCATCGTAGGTAACGATGTGTCCCCGGTTCTCTGCCAATTTCCGCAGCAGCGCCAGCTCGGTAGCGGTCAGCGTCAGTGTTTTGCCCTCTGGCAGGGTAACAATGGCATCATTCAGGTCTACGCACCGCTCCCCCAGCTGCAAAGGTGCCGGTTTTGTACGGGACAGCTCTGCCCGGTACGCCCGCTGCAAAATATGCTGCACCCGCAGCAGCAGTTCCTGCATCAGAAAGGGCTTGGTCAGGTAGTCATCTGCGCCAAGACCCAGCCCAAACAGACGGTCGGCATCCGCATCCCGTGCAGAGAGAAACAGCGCCGGAACGTCCGCTTTTGCCCGCAGCGCCCGGAACAGCGAAAATCCATCCCCATCCGGCAGGTTGATATCCAGGATCATCAGCTCCGGCTGCTCTGCCGCAAAGCAGCCGCGGGCAGCGGCGCAGCTTTGGGCGGTTCTGATATGGCCATATCCTGCGCCCCGCAGCTGCTCACATAGCAGTGCCAGCAGCTCGGCGTTGTCATCCACGATGAGAAGCTTTGCATCATAAACGGTATCCATAAGGGCAGTTCTCCTTTCCCGCCTTTACTATACCACACTTTTTGCGCCGCAGCGGAAAACACCTGCAAATTTAAGGGTAAATTAAGCTGCACTTCCGGTCAGTTTAAGGCAGCGGGTGTATTCTGGCATCGTTCCGAAAACCATGAATGTGAAAGGAGACCATTTATGAAACCTGTGATCGAGACCCATGCCCTTTGCAAAAGCTACCATGGCCGTCCGGTGGTGGATCATTTGAACCTGACTGTCCCGGAGGGCTGTGTTTACGGCTTTTTAGGCCCCAACGGTGCGGGCAAATCCACCACTATGAAGATGCTGCTGGGGCTTGTACACCCCACCGGCGGCAGCGTGGAGCTGCTGGGGCACACCCTGAACGAAGCAAACCGCATTGCCCTGCTGCGGCAGACCGGCAGCCTGATCGAAGCCCCCTCCGGTTACCTGCACCTGACCGCCCGGGAAAACCTTTCCATCGTGGCTGACTTGAAAGACGTGGACCGGAAGGACATCCCCCGGGTGCTGGAGATCGTGCACCTGACCAAAGACGCTGACCGGAAGGTGGGGCAGTATTCCCTTGGCATGAAGCAGCGGCTGGGCATTGCCATGGCGCTGCTGGGCAGCCCCAAACTGCTGATTTTAGACGAACCCACCAACGGTCTGGACCCGGCGGGCATTCAGGAGATGCGCAGTCTGATTGCTTCCATGCCGCAGACCACCGGAGCCACCGTGCTGATCTCCAGCCACCTGCTGGGCGAGATCGAGCAGATGGTGGATCAGGTGGGCATCCTGAACCACGGCAGGCTGCTGTTCGAGGGTTCTTTGCAGCAACTGCAAAAGCACAGCCGGGGCGGCATTCTGCTGCGGGTGCTGGACGCACCCAAAGCCGCAGCCGTCCTGCAGCAGCAGGGAGTAAAAGCCACCGCACCGGCAGATCAGCCGGACACCCTGCAGCTTCCCCCGCTGCCGGACGAAGCGCTGGCGGCGCTGGTCTGTGCCCTTGCCGAAAGCGGCGTGGGCGTGGTTGGACTGACTGCACAGACAAAGAGCCTTGAGGACATCTTCCTCAGCCTGACCCAGACCAGCGGGGAGGTGGCGTAAGATGGCAGCTTTCCGTGCAGAACTGCAAAAAGCCCACCGTAGGCATGACCTTGCCCTCTGCCTGCTCCTCCCCGGCATTGTCGTGCTGTGGGTGGGCGGCCTTGCCCCGGCAGACCCGGAGGAGCTTGCCAACGGTTACAGCGCCCTGCTTTACAGCCTGCCCGTCATTGAATCCATTCTGATGCCGGTGATGATGGCAGTGCTGGCCTCCCGGCTGTGGGATATGGAGATCAAAGGCAACACCGCCAAGCTGCTCTACACCCTGCAGAGCCGCCGCAGCCTGTTTGCAGGCAAAGCGGTCTTTGGGGTACTGGAGGTGCTGTTGGTCACGGTGCTGGAGCTGGCCTGCGTTCCGGTGCTGGGGCGCGTTCATGGTTATACCGAAGCCTTTCCCACTGGGCAGCTGGTCTATCTGTTCGTCTGCACGCTGGCCGTGGACGCAATGCTCTTCTTTGGAGAATTTCTGCTGATGCTGTGGGTGGGCAATCCCCTGCCGGCGCTCTGCGTAGGTATTGTAGGGGCGCTGGTGGGTCTGTTCTCTGCTTTTATGCCGCCGCTTGCCAGTTATTTTGTGCCCTTTGGGTACTACATCCCTCTGAGCGCCTACGAAGTGGCG
>OOCL01001732.1_pt1 | contig 11719 bp, 10 predicted proteins | sample 1671211 | NCBI WGS metagenome assembly OOCL01 (sample SAMN06348133, study PRJEB24527) | human gut metagenome | biome: human gut; feature: ankylosing spondylitis patient; material: feces | host: Homo sapiens | place: China | collected 2015-10 | reverse complement strand
GGGTGTTGAACACCACGATGCCCTGCTCACTGCAGCGGTCCAGCGGGATGTTGTTCACGCCGGCACCGGCGCGGGCGATGGCCAGAAGATTGTCGTTGAAGGCGGTATTCAGCATGTCGGCGCTGCGAACGAGGATGCCGTCCGGGGCATCGGTGTCCACAGCCACCTCAAACTGCTTGTTGTTCAGCTTTGCCAGACCCACCGGGCTGATGGCGTTCAAAGTTTTGATCGTATACATATCTGAATTCCCCTCTTATGCATTTGCCTTGCGGAACTTCTCCATGAAGTCCACCAGCTTGTCCACGCCCTCGGCGGGCATTGCGTTGTAAATGGAAGCGCGCATACCGCCTACCAGACGGTGGCCCTTCAGGTTCACGAAGCCTGCTTCTGCAGCTTCGGCGCAGAACTTCTTGTCCAGATCTGCATTGGGGCTGGTGAAGGTGACATTCATGGTGCTGCGGTAGCGGTGCTCCACAGGATTCGTGAAGAAGCCCTGACCATCCAGATAGTCGTACAGCACTTTGGCCTTGGCTTCGTTGATCTTCTGCATGTTGGCAAGACCGCCGATGTCGTTTTCCAGATACTTGAGCACCAGACCGGTCATATAGATGCACCAGCAGGGGGGCGTGTTGTACATGCTGTCCTTGCCCAGCAGGGTGGTGTAGTTCATCATGGTGGGCACATTGTCGGCGGCATGGCCCAGCAGGTCGTCGCGGACGATGGCAATTGCCATGCCGGCGGGAGCTACATTCTTCTGCACGCCGAAGTAGATGCAGCCGTACTTGGTCACATCCACGGGCTTGGAGAGGATCATGGAGCTCATGTCGGCTACCAGAGGCACACCCTCCACCTGCGGCACCTCCACGAACTGAGTGCCGAAGATGGTGTTGTTCTGGCAGATGTGGATGTAGCTGGCATCCTTATCATAGTTGATGGCGTTCACGTCCGGGATGTAGGTGAAGTTCTTATCCTTGCTGGAAGCAACGATGTTCACCTCGCCGAACTTGGCGGCTTCCTTGGCGGCAAGGTTCGAGAAATTGCCGGTGACAAGGTAATCTGCCTTGCCGGTGGTCATGAAATTCAGCGGGACCATGGCGAACTGCTGGGTCGCACCGCCCTGAAAGAAACCGACCTTGTAGTTGTCGGGAATGTTCATTACCCGGCGCAGGGTGGCCTCGGTGTCTTTGATGATGGCATCGAACCACTTGCTGCGGTGGCTCATCTCCATCACGCTCTGACCGCTGTCGCCATACTCGAGCAGCTCTGCCTGTGCCTGCTTGAGCACCTTCTCGGGCAGCATGCTGGGGCCTGCGCTGAAGTTGTAAACTCGTGCCATAATGAACTCTCCCTTTCCTGTATCGCACAGCACCGCGGTTTTTTGCGGTGCGTTCTGTTGATTGCTGTAGCCGTAGTATACCGGTTTTGCAGGGATGAAAACAAGAGCATCTTTGCACAAAGATACGGCGCAAAAGCCCCTGTGCGGGCACAAAGCACACAAATGTCCTTGATAGAAAAACAAAAACAAAGACAAATGTAAAATAGAGCTGAAAAACCTGATTCCATCGGCGTTTCCGGCTCTTGCACTTTGGCGCAGAAATTGGTATAATCATAAAACAAAGACAAACGTAAAAGTAAAAAAGATGCCAAAAGGAGGGAGAACAGCAGGATGTATGGCATCCCGGATAGTGTAAAGCCGCTTTCGGCGGCAGAGGAGCAGGTGATGCTGGCGGTGTGGGCCTGCCGTGCGCCCGTCACCCGGCGGGACATCGACGCAAAGCTGCGCGCAAAGGGCTGGGCACCGGCGACCGTGCTCAACTTTCTCTACCGGCTGGAAGAAAAGGGCTGGGTGAAAAGCGGCAAGGATGGCAACCGCAATACCTACACTCCGGCCATCACCCAGCGCGCCTACAACGTGTGGAGTATGCGGGAACGGCTGGATACCCTTTTTGGAAATGATCTGGCCGCGGCGGTGCGCGCGCTGGTCAGCGAGAGCGGCTGCGGCCAGAGCGAGCTGGAACAGGCCATGAAGGTGCTGGAGGAAAAGCACCTGGAAGCGGAAGAATACGATCTGTATGACCCCTACGGGTAAAAAGGAGAGAGAAACATGGATTGCAAGCTGAGAGCCAAGAACTGCGGCGGCTGCCCGCTGCTGGGGCTGGACTATACCGAACAGCTGAAGCAGAAGGAAGCCACCGTGAAAAAGCTGCTGGGCAAATACGGCCCGGTGAACGCCATCCGGGGCATGGAAAACCCTTACCATTACCGCAACAAGGTGATTTCCACCTTCACCACCGGCTGGGGTGGAAAACTCACCTCCGGCATCTACGCAGCGAACAGTCACAAGGTGCTGCCGGTGGAAAGCTGCCTGCTGCAGGACGAAGTGCTGGACAAGACCATGGAGGCCGTGCGGGCGGCGGCCAATGCCTGCCGCTACCAGCCCTACGATGAGGACAAGGGCACCGGCCTTGTGCGCCACTGCCTGCTGCGCCGGGGCGTGGCCACCGGGCAGGTGATGGTGGTGCTGGTGACGGCCCAGCCGGTGCTGCCCGGAGCCAAGAACTTCGTGCGGGCCCTGCTGGCAGAAGCCGAGAAGCGGGGCGTGACCGTGACCACTGTGGTGCAGAACGTGAACCCCCGCAAGACCAGCGTCGTGCTGGGTGATGCGGAAAAGGTGCTGTACGGCAAGGGCTTTATCCTGGATACCCTCTGCGGCAAGACCTATGCCCTCAGCCCCCGCAGCTTTTACCAGATCAACCACAGCCAGACCGAGGTGCTGTACGGTCTGGCTGTGGAAGCGGCGCATCTCACCGGGAAAGAAGTGGTGCTGGACGCCTACTGCGGCATCGGTACTATCGGCCTGACGGCTGCCGACCACGCAAAGCAGGTGGTGGGTGTGGAGCTGAACCGCGACGCTGTGCAGGATGCCATCGGCAACGCAAAGCACAACGGCGTGAAGAATGCCCGCTTCTTTGCCGCCGACGCCACCCGCTGGATCAGCGAAGCCGCCGTAGCCGGAGAGCGCGCGGACGTGATCTTCATGGACCCGCCGCGGGAGGGCTCCACCCCGCAGTTCATCGAGAGCGTGGCCCGCATGGCCCCGAAGCGGGTGGTCTATGTCAGCTGCAACCCGGAAACGCTGGCCCGTGACCTCGCCCTGCTGACGAAAAAGGGTTACCGCGTGGAGAGCAGCACCCCGGTGGATATGTTCCCGCAGACGGAGCACATTGAGACGGTATGCGCATTGTCCAAACTGGATATCCACCAGAAGATCACGGTCGATCTGAAGATGGACGAACTGGACGTGACCGCTGCGGAGACCAAGGCTACCTATGAAGAGATCCGGGAATATGTCAAGGAACATACGGGTCTGAACGTGAGCGACCTCTATATTGCACAGGTCAAGCAGAAGTGTGGCATTAAGGAGAGAGCAAACTACAACAAGCCCAAGTCCGAAAACAGCCGCCAGCCGAAATGCCCATCCGAGAAGGAAAAAGCTATCCGGGATGCGCTGAAGCATTTTAAGATGATCGAGTAAACAACCATACACCAGCACCTGACAGGCATCATTTCAAATCGTCTGTCGGGTGCTTTTTGGTTTTCTCCGGGGATGTATCTTGCATTTGGCTTGAAAATTGGATACAATATAAGAAACACGATGATAAAGGAGCGGCATTATGGAGTACATCGGTATCCAGAAGAAGAACGGCAGCGTGGTGGACGCTCTGCAACAGGCCATCCTTTCCGGGCAGATACCCGCCGGGACCGAGATGACCCAGAATGAGCTGGCAGAGAGCCTTGGCGTCTCTCGGATGCCGGTGCGCGAGGCTCTGATGATCCTTGAGTATCAGGGGCTTCTCATCCGTCTGCCCAACAACCATGTAAAAGCCGCTGACCTGAGTGAAGATACCCTGCGTCAGATCCTTGCACTGGGGGCGCAGCTGGAACGTCAGGCCATGCGCTGTCTGCCGCAGGATGCCATATTGGCAGGCGGTGAGATGCTCCAGCACCGGACGCTGCGGAGTGCGCTGGCCTATCCGCTCCACAGCAAATTGCTGGAAAGCATTCAGGAAACCTACATTGCCTTTGCGGTCAACGCCCGCCCTGCGCCGGTCAACGGACGGCTGGCTCATCTGCTGACGCTCGACCGGCAGGGCTCGCCGGAGGTCTTAAACGAATGGCGCAGCTACGAAGAAGAATTGTTACACCTGATTTTATCGGTAAGGAGTCAATATGCTGGGACTGAAACCCATTAAACTGCTACCCGCCCGTGAACGGGTAGCTTCCGCCCTGCGGAAAGCCATCATCTCCAAAAGCATCCCGGAGGGGGCGGAACTGACGCTGGAAAACACCGCACAGGAGCTTGGCGTTTCGGTGACCCCGGTGCGGGAGGCATTTCAGATCTTGGCACGGGACGGTCTGCTGGAAGTAAAACAGAATAAGTGTGCGATCGTGCTGGGCGTGACCGAAAAGACTATCCGGGAGCACTACCAGTTACGCGCCGCCTTGGAAGGGACGGCCTGTATGCTTTGCTGCCAGAACAACGCCGACCTCTCCAAAATCAAGAACTGTGTGGACACGGCAGAAGAAGCCCTTTCCCACCAGCAGACCGGGAATTACGCCGACTACAACCAGTCGTTCCACTTTGAGATCTGGGAAGCATCCGGCAATCAGAAGATGCAAAAGATGCTGTCTGAACTCTGGAATGGTCTGTCCATCGGCGTGGAGATGAGCGAGCTGGACTATGCCCTCAATTCCCAGCGGGAGCACAAGCTGATTTTTGCCGCGCTGGAAGCCCGTGATGCGCTGGCCGCACGGGCTGAGATGGAAAAGCATATCCTGCGCAGCATGGACGATGCACTGACCTATTACTTATAAGGAGAGCGGAAAATGTACACCTGTGCCAACTGCGTCGTTCTGGCCTGCGCCAACAATGAACCGGATAAAATGCCCAAAAACTGCCCCATGCGGAACGAACCTGTCATGGCAGATGCCCGGAGCGGCTATGCTTTGGCGGAGAATCATGATTTCTATGTCAACTGCTCTGCTATTGAAGGACTGGGCTACTGCCAGTGGCCCCGCCTGAAGGAGACGGTAGAGTTCTGCAAGCGGATGGACTACCACAAACTGGGGCTTGCATTCTGTAAGGGTCTGCGGAAGGAAGCCCGCATCGTGGCTAACCTGCTCCGGGAACACGGTTTTGAGGTCGTATCGGTCATCTGCAAAACCGGCGGCATCTCCAAGGAAGAAGTGGGCATTCCGGAGGAAGTCAAGATCCATCCCGGTGAATTTGAAGCCATGTGCAACCCCATCGCACAGGCAAAGCTGCTGAACGAACAGCATACCGAATTCAACATCGAGATCGGTCTGTGCGTTGGGCATGACTCCATGTTCTATAAGTATTCGGACGCAATGGTTACGACTCTGGTTGCAAAAGACCGCGTTCTGGCGCATAATCCCTGCGGTGCCATCTACTGCGCCGAGGGCTATTTCAAAAATCGGCTGAAATAAGATGATGCAGGAGCTGTCTCTGTCACCATACAGAGGCAGCTCCTATTTTTTGCTTACCATTGCATCCAAGGAACCATCCAACCGTCTGTAAGACCTGCACAAAAATCCCCGCCGGGAATATCCGATTCGACGATTCTCGTAGAAACCTCTTGACAACTGCACGATTTGGGTGTATTCTTGCGTCGTCAAATGGATACATTATCACAGATTAAATATAAATCGAATCAAGCGGGCCTTCTCTTTGGCGCAACAGCACCTCTTCCAAAGTTCCGGAAAGTGCCGTCAAAGGGATAAGGCCGACACCACAAGACCCTGTGCCATCCGGCACAGCTGGGGAGTTCCGCAAGTCGGCGTGAAGTCGCGTCGATAATTGGATACATTATCAAAAGTTAAAAGGAGGGACCCCCAGTATGACCCCATCTACCATCACCCTGCTGTTTCTTCTCTTCGCAGTCGTCATGTTCGTGCTTGAGAAGATCCCCCTTGGTGTCACGTCCATGATCGTCTGTATCGGTCTGGTCGTCACCGGCGTGCTGGACGTCAAGACTGCCTTTGCAGGCTTCATTGACAGCAACGTTATCCTCTTTGTCGCCATGTTCATTGTCGGCGGTGCATTGTTTGAGACCGGCATGGCCAACAAGATCGGCGGCATCGTCACCCACTTTGCCAAATCGGAACGCAGCCTCATCGTGGCCATCATGGTCATTGTCGGCCTGATGAGCGGCGTTCTTTCCAACACCGGCACTGCCGCCGTGCTGATCCCCGTGGTCATCGGCATTGCGGCCAAGTCCGGCTACTCCCGCTCCAAGCTGCTGATGCCGCTGGTCTTTGCAGCAGCCATGGGCGGCAACCTCTCCCTCATCGGCGCACCCGGCAACCTCATCGCCCAGAGCGCACTGGATGAGATCGGGATGTCCTTCGGCTTCTTCGAGTACGCCATTGTCGGTCTGCCCATCCTCATCGTCGGTATCCTCTTCTACGCCACCATCGGCGAGAAGCTGCTCCCCACCCACGAGGTCAAGGATGAGGGTGCATTCAGCACCGAGCAGGATTTCAGCAACGTTCCCCAGTGGAAGCAGGTGCTGTCTCTGGTCATTCTGGTGCTCACCCTGTTGGGCATGATCTTCGAGAAGCAGATCGGCATCAAGCTCTGCATCACCGGCGGCATCGGCGCACTGGCACTCATCCTCACCGGTGTCATCTCCGAAAAGGATGCTCTGAAATCCATCGACCTCAAGACGATTTTCCTCTTCGGCGGCACACTGTCGCTGGCATCCGCACTGGACAAAACCGGTGCAGGCGCAGAGATCGCAAACCTCGTTATCGGTGCTCTGGGAGAGAATCCTTCTCCCTATGTACTCACCTTCGTGGTGTTCATCCTGTGCTGTGTCATGACCAACTTCATGTCCAACACGGCCACCACCGCCCTGATGGTTCCCATCTGCCTGAGCATCGCACAGGGCATGGGTGCTGACCCCCGCGCTGTCCTGATGGCTTGTGTCATCGGCGGCTCCTGCGCCTACGCAACGCCCATCGGTATGCCCGCCAACACCATGGTGGTTTCTGCCGGCGGCTACACCTTCAAGGACTATGCAAAAGCCGGTCTGCCCCTCATCCTCATCGCAACCGTCGTCAGCATGGTGATCCTTCCCATCGCATTTCCGTTCTTCCCACAGTGATGCGGGCAGAGCGTTGAATAAGTGAAGCAAATGCACAAATGTACCAAGCCAAATCTTTCAAGGAGGAAATGGAATGAACAAACAGGAACAGGTGCAGCAGATGACGACCTATATGGCCAACTTTGTGAGCCATATCGCCAAAGTGCTGCCGGACGACATCATCAAAAAGCTGGATGAGTTGGGCGCACAGGAGGATGCTCCTCTGTCCAAGGTCATCTATGAGACCATGAAGCGCAACCAGAAGCTGGCCAAGGAGCTGAACCGCCCCAGCTGTCAGGATACCGGTGTTCTGCAGTTCTGGGTAAAGTGCGGTGTGGACTTCCCGCTCATCGGCGAGGTGGAAGGGCTGCTGAAGGAGGCCGTGGTCAAGTCCACATTCGAAGCCCCTCTGCGTCACAACAGCGTGGAGACCTTCGACGAGTTCAACACCGGCCGCAATGTCGGCAAGGGCACTCCCACCGTCTGGTGGGACATCATCCCCAACAGCGACAAGTGCGAGATCTACGCCTACATGGCAGGCGGCGGCTGCACCCTGCCGGGCAAGGCCATGGTGCTGATGCCCGGTGCAGGCTACGAGGGTGTGACCAAGTTCGTCATGGACGTCATGACCAGCTACGGCATCAACGCCTGCCCCCCGCTGCTGGTGGGAGTGGGCGTGGCGACCTCTGTTGAGACCGCTGCTCTCCTGTCCAAAAAGGCTCTGATGCGTCCTCTGGGCAGCCACAACGAGAACGAGCGTGCAGCGACCATGGAGAAGCTGCTGGAGGACGGCATCAACTCCATCGGCCTTGGCCCGCAGGGCATGGGCGGCAAGTACTCCGTCATGGGCGTGCACATCGAGAACACTGCCCGTCATCCTTCTGCCATCGGCGTTGCCGTGAACGTGGGCTGCTGGAGCCACCGCCGCGGCCACATCATTTTCGATAAAGACCTGAACTACACCATTGACACTCATTCGGGGGTGACTTTGTAATGCTGACCATCAAAGACGGAAAGAAAATTCTGACCACTCCGGTCTCCGCAGAAGACCTGAAGGATGTCCACATTGGCGATATCGTTTATCTGAACGGAAGCCTGACCACCTGCCGCGACGTGGCACACCGCCGCCTCGTTGAGGAAGGTCGTCCGCTGCCCGTGGACGTGAAGGATGCCGCTATTTTCCACGCTGGTCCCATCATCCGCCCGCTGGAAAACGACAAATTCGAGATGGTCTCGGTCGGCCCCACTACCTCCATGCGGATGGAAAAGTTCGAGTACGAGTTCGTCCAGAAGTCCGGTGTCCGCGTCATCGTGGGCAAGGGCGGCATGGGTCCCAACACCGAGCGTGCCTGCAAGGAGTTCGGTGCTATCCACTGTGTGTTCCCCGCCGGCAATGCCGTCGTCGCCGCCACCGAGGTGGAGGAGATCGTGGATGCCCAGTGGCGCGACCTTGGTATGCCGGAGACCCTCTGGCACTGCCGCGTCAAGGAATTCGGACCACTGATCGTTTCCATCGACACCGATGGCCGCAACCTGTTTGAGGAAAACAAGGTGATCTTTAACCAGCGCAAAGAAAAGGCCATTGAAGAGATCTGCAAGCACGTTGGCTTCATCAAGTAACCCTGTCTGAAACCAACGTTGCCGATAGATCGCGGAGAGCAAAATTCAACGCATCATCTTCTCCTAACCTGAACCCGTTAACACGCTAATTCTAACAACCGTATTCTGCTTTCATAAGATCTGACAAACTCCTATCTACTTCATTTACCCTGCTTCTCCGCACGGACACCCGCAGACGCTTTTGCCATACAAGCGCCTGCGGGTGTTTTTTTAGCTTGAGAATCAAGCTTCCGGGAAGAATCCAAAGAGCGGCGGAACGCTCGTTGGCACACGACTTTGCCTGCAAAGTCTAGTGTGTTACACCTTGGTTCCGGCTGATGCGGAAAAGGGGCTGCGAGAGACTCCGGCAAGCACCTGTTCTGTGGCAGAAGGATGCGCGGATGGGCACGGCAGTTGACGGTCTTTGCCCACCCAGCGCAGGCTTGCAGAGGAACCAATGGTGTACGTTCTCCTGCCTGTCGTGGCATCGTCTTTTTAAGGATAACAGCTTGTCAAGATGGCTGGCACCGTCCAGTCCTCTCTCTTTTTGCCAAAGTTTTCACCGTGTTTTCTTGCAAGCTGCCGAAAGTGACGTGTTCTCGAAACTTTATGTTGACACGGCTCGATTTTTGTGGTAATCTATCCCAACAATTTAATATTTACATATTTTACTTATTCGCTCAGTACCTGCGGGGCTGGGCAACTCCCCTTTTTGACTTTTCAAGTCGCTACATAACCGACTGGCAAGACCTTCCGAAAAAGCGAAGGCATGACCGGTCTGTTTTGTGGCGGCTTTTTTGTTGCCGTTCCAGCGTTGAACCTTGAGAACTGAATGACCGTCTGCATGGGATACCCGGCGATGACCCTGAGAAGGAGAGCCGGAAAACGCCGCCGGAAGGGGGCAGGAAATCCATGCAGGGAGAACGGCGCACCCAATATCAACTGGTCAAAATGGCCAGTTGATGTGGTGAATGACACAAAGCGTCATTCACCAGAAACATCTTCTACGTTACAGCTCGTACCATGTGGACATTTTGACCACATGGTACGAACTGTCGCAGCCCCGTTCAATGTGTTCAAACTGAGCACATTGACTCTATCCGTGTTACAGCTGACCTCGACTTGACATTTTGCCAAGCCACGGTGAAATCTGGTAAGTGCTGCTTTCCGGTACTTAGCAAATAGCCGTAACGTGCTGTGGTACGTGGACAAAATGTCCAGATACCACCTAACTGTAACGCATAGATTCTGGTTGGTGGTCATTCTGACCATCAACCAAACAATCGCAACGCTTTATTGTGCGAAAGTGACTGTTGCCATTTGGGTAACCACCATATACCCATAACACCAAAGGAGGATGTCTATGACAACGAAACAATGGGAACGCGAAAATCAGGACACTCTGATGGAATATTTCATTGACGGTGACCCCAGTGTGCGCAGAATCCAGTGCGAATACTGCCGCAAGGTCATCTACACCCAAACCCGGAACCGCAAATATTGCAGCTTCCAGACCTGCGGCCACCAGATGCTGAACTTGCGAAAAAGTCTTAAAAAGCGCGTTGAGCGCGGAACCTACACCTGCCCTTGCTGTGGTGAGCAGTTCTTACCGATTCGGGCGGATGCCAGATATTGCAGCAACGCCTGTCGGCAGAAAGACTACCGTAAACGTAAAGTAACGGCTCACGCTTCTCTTTGAGGAACTTGATAAAGTTTGTCAAGTTCCTTATCTACGCTCGCTTTTATCCAGTAAAGTGGTACTTCCCATTTTGGGAAGTACCAAAATACCGTAACGCCTAATCGCTCACTCCCAAATCCCCAAAATGGGAATTGTGGCTGTCATCTGAAATCAAGTTACGCTTTCCGTAACTTGATTTTAGCCGTATCAAAATCAAGTTGTCAAAATGATAACTTGATTGCATCCGTGGCAGAGCTACCGGAGTTATCTTTTTGAGAACTTCGGCTTTATCTGTAACACGTCACTCCTACTCCGTAAAAATCAGGTGGTCAAAATGACCAACTGATTTCATCTGTAACGCCTCAAGGTCGTTGAAAATCAGGTTGCCAAAAAGACAACCTGATTCCACCTGTAACGTTGCAAGGTCTGTTGAAAATCAGGTGCCGCCACCCGGCACTTGATTTTACCCGTAACGGAATCAGTTGGTCAAAGTGGCCAACTGAAAAAGCCGGACGAGCTGCGGGCAGAAATTCGTAAATCTTTGCCTGTCAGCTTGCCCGGAGCAGGAGTGCAGACCTTTGTGCCATTTTTATGTAAAACGCTGGAGGTGAATTCTATTTCCGACTACCTGACCGTCACTACACCTTTACCGCAATATCTACCCTATGCCCGCTTTCTGCTGGATACAGACCTGAGCCACACCGCAAAGCTGCTCTACACTCTGCTGCTGGACCGGGCAACGCTTTCTCAAAAGAACAACTGGGTGGATGAGCGCGGCTTCGTCTATGTAATTTTTCCTATTTCATCATTGAGCGAAGCCCTTCGTTGCAGCACCATGAGCATTAAACGTGCATTGCGCTCACTGGAGGATTCCGATCTGATTGAGCGCAGACGGAGTCGCATTGCTGTGCCCAACAGCCTCTTTGTAAAAGTTCCGACAGCGCAAAAACGTTCCTCTGCATGGAACGATTTTGTTCTGTCCGATGGAACAGAAATGATGCCTTCCATGGAACAAAAGTGTTCCACTAACCAACGTAATAAGAACGACCTGAATGGTAACCACCTAGTAAGAACCAATGGCACTCATTTGATGTTCGGAGAATATCGGAATGTTTTTTTAACGGAAAAAGAGTATAAGCGACTCAAAGCTGACTTTTCCGGGCTAGATAGCCTGATCGAGCAGCTTTCGGCTTATATCCAGTCCACCGGCAGAAAGTACGCCGACCATGCCGCCACCCTGCGCATCTGGGCAAAACGGCAAAAGTCAGAACAGAAG
>OOCL01001717.1_pt1 | contig 11821 bp, 10 predicted proteins | sample 1671211 | NCBI WGS metagenome assembly OOCL01 (sample SAMN06348133, study PRJEB24527) | human gut metagenome | biome: human gut; feature: ankylosing spondylitis patient; material: feces | host: Homo sapiens | place: China | collected 2015-10 | reverse complement strand
GAAGTTCAGAAACTTCGGTAAGAAATCGCTCACGGAGCTTGATGATTTGCTCGAGAGTCTGAATCTGTCGTTTGGAACTGACATTTCTAAGTATAAATTAGACAAAGAATAAAAAATGAGACATAATAAAAAATTCAATCATTTGGGTCGTACTGCTTCTCATAGAAGCGCTATGTTATCTAACATGGCTTGCTCTTTGATCAAGCACAAAAGAATCACTACGACTGTTGCAAAGGCAAAAGCTTTGAAGAAGTTTGTTGAGCCTTTGATTACTAAGTCTAAAGAAGATACTACGAATTCTCGCCGTGTCGTATTTAGCAACTTGCAAGATAAGATTGCAGTAACAGAGCTGTTCAAAGAAATCTCAGTTAAGATTGCTGATCGTCCGGGTGGTTATACTCGTATTATCAAGACTGGTAACCGTTTGGGTGATAATGCAGAAATGTGCTTCATTGAGTTGGTAGACTATAATGCAAACATGGCTAAGGAAAAAGTTGCTAAGAAAGCTACACGTACTCGTCGTTCTAAGAAGAGTGCCGCTGCCGAAACTGCTGCTCCTGCTGCTGTTGAAGCTCCTGCAACTGAAGAACCGAAAGCTGAATCAGCTGAATAATTTTACAGTTATTCTTATTCGATATAGAAAAGGCTGCTCTGCAAAGAGTGGCCTTTTTATTTGAAGTAAATACCTTTTTATTTGAGTAAGGAGGAGCAGATTTTGGAATTGAGCCGTATAGAGTATACGTCTATTCCCTAATGATATTCACTTGTTTACTAATCCTAAGATAAATTAAAAGATAACCTGAATAAACTTTTCGTGAATAGAATCTGTTATATTTGCAGGAGAATATGGCAAAATTTGTAAAGGTAATATTGTTTCTGTTGCTGACAGTTGCTTTTCATAGCATAGCAGGCAATGTCTCTACCGAAAAAATGGTGGATAAGCAGGGGTGTGATATTACATATGCTATGGGGCAGCGTGGGGAAATCTGTGCACCCGATCTTCCGGGTAAGCCTGTGGCTGAATTGACCAATTTGCAGAGCCATCAAATATCTGTGACACGTATTCAACGTGTACAGCTTGGAGAATATTTCTTTTCTTTAAAGAATGCGCTACAAGGTTGTGCTGATCGTGATAGCTCACTATCACAACACTGGGGGCGGATTTATGATACAACAACTTCCTATTATTGCCAGCCATCGAGTGAATACTATGTATACACCTTGAGGCGTATAATTATTTAGCAGTATATTTATTGGTATTGTTTATTTTGTGGTTACTGGTATCTTCTGTATACTGGTGATACTACTTCTTTTTATCTTTATATTTTTACTAATAAATTAAACTTTAAATATTATGGCAACTACTCAAACGATTGATGCTACTATATTCGCATCTACACACCCCGATATCGCTAAACGCATAAGTGTTTCAGGAGTTTTAATCTCTTCTGTTATGTTATTGATTGGTATTTTAGCTTTTGCTTCAACATTCGAATTGGATGACAAGTCTTCTACAACCAGTATGGCTTTGATGGTTTTGGGGACAGGTTTATTTCTTATGGGAATTTTCCGTCTTTTCTGGAAATCAAAGGAGGTTGTTTATTTACCAACAAAAAGTGTGGCTAAAGAGCATAGTGTATTCTTTGATTTGAAGCATATGGATGCTTTGAAAAATCTTGTAAATTCGGGTTCATTCTCCGCTGATTCGAAAATAAAAAGCGAGGCTAGTGGTAATATACGTATGGATGTGATACTTTCTGCTGATAAAAAGTTTGCAGCTGTACAGTTATTCCAATTTGTACCTTACACGTATCAGCCAATAACATCGGTGCAGTATTTCACTAATGAAAAAGCTTCTGCGATAGTCGCTTTTTTGTCGAAAAGTAAAATACAATAAGTATATATCTATAACACCTGTTTGACTTTGTTTTTTCCGACACATTAAAACTATGCAGTTTGAAACTTTATATTGAGTTTGCTGCTACTAAATAAAACAGGTTTTAGATGTTACTGTAAAAGATAACTTTGATTTTCATACGAAGATGGGGATTAGTCGTTAATGACGGCGATCCCCATTTTTTTCATTAAGAAGCAGGCGTTCATGTTTTGAGCAACTCCGTTTCTCATTTGATATGAGAAGGTGAGTTCATTGTTGGTAATGTCGGCTTCGAAACAGTAATTTCGGATATTTTGTGGGAAGGACTCTATTAAAGTCCCTAATAACAAGTCATGGGTGGCGATGATACCGTTGGCGTTCATGTGCATGAATTGTTTGATAAGGGCGAAAGAGCCTTTCTGTTTGTCCATGGAGTTGGTGCCTTTCAGTATTTCATCAAGGATGATGAAAAGCTCTTCCCCGGCTTCAAGTTTGTCTATGATTAATTTAAGTCGCTTGAGTTCTGCAAAGAAATAAGATTCGTTGTTAGCTAGGGAATCACTGGTTCGAAGGCTGGTAACGAGACGGGCCGGATATATTTTCATTTGCTTTGCCCAAACGGGAGCTCCTATACATGCCAGTAGATAGTTTACTCCTACAGTACGTAAATAAGTACTCTTGCCTGCCATATTGGCGCCTGTGATTATAATAAAGAAAGGACGTTTTTCAATGTCTATTCCGTTACGCACACATTGGTTGCGATCCATTAGGGGATGCCCCAAGGCTTCAGCTTGTAGGTGGAAAGATTGAGCAGCGATAGTGGGGTAAATATAATCCGGATGATTATATGCGAATGTTGCCAGGGAACAATAGGCATCTATTTCTCCGATTGTTTCTATCCATCGGGGGAGGTCGGAGGCATGAATCTCTTTCCACTTCTCGATTCGCATCACCTGTCGTAGCTCCCAAAATATCAGTCCGTTGAGTATAGTACTCATGAGCAGATTGCTTCGTTGGTCGAGTGCGTTCATCAGTTTAGAAAGCTGGCGGACTGCTTGAGAAGCGGTTTGATTTTGACTTGTAAGGTCCGCTTTTAACTCTTGCAGTATATGACTGTGCATTTCTTTTTGTTCAGTGAGCAGAATTTGGTCAGCGTATGTCGAAAGAACCTGCAGCTTTTCTCCGTAGGTTGTTTGCAGTTTAGTGATTCCTTTAGAGAAAATAGTACTGAATAATACAAAGCTGACAAATACTCCTCCTGCAATGTTAGCCGAGATAATGCCTAAAATGGCTAGACTTATACATAAGAAATTAATGACGGTAACCGCTATTGGGAGGATACGCAGGAGCGTACGTTTTCGATAATAACTCGGACTGGCTGCCCATTCTTTGATTTCGGTGGTATCGGCAGGTTTTCCTTTATAGAGTAATCCGAGTAAGCGGATTTGTTGGCGATATTCCAAATCGGTGGAGAGTTCCCGGATGGCTTCCTGGCGGTGGTCAATAGCTGCTTTATTCTCCAGATGTGCATTGAACCAGTTTGCGAGATGTTGCTTGCCGATAGGGGTTGCGGTGCGGTTGATGTATTGGAAGAGAGAGTGTTCTCCAAATACGTCCAGATCAAGAGTGTAGAGGTGAGACGGGTTAATGAATTCTTTTCCATCGTCAAAATCGGAAAAATCATATTGCATGGCACGTAGTTCCTGCTCGTTGATTTCTATTTTCTTTTTCAGAAAGTCTTTCCGGTAGAACCAGAAATTATGGCGTTTTACTAACCAAATGAATAAGATAAAGGGTAGGACAGCGAATGCAGAGAGGCATAGCCAACCGTCAGACCAAAAAATAATGGCATTTGCTACGGCTCCTACGAATAAGATAAGTCGAAGAAGACTTATATAATAGATACGTTTTCGTGCATTCTGTAACTCCAGTTCTGTTTTCTGAATGATTTGCTGATATGTGGTAATGATCTGTTCTAGTTTTTCCATGACAAATTTAAATCTTTTGCGCAAAGGTAATATAATTCATAACGGTCGGGATAGGAGCTTGTTTTTGTCAAGAGCAGATTTACTGTTTATTAACGGAAGTAGGAAGATGTGTGGGCTTGGATTATAACTCGTTCTGATAATGTTGTTGTTAGCTGGAAGAAATTTTCAATATTTCTTTTCTCATTCTTGCATTTATCCGCTAAAATTTATAACTTTCCACTCGAAAAGGCGTTAGACAGGAAAGGAGGATGCTTATGAAGAAAGGATGTATCTTATGTTTGCTGATAAGCGTGATTAGCCTTCCGTTAATTGCGCAGAATATTATTTATTCCAACCTGAAAGAGTTGCTGACTCAACATGGTGATACCACTGCTGTGTTGCGTGTAGAAAAACGTTCCAGAAATCAGATTGTATTAACAGGAGGGGCTGATTACCGGATAACGGCCGGTGATGACGAGTCGATGTGCCGGCGTTTGAAGAAGCGTTGTTTTGCTGTGCGTGACGAAAAAGGAAATTTATATTTGAACTGTCGTAAGTTGCGCTATAAGAAATTGCGTTTTGGAGCATGGTATGCTCCTGCTGTTCAGTTAGGTAAAAACATCTATTTTTGTGCGATGCCTTTAGGATCAGTCATCGGAGGCAACTTTGTGGAAGAAGATGATGTAAAACTAGGAGGAAATATAGGCGATGCTCTTGCCGCTTCAAGTCTGGTTACAAAACGTGTTTGCTATGAATTGAATGGTGAAACGGGGAAAGTCGACTTTCTGGGGAAAGATAGAATGCTGCAATTATTGAAGAATTATCCGGAACTGAAACAAGCATATTTGAAAGATGATAGTCAGGAAGCGAAGCATACTTTTAAATATCTGTTAGAGTTGCAGAATAAACAAAATAAATAATTCCATTAATTGCGGTTGGTACCGTATGAAAAGCCCTATCAATAATACAATCATCTATATAATGATATTATTGAGATGCGGGTTACGCTAGTTATACAAATTCCACCGATTTCATAGCGTTGATTTTAGAATGGGCTGCTATTTGCTTTACTAAAGATTCTCTTTTATTTTAATGAAAGGGTTCTTACCAATGATCCTTCCATTCATTTTAATGAAAAATCTATTTTTAGCTTTAGTGAAGCTCCACCATTCGTTTTAATGATAGTTTTGCTATTTACTGTAATGCCAACCCTGCTATCTACTTCAATAAAAGATCTATCTATCCATTTTGAGAAAACAGCCTGTCTTTGTGCCTGTATAAAAGCATAAGAGAGTTTTGACATCGCTTGTGTCTTGTTCTTCTATCAAACTGTAAATGTAATAATACCTTTCTGATTATAAATCTGTCAAATCTCTTGTCTTTTATCTTCTTTTTTTCTATCTTGCGAAGAGTTATAAGACTGTATTGCTTACAGTTTGTAATCCTTAATTCTGTTTATTATGAGAATAACTCTTGGCAACACACTACCTCCTTATCCGGATTTTGTAGAAGGTATCCGGAGAGCTCCCGACCGTGGTTATACACTTACCTCGGCGCAGACAATCACTGCATTAAAAAACGCTTTGCGTTATATTCCTACCGAGTGGCACGAACAATTGGCTCCTGAATTGATGGAAGAGCTACGCACTCGCGGGCGGATTTACGGATACCGTTTCCGTCCTGCCGGCGACCTGAAAGCCAAACCGATTGACGAATATCGGGGACAATGCATTGAAGGCAAAGCTTTTCAGGTAATGATTGACAATAACCTTTGCTTCGATATAGCATTATATCCCTACGAACTAGTCACTTACGGTGAAACCGGACAAGTCTGCCAAAACTGGATGCAATATCGACTGATAAAACAATACCTCGAAGAACTTACCCAAGAACAGACGCTGGTTATTGAGTCCGGACATCCATTAGGGCTTTTCCGCTCCCGTCCCGATGCTCCCCGCGTTATAATAACCAATTCGATGATGATCGGGCAATTCGACAATCAACATGATTGGCATATTGCTGCCCAGATGGGAGTTGCCAATTACGGGCAAATGACTGCCGGCGGCTGGATGTATATCGGTCCTCAAGGAATTGTGCATGGCACTTTCAATACCCTCCTCAATGCCGGGCGATTGAAACTGGGGATTCCCCAAGATCAGGATCTGCGGGGACATTTATTTGTATCTTCCGGCTTGGGAGGAATGAGCGGCGCACAACCCAAAGCGGCGGAGATAGCAGGAGCAGTCTCCATCATAGCCGAAGTAGATAGTTCGCGTATTGAAACCCGCCACCGCCAGGGATGGGTGGGACACGTGACTGCGGATATAGCCGAAGCATACCGGATGGCATCTCAAGCAATGCAACGTCGTGAACCCTGCTCGATAGCCTATCACGGCAATGTCGTAGATCTGCTCGAATATGCCGAACGTGAGAGAATTCCTATTGAATTATTATCCGATCAAACCTCCTGTCATGCCGTTTACGAAGGCGGTTACTGCCCTGCCGGACTAACTTTTGAAGAACGCACACGCCTTCTTCACGAATCTCCGGAACAATTCCGTCACTTGGTAGATATATCCTTGTATCGTCATTTCGAAGTTATCAAGAAACTCGTAGCCCGTGGAACTTATTTCTTTGATTATGGAAACTCCTTCATGAAAGCCATATACGATGCCGGAGTAAAAGAAATCTCCCGTAATGGTGTTGATGAAAAGGACGGATTTATCTGGCCAAGCTATGTTGAAGATATTATGGGACCCCAACTCTTTGATTATGGCTACGGTCCGTTCAGATGGGTTTGCTTGAGTGGCAAACACGAAGATCTGATAAAAACAGACCACGCAGCTATGGAATGTATCGACGTCAATCGGCGCGGTCAGGATCTTGACAATTACAACTGGATACGGGATGCCGAAAAGAATCAGCTCGTGGTGGGTACACAGGCACGTATTCTGTATCAGGATGCAGTTGGGAGAATGAACATAGCCCTCCGTTTCAATGAGATGGTCCGCCGGGGCGAAGTAGGTCCTATCATGCTGGGACGAGACCATCACGATGTAAGCGGAACGGATTCTCCTTTCCGGGAGACATCGAATATCAAAGACGGAAGCAATGTGATGGCAGATATGGCTGTGCAATGTTTTGCCGGAAATTGTGCCCGCGGAATGAGCCTGGTAGCTTTGCACAATGGTGGGGGAGTCGGTATTGGCAAAGCAGTCAATGGCGGCTTCGGTATGGTATGCGACGGTAGCGAACGGGTAGATGAAATACTTCGTTCGGCAATGCTCTGGGATGTGATGGGCGGAGTAGCCCGTCGCTCATGGGCGCGTAATCCGCATGCGATGGAGACAAGCGAAGCATTTAATGACTCCCATGCAAGAGACTATCAGATAACAATGCCGTATGTAGCGGACGAAGAACTTATAAAGAAGATAGTCCCATATATTGTGGGAAAATAGTATCACATATTATGGGAATTTATTCTCTTAATATGAGAGAATAAATTCCCATAATATATGGAACTGTTTAAACATATAGCTGTTTAGTATAAACCATGCGGTGATTCGGTATGAAACTCGTGTGAACCGTGCCTGATTATATAAGGACTATTGGACAAGAGCACTTGTTTAATGTAAAACATATAGTTATCCAGTTGAATATAACCTCTATAATAGTAGATATTTGATATGAGTTGGAATAAAATTATTGAATGCGTCCCCAATTTTAGCGAGGGACGTGATTTAGAGAAAATAGATCAGATAGTAGCCCCTTTCCGTATTAAGGCCGGGGTAAAACTGCTTGATTACAGTAATGATGAAGACCATAACCGTCTGGTTGTAACTCTTGTCGGCGAGCCGGAAGCTCTGTACGAAGCAATCGTTGAAGCAGTCGGTGTGGCTGTCCGTTTGATAGACCTGAATCAGCATACCGGGCAACATCCCCGTATGGGAGCGGTAGATGTCATCCCTTTCATCCCGATTAAGAATACTAGCATGGAAGAAGCCATCGAACTATCCAAGAAAGTAGCCGCAAAAGTAGCCGAGATCTATCATCTTCCTGTCTTCCTGTATGAGAAGTCCGCAACTGCGTCGCATCGGGAAAATCTCGCTTCCGTTCGTAAAGGAGAATTTGAAGGCATGGCCGAAAAAATCAAACTACCCGAATGGCAACCAGATTTCGGACCTGCCGAACGTCATCCAACCGCAGGTACAGTCGCCATCGGAGCCCGTATGCCGCTCGTAGCCTACAATATCAATCTTAGTACGGACAATCTGGAAATAGCTACCAAGATAGCAAAGAATATCCGCCATATCAATGGAGGGCTCCGTTATGTGAAAGCAATGGGAGTGGAGCTAAAGGAGAGAAACATCACCCAGGTATCCATAAACATGACCGACTATACCCGTACTGCCCTTTACCGCGCCTTCGAACTGGTACGTATCGAAGCCCGCCGCTATGGTGTTACGATTGTCGGTAGTGAAATCATTGGCCTCGTACCGATGGAAGCCCTGATTGATACAGCTTCCTACTATCTCGGACTCGAAAACTTTTCCATGCAGCAAGTCTTGGAAGCCCGTATCATGGAATAGCCGGTAAAGAAATATGTTAGCGAATATTCAATCCAAATCAGAACGGATGTTTACAGGGGAACCTGCCCTGATAAAAAACAACGGATCAAGAAGCAGGATGAATGAAACAAGAATAAACCAAGATAATTCGGATAATTTATGAGTGAAAACCTAATCATATTCAATGCCCGTATTGTAACTCCCATCGGCTTTTCCGCCCGTAAAGGCGAAGAAATGTCCCAACTGCAAGTCATAGAGAACGGAACCGTGGAAGTCACCAAAGGAATCATTACCTACGTTGGTGAAAACCGTGGCGAAGACCGCGACGGTTACTATCAACACTACTGGCATTATAACGCTCGCGGACACTGCCTCTTGCCCGGCTTCGTCGATTCCCATACCCATTTCGTGTTTGGCGGAGAACGTTCCGAAGAATTCTCCTGGCGTCTGAACGGCGAAAGCTATATGTCGATTATGGAGCGGGGAGGCGGAATTGCAAGCACCGTAAAAGCCACCCGGCAAATGAACTTCCTGAAGCTTCGTTCAGCAGCTGAAGGCTTTCTGAAAAGAATGAGCACAATGGGCGTAACCACCGTAGAAGGTAAAAGCGGCTACGGACTGGATCGGGAAACCGAACTATTACAGCTAAAGGTAATGCGTAGCCTGAACAACACCGAGCATAAACGTGTCGATATAGTCTCCACCTTTCTCGGTGCCCATGCCCTTCCCGAAGAATATGCAGGAAGAAACGACGAATACATCGACTTCCTGATTCGTGAAATGCTTCCCCTTGTTCGTGACGGCGAACTGGCAGAATGTTGTGATGTCTTTTGCGAACAAGGCGTTTTCTCTATCGAACAGTCCCGCCGCCTGCTTCAGGCAGCCAAGGAACACGGCTTTCTGTTGAAACTCCACGCTGACGAAATCGTCTCCCTCGGTGGAGCTGAACTGGCAGCCGAACTGGGAGCACTGTCTGCCGACCACCTCCTGCACGCTTCCGATGTCGGCATCCGTGCAATGGCCGATGCCGGAGTAGTAGCCACCCTGTTACCTTTAACAGCTTTTGCTCTGAAAGAACCCTACGCACGCGGTCGTGAAATGATTGACTCCGGCTGTGCGGTAGCACTTGCCACCGACCTGAATCCCGGCAGTTGTTTCTCCGGTTCTATCCCGCTGACCATTGCTCTGGCCTGCATCTATATGAAAATGAGCATCGAAGAAACCATCACCGCCCTGACCCTGAACGGAGCTGCCGCCCTTCAGCGAGCCGACCGGATCGGAAGCATCGAAGTAGGCAAACAAGGCGATTTTATCGTTCTCAATTCCGACAACTATCATATTCTACCTTATTATATAGGCATGAACTGTGTAATCATGACTATTAAAGGCGGTATGCTGTATCCCGTTGCTTAATAGTTGACCCAATTAATCACTTAAAACAAAATACCATGTTAGCAGATTTAACCGTAAAAGATTTCTTAGATAAAGTAGCTTGCAGCGATCCTGTACCCGGTGGAGGTAGTATTGCCGCTTTGGATGGAGCGCTGGCTTCCGCCCTTTCCACAATGGTAGCACGGCTCACCGTAGGAAAAAAGGGATACGAAGCCAGTGAAGAAGTAATGCAGCACGCACAAACTATCACCCTCCGTCTGCTGGACGAATTTATTGCACTTATCGATAAAGATTCCGCTGCCTACAACGAAGTCTTTGCCTGCTTCAAACTTCCTAAAACAACCGACGAAGAGAAAGCCGCGCGAAGTGCCGCCATTCAGGAAGCAACCAAACAAGCCGCCCTCGTTCCGTTGGAAGTAGCCCGCAAAGCCCTGGATATGATGTCCGTCATAGCAGATGTTGCCCGCTTGGGCAACCGCAATGCCGTCACAGATGCCTGTGTAGCCATGATGGCCGCCCGTTCCGCCGTATTGGGAGCCTTGCTGAACGTCCGTATCAACCTCGGTTCGCTCAAAGACAGAGATTTTGTCTTCCAACTGCAAACCGAAGCCGATACAATCGAGCAAACCGCCTGCCGGAGAGAAAAAGAATTGTTGGATGCCGTAAATCAAGACCTGCGCGTATGAGTAAGAATGTATATCATATCGGTTCCGGAGCATTGACCTTCGAAATCATCGAACGAATTATCAACGAAAACCTGAAACTGGAACTAGCTCCCGAAGCCAAGTTGCGCATCCAGAAATGTCGCGACTACCTCGATCACAAAATAGCTTCTTCCGAAGAACCGCTGTACGGTATAACAACCGGTTTCGGCTCTTTATGTACCAAAAATATTTCTCCCGACGAACTCGGTACGCTTCAGGAGAACCTGATAAAAAGCCATGCCTGCAGCGTAGGCGAAGAAATTCGCCCCGTCATCATCAAACTGATGATGCTCCTCAAAGCCCACGCCCTCTCATTAGGACATAGCGGAGTACAAGTAATCACCGTACAACGCATCCTGGACTTCTTCAACAATGACGTCATGCCCATCGTCTATGACCGCGGTTCTCTTGGAGCTTCCGGCGACCTTGCTCCGCTCGCCAATCTTTTCCTCCCCCTGATCGGTGTCGGCGATGTCTACTATAAAGGGAAAAAGTGCGAAGCCATCAGCGTACTCGACGAATTCGGCTGGGAACCCGTCAAACTAATGAGTAAAGAAGGACTGGCCCTGCTCAACGGCACCCAATTTATGAGCGCCAACGGTGTATTCGCTATGCTCAAAGCCTTCCGCCTCTCAAAAAAAGCCGACCTCATAGCCGCCCTTTCTCTCGAAGCCTTTGATGGTCGTATCGACCCGTTTATGGACTGCATCCAGCAAATCCGCCCCCATCAGGGACAAATCGAGACAGGCGAAGCCTTCCGCAAACTATTGGCCGGCAGCGAACTTATCGAACGTCACAAAGAACACGTTCAAGATCCCTACTCCTTCCGTTGCATCCCGCAAGTACACGGTGCCACGAAAGACGCCATCCGCTACGTTGCCTCCGTATTGCTGACCGAAATCAATTCCGTCACGGACAACCCCACCATCTTCCCCGATGAAGACCGGATCATCTCCGGCGGAAACTTCCACGGGCAACCGCTTGCCATCTCTTATGACTTCCTTGCCATCGCTTTGGCCGAATTGGGAAATATCTCCGAACGCCGTGTCTCCCAACTGATTATGGGACTCCGCGGACTACCTGAATTCCTGGTTGCCAACCCCGGTCTGAACTCCGGCTTTATGATTCCGCAATATGCCGCCGCTTCGATGGTCAGCCAGAATAAAATGTACTGCTATGCGGCTTCGAGCGACTCCATCGTCTCCTCCAACGGACAGGAAGACCACGTAAGCATGGGCGCCAACGCCGCTACCAAACTCTATAAAGTGATGGACAACCTGGAACATATCCTTGCCATCGAACTGATGAATGCTG
>OOCL01001706.1_pt1 | contig 11886 bp, 10 predicted proteins | sample 1671211 | NCBI WGS metagenome assembly OOCL01 (sample SAMN06348133, study PRJEB24527) | human gut metagenome | biome: human gut; feature: ankylosing spondylitis patient; material: feces | host: Homo sapiens | place: China | collected 2015-10 | reverse complement strand
ACCGGCTATCGACAGCATCGAAGTGAACAAAGTGGGTAAAGTTCGTCGCGCTAAACTGTACTACCTGCGCGCTCTTACCGGTAAGAAAGCAAGAATCAAAGAAAAAAGAGTTAACGGTTAATTCCAGACTCCTATTTCGAAATAAAAAAGGGAAACCGACATTGTCAGTTTCCCTTTTTTAGTGATATACACAGTAGGCATACACACCATGCGATACTCTACTGCTACTCCCTCATTCAAAACATTGTAAGCCTGCGCTCCTTTCCTTTCACATAAGCCTTCCTTCTTGCTGATATGTTAGTTTATCAGCGCCCAACGGCCGTGAGACGCTCTGCTAACGACCGTCAACAAGGTGCTTTATGGCCGTTAGGCGAACGCCTCACGGCCGTTAAACAGCTCTCATATGCATAGCTTGCCTATACTGAATACCTATCTTATCCATACCAAAAACCTGACTTCCACCTATTATCGCACGGGCTTTTACGAAGTTAATACCGTGTTTGCAGGAAACCAATAGCTTGTTTACACGATATTGGCAAATTGCCCCATATCCTATTAATTTATTGTACTACAAGACATTAATAGATTATTTGGCGTAAATTTAAGGTGGAAGCAAAAGTTGCTTCCACCTTTTCAAGTTGCTTCCACAGCATCCGCAACCCCGATGAATAAAGGGATACAGAGAATGGGTGGAAGTGTGGAAGCAACTTGTGACATAACTTTATTGCTGAGGAATATGTGCCACCAAAGAAAAAAAGGTGTGTCGAAACTCTCATAAACTAAAAATCACCCTCGCCACAGATAGGTGTAGCGAGGGTGACTTCGATAGAAGGGGAGTTTTGACATATCCCCTCCTTTATCAGTTTCCCTAATATTGATTACTTGATATCTCTCAGCTCCCAGCCCAACGCACTGGCACCCAGCACTGCAGCATCAGAGTCCTTCAACTCGGAAGCCAGCAACTTGGTCTTACCTTTGTAGATATTCAATACATTGTCGTCAATAGCTTTCTGGATAGGCTTGAAGATATAGTCTCCCGCTTTTGCCAGACCACCGAACAACACGATAGCTTCCGGACTGGAGAAAGCGATGAAGTCAGCCAAAGCCTCACCCAAGATGGTTCCGGTAAACTCAAAGATGTCTTGAGCAATCTTGTCACCCTTCACCGCTGCATCATACACATCCTTGGAAGTAATGTTTTCTGCCGGAATGTCGCGCAACAAACTCGGTTCGGTACTCTTGGTCAAGAACTCACGTGCAGAACGCGCCACACCCGTAGCCGAACAATAAGTTTCCAGACAGCCGTGACGTCCGCATCCGCAGAGACGTCCGTTTTCACGACGGATAATAGTATGTCCCAACTCTCCGGCAAAACCGTCATGGCCATATACCATCTGACCGTTAATAACGATACCGCTACCTACACCGGTGCCAAGAGTTATCATGATAAAGTCTTTCATACCACGAGCCGCACCGTAAGTCATTTCACCGATACCGGCAGCATTGGCGTCGTTTGTCAAAGCGGTAGGGATACCCAAGCGCTCTTCAAACATGGCAGCCAAAGGAATTACACCCTTCCAGGGAAGGTTCGGGGCAAACTCAATAGTACCGCTGTAATAGTTTCCGTTAGGAGCACCGATACCGATACCTTTTATCTTGTCTACTCCACCGTTGGCAATAATGAGCGGCAACAGATTCTTGCAAACTTCGTCTACGTAATCATTGACGTCCTCATAAGCTCCGGTTTTGATGGAACTGCTTGCAATAATAGTTCCGCGTGCGTCTACAATACCAAAGACGGTGTTTGTTCCGCCTATGTCAATGCCCACTACATAGGGCTTTTCCATGTTTGAATTCATGATATTACTTTTGTTTAAAGGGTTAGTTAATCACATTCATGGTTACAAAAATCACAAAGAAAAACGACACTGCAAAATCTTTTTTTAAAAAAGTTTGCAACTTTTGCAACTTTTCGTAGCATTGCTGCGTCTAATAGTGAAAATTAATAAGAGTAAAGCAATAAACAGGGAAAACAGTGATACAACTAAAAGACATTAACAAGACCTACAACAACGGAGCACCGCTGCATGTGCTCAAAGGTATCAACCTCGACATTCAGAAAGGCGAATTTGTTTCCATCATGGGCTCATCGGGTTCGGGAAAGTCCACTTTACTCAATATACTGGGTATTCTGGATAGTTACGACACGGGGGAATATTATCTGAACGGTACCCTCATCAAGAACCTCAGCGAAACGAAGGCAGCCGAGTACCGCAACCGTATGATTGGTTTCATCTTCCAGTCCTTCAATCTCATTTCCTTCAAGAATGCAGTGGAGAATGTGGCGCTTCCTCTCTTTTATCAAGGAGTGAGCCGCCGCAAACGTAATGCGCTGGCACTGGAATATCTGGACCGCCTGGGGCTGAAAGAGTGGGCACACCACATGCCAAATGAGATGTCCGGTGGACAGAAACAACGTGTAGCCATCGCCCGTGCCCTCATTACCCAACCGCAGATTATCCTTGCCGATGAACCTACCGGCGCGCTCGACAGCAAGACTTCCGTAGAGGTGATGCAGATTCTAAAGGAACTGCACGATACGGGCATGACCATCGTAGTCGTGACCCACGAAAGCGGTGTTGCCAACCAGACGGACAAGATTATCCATATCAAAGACGGTATCATAGGTAGCATCGAGACGAATCTGAACCACGATGCAAGCCCGTTCGGAAAAGACGGACTCATGAAATAATAAAGGAAGAGCCCCTCCCCCTTTAATTTTTAATTCTTAATTTTTAATTATCAATGATAGACCTTTGGCAAGAAATATACGGAACCATCAAACGCAACAAACTGCGTACATTCCTGACGGGCTTTGCCGTGGCATGGGGAATCTTCATGCTCATCGTGCTGCTCGGAGCCGGAAACGGTATCATACATGCCTTCGAGCAAAATGCGTCGGAGCGTGCCTTGAACTCTATCCGCATCTTCCCCGGCTGGACCACCAAGTCATACGACGGTCTGAAAGAAGGACGCCGCGTCCAACTGGACAACCGGGACATGGATGACACGGAGAAGCAATTCACCGAAAATGTCATCAGTGCCGGTGCCACCGTGCGTCAAAGTAATGTAAACGTCAGCTTCGGACAAGAATATATCAATATCTCTCTGCTGGGCGTATATCCCAACTACACCGAAGTGGAAACCGTGAAAACAGCGGACGGACGTTTCATCAACTACAACGACCTGAAAGACCGACGTAAAGTCATCATCCTCCATAAGAAATCTGCAGATATCCTTTTCGGAAAAACGCATACTGAACCCATCGGACAATTTGTCAATGCCAGTGGAGTGGCCTATCAAGTAGTAGGCCTCTACAATGACCAGGGAGACCGCGAGGCAAACGAAGCGTATATCCCCTTCTCCACCTTGCAGACCATCTATAATAAAGGAGACAAGCTGAATAACATCATCTTTACAACCAAGAACCTGCACAGCATAGAAAGTAACGAAGCCTTTGAAAAAGAATACCGCAAGGCTATTGCCACCAATCACCGCTTTGACCCCACGGATGAGAGCGCCATATGGATATGGAATCGTTTCACCAACTATCTGCAGACACAGAATGCAATGGGTATCCTCCGGACTGCAATCTGGGTTATCGGTATCTTTACACTGTTGAGTGGGATTGTCGGCGTGTCGAACATAATGCTGATTACCGTGAAAGAACGTACCCGGGAATTTGGTATCCGTAAGGCATTGGGAGCAAAACCTTTCTCCATCCTTTGGCTGATTATTGTGGAAAGCGTGACTATCACTACGCTATTCGGTTATATCGGTATGGTGGCAGGCATCGGGGTGACGGAATGGATGAACTCTGCTTTCGGTAGCCAGACGATGGATGCCGGCATGTTCCAGCAGACCATGTTCTCCGATCCCACCGTAGACCTCAGTATTGCTATCCAAGCTACCCTGACCCTTATCATAGCGGGTACGTTGGCTGGGCTCTTCCCGGCTAAGAAAGCGGTAAGTATCAGTCCTATTGAAGCACTTAGAGCAGATTAAAGATTATGAGAATAGACATAGATACGTGTGAGGAAATCCTCATCACAATAACAAGGAACAAAACGAGAAGCCTGCTTACGGCGTTCGGCGTATTCTGGGGTATCTTTATGCTGGTGGCGCTTATCGGTGGCGGCCAGGGCATGCAGGAAGAACTAAAATCCCAGTTCGAAGGATTTGCAACCAACTCGGGCTTTATCGCTGCACAAAAGACAAGCGAGGCTTATAAAGGTTTTCGCAAAGGACGATGGTGGGATTTGGAGATGGAAGATGTGGACCGTGTACGCAATGTGGACGGTGTGGCGCTTGCCACGCCTTCCATTGCCTTATGGGGACAAGTGGCTGTCTACGGAGACAACAAGTACGACTGTAGTGTGAAAGGCTTGTATCCCGAATATGAACAGATAGAACATCAAGAGATGACCTATGGACGTTTCATCAATGATGTCGACATTAAAGAGTCGCGTAAAGTGTGTGTAATCGGCAAACGTGTTTATGAAAGCCTCTTCAAACCCGGTGAAGACCCCTGCGGCAAATATGTCCGGGTAAATGGTATCTATTACCGGGTTATCGGAATGTGTTCATCCGAAGGCAATGTCAATATACAAGGGCAGGCCTCTGAAGCCATTACATTGCCTTTTTCCACCATGCAACAGACCTACAACCTCGGAAAGAAACTGCATGTAGTATGTTTCATCATGAAACCGGGAGTAAAAGTGAAAGACGTGCAGCCCGAAGTGGAACGTCTTGTAAAAGCAGCGCACTACATTGCTCCCGATGACAAACAAGCCGTCATGCTTCTGAATGCGGAAGCTATGTTCTCCATGATGGACAACCTGATGATTGGAGTGCGCTTTCTAATCTGGATGGTAGGTTTGGGGACGCTGTTTGCCGGAGCTATCGGCGTATCGAATATCATGATGGTAACCGTCAAGGAGCGCACAACGGAAATAGGCATACGCCGCGCCATAGGTGCCCGTCCTAAAGACATTCTGCAACAAATTCTTTCGGAAAGCATGGTGCTGACCACTATAGCGGGTATGGCAGGTATTTCTTTTGCCGTATTTGTACTGCAAATACTTGAAAAGGCCGCCAATGACCCTGGAGTTATCAAAACCCACTACCAGGTTTCATTCGGACTGGCTATCGGAACCTGTATCCTCCTCATCGCATTAGGAGTGCTTGCCGGACTGGCACCTGCCTATCGCGCCATGGCAATCAAACCAATTGAAGCAATCAGGGATGAATAAACCTATAAAAGATTATCAACCGTAAACCATGAAACAATGGTTACTATATCAATAGTAAATAATTAAATCATAAATATAAGATGAGAACTAAAAAGTATCTGAAAATTGCATTATTGGTAGTAATAGCTGCCTTGTTTATCTGGACATTTATATTCCTATATCAGAAGTCCCAACCTAAAGTAAAGGTATACGAAACAGTAGTTCCGGAAGTGACAGACCTCGAAAAGACCACCGTAGCCACCGGCAAAGTGGAACCAAGAGACGAAGTACTCATTAAACCGCAGATTTCCGGTATCATATCTGAAGTGTACAAGGAGGCCGGACAAAGCATAAAACAAGGCGAAGTGATTGCCAAAGTGAAGGTTATTCCAGAACTAGGCACATTAAACTCAGCCGAAAGCCGCGTACGGTTGGCGGAAATCAACGCTGCCCAAGCCGAAACAGACTTCGCACGTACCCAGAAGTTGTACAACGACAAGCTTATCAGCGCTGAAGAGTATGAAAAAGGAGAGGTAAGTGTAAAGCAAGCACGCGAGGAACTGCAGACTGCAAAAGACAACTTGGAAATTGTAAAGGAAGGCATCACCAAGAACAGCGCCTCTTTCAGTAGTACGCTGATTCGTTCCACCATTACCGGTCTGATTCTGGATGTACCCATCAAAGTCGGTAACTCGGTTATCATGAGTAACACTTTCAATGACGGAACCACCATCGCTACCGTTGCCAACATGAACGATTTGATTTTCCGCGGCAACATTGACGAAACGGAAGTGGGCCGTGTGCACGAAGGCATGCCGGTGAAACTAACAATCGGCGCCCTGCAGAATCTTTCGTTCGATGCCACACTGGAATACATATCTCCGAAGGGTGTGGAAGAAAACGGTGCCAACCAGTTTGAAATCAAAGCTGCCATTGCCGCACCGGACAGCGTACAGATACGTTCCGGCTATTCTGCCAACGCAGAAATCGTATTGGACCGTGCCCAGAAAACGCTTGCCGTACCGGAAAGTACCATTGAATTCAATGGTGACAGCACCTTTGTATACGTAATGACGGACAGCGTACCGGTACAGAAGTTCGAACGCCGCCCCATCCAGGTCGGCATGAGTGACGGCATAAAGATTGCCATCAAAAGCGGTATCAGTGCCCAGGATAAGATTCGCGGTGCAGAGAAAAAGGATTAACAAACGGAATAGCTTAAAAAGATATACGATATGAATAAAAAGATATTCTTATACCTCGCAATATTCGGCAGTATCTCAGTGCAGGCGCAGGAACGATGGTCTTTACGCCAATGCATAGACTATGCCATCGAGCATAACATCAGTATCCGCCAGACAGCCAACGCTGCCGAACAGAGTGCTGTCGAAGTAAATACAGCCAAATGGGCACGACTGCCGAACCTGAATGCCAGTGCCGGCCAGAGCTGGAACTGGGGACGTACGCAAACAGCCATCAAAAATGAGGATACGGGAGACTATTCCACTGTATACGTCAACACCAGCAGCCACGGCACTAATATGTCTGTCAATACCAGCATACCTATCTTTACCGGTCTGGAAATTCCCCACCAGTATGCATTGGCCAAACTAAACCTCAAAGCTGCCATTGCCGACCTGGACAAAGCCAAGGAAGACATTGCCATCAATATAGCTTCGGCCTACCTTCAGGTGCTGTTCAATGAAGAGCTCCACCAGGTGGCGTTGGGACAAGTGCAATTGAGCAAAGAGCAATATGTCCGCATCAGCCGGCTTGCCGACTTGGGAAAAGCCTCTCCGGCAGAACTGGCAGAAGCCAAAGCACGTGTGGCACAAGACGAGATGAATGTAGTGCAGACAAACAACAACTATAAGTTGGCCCTGCTCGACCTTAGCCAGCTTATCGAACTGGCAACACCGGAAGGGTTCAATCTGGAATCTCCGGCAGTCAATCTGGATTTAGTCCCTCTCACTCCTCCGGATGAGATATTCCAAACAGCCATGGTGAGTAAGGCTTCCATACAAGCTGCACAGTTCCGCTTGGAAGGCAGTAAACACAATATCCGTATTGCCCAGAGCAACTACTACCCGCAACTGAGCCTGAACGGTAGCCTCGGTACGAATTACTATTCTACCATCGACCGTACTTTCAGCCAGCAGATGAACGATAACTTCAACAAATATGTAGGATTCAACCTCAGCGTACCTATTTTCAACCGTCTCTCTACCCGTAACCGGGTACGCACGGCACGCCTGCAACGTGAAAACTATGCCTTGCAATTGGATAATGCCAAGAAGACACTTTATAAAGAAATCCAACAAGCATGGTACAACGCCGCTGCTGCCGAAAGCAAATATACCAGTAGCCATACAGCCACCGTTGCCAGCGAAGAGTCTTTCAAGCTGATGAGCGAAAAGTATGAGAACGGAAAAGCAAATGCCGTAGAATACAATGAAGCAAAACAGAACCTTATGAAATCCCAATCAGACGAATTGCAAGCCAAGTATGACTATCTGTTCCGTACCAAGATTCTGGATTTCTATAAGGGAGAACCGATTGAATAAAAAAAGAAGTATAATTTTAGTTGTTGTGTTTGATTCTCCCCTCTCCCTGCCTCCAGGCTGACAAGAGGGGAGTTTTTTGTTCTTCTATCTCCTTTCCGAAGAGCGGGAAGAGCTACTGCCGGTAGAACTGCGGGTAGTGCTTGAAAAGCTGCTGCGACGGCTTTCGGAACTCCGTACGCCGGAAGCATTTCTTCTTTCCTTGCTTGCCGTCTTTACCCTGCTACGGCTGGGGCTCTTATCATTATTTTTAGTTCTTGTGGTTTCTATTTTCTCTTTACTCGACTTTCTGCCACTATCCACACTACTACGTCGCGTACTGCTGTTACGTGTACCTGTGCTAATGCGATTATTACTACTGTTGCTACGTCGCGTGGTATATACATCATCCCTGCCTGCCGGACGCTTATGCGAATTAGGGCGGATGTTCACCGAACCGAAATCTGAACGGCGGCTAGTGTGGTACGACTTATCATTCCGAATACTCCACGAACCAGTATAGTGCGGATGATGGTAACGACCGCGATAATAGCTGTTGTGATAGTGCGTACGATAATGCCCACCGCAATATGTACGGTAATGATACGGCCGCGGGAAATAGAAATGATTATGGTTGGTGTAAGTGATGTAAACCCTAAAAGACCAACGACCACCACTTACATAAACCGGACGGTAAAAATAGGCGGCCTGCATGAAACGGCCGTACTGCCGGTTATTCAGCACCCATCGAAGGTCGTCATTGCGCACATCCAGATAATCGTAATAGCGATTCAAGGCCCATTCCTCCCCCCGAAGAACGTCATCCATCAGATAACGTATACCGGAAATGAAATCATAGTTTATTTCGTACACGTCATTATACTGTTCTGTACTCAGGTTCAATTCATAGGCCATCTTGTCCGTAAGAAAACGGGTCTCTTTACGCACTTTGCTGTTGCTCATTGCCGCACTACAAACAGCTGTACTCATCATAGCGGCAAGAAATATAAATATAATCCGTTTCATAATCCCTCCTTTTTTTAGTTATTCTTCTCATGATATTGTTTGATGAAGGCATTTATCTCGTTCTTGTCCGACGAGAAGGTCAGCTTGTCTATCGCATAATAGAAATTCGGTTTATCGGCTATTTTAGGATAAATCTTCTTCATCAACTGCTTCTTTTCACTGTCGAAACGATAAAAATCCATCAGACGGATACACTGGTCAGTAGTGAACCAAGAGGTCAGCAAGGCATGGTCGAGCACTTCCTTACGGTCTGAATCGAAACTCTGTTTTTCCATCAGCCCCATAAACTGTTCGAAGGCAGATGGTGACATCACCGGTTCATGCTGCTCGCCTCCTAACGGTCTGTCACCGGGTCTGCCAGGCTTGTGATGATTAGAAGTACCCCAGTTTCCACCAGGTCTTTTGTCCTCTGGAATGAAAATATCTTCCACTTCATTGATGGAGCAATGCACACGTTCATCATATAGGAGTTTTCCTCTTCGGGAATTCTCCCCACGGGATGGCGCTTCATAAACCTCTACCCGACAACTACCACGCAGATTGGCTACAAAACAACTGAAAGTAGGCAGGCAAACCTGCTGTCCGTCGACCAGTACCAGCACTCTACGATATGGACTTTCTATACGGATTCCGTCTATGGGCGCCGCTTTTATTGCGGGAAACGCTACCAGAACTAGACAAACACTTAATATCAAATGACGTATCATGACTTTTCTTTTTTTATTGTACGACAAAAATAGGGAGAGGAAATTCCCCTCCCTAATGATTGTCTCTATTTACAAGTAGGGAAATTCCTAATGACTGGGACTAATTCCTAATCCTGATTCCATCTTCCTCCAATACAACCAGATGTTTTTTGTACAAATCTCCCACAGCCTTTTTGAAGGTTTTCTTGCTGACACCGAAAGTTGCATAGATTTCTTCTGCCGGACTCTTGTCATTCAAAGCTATCCGTCCGCCCTGTTCACGGATATAGTCCAGCAACGTAGCTGAGAAATCTTCTACTTTAGCCTGCCCCGGTTTTTGAAGCAGCAGGTCTATCTTGCCGTCTTCACGTACCTGCTTCACATAGGCTTTCATCCTCATGCCCGTGTGCAGTGGCTGAAATATCTCGCTCTCATATAGCAAGCCGCTATATTCATCGTTGATGATCGCCTTGAATCCCAAATCCGTCTTCTGCCAAATCAGGATATCCACCTCCTGCCCCGACTCATAGGCGGCCTTCTCTTTGGAAAGATAACGGTCTACCTTGGCCGATGCCACGATACGATAGCTTTCATCATCCAAATGGGCATGAACCACATACTTCTTTCCCACCTGCATCTTCATTTTCTGTTCGCGGAAGGGGACGAAAAGATCCTTCATCAATCCCCAGTTAAGGAAAGCACCATACTGGTTTATCCACGCCACCTCCAAGCAGGCAAACTGCCCGACCTGCACTAACGGTGTCAGAGTAGTGGCTACCAGACGTTCTTCGTTATCAAGATATATAAAAACGTTCAGTTTGTCTCCCACCTTACAGTCTTGGGGGACATAACGCGACGGAAGCAGAATTTCACCTTCTTCGCCACCGTCCAGATACATGCCGAAGGCTACCTCCTTCACCACTTCCAGCGTATTGTACTTTCCTAACTCAATGCTCATAGTTTCTTACTTATCTTCATTTTCCCAACAAAGATAAGTAATTTAGGTACAATACAGCAGTTCGGAAAGAAGAAATAACTTTTTGCTCTAAAAGATAACTTTTTTCTATGAACAACTCTCTTCAAAAAGGGTTATCTTTGTATCGTGACAATCAGCAAGAAAAGATATTACTCACCTTTAAATAAAAAAGATTATGGAATTTCTGACAAATGACAAATTGACAATCGTCGGCGCAGCCGGCATGATCGGTTCAAACATGGCACAGACTGCAATCATGATGCATCTCACTCCCAACCTATGTCTGTACGACCCTTATGCTCCCGGACTGGAAGGGGTGGCCGAAGAGCTGTTCCACTGCGGATTCGAAGGAATGAACATCACATTTACCTCCGATATCAAAGAAGCGCTGACCGGCGCCAAGTATGTGGTATCATCAGGCGGTGCCGCCCGCAAGGCCGGCATGACCCGCGAAGACCTTTTGAAAGGCAATGCCGCTATTGCCGAAGAATTCGGTAAGAATGTAAAAGCCTACTGTCCGGACGTGAAGCACGTGGTTGTCATTTTCAACCCTGCCGACATCACCGGTCTGATTACCCTATTGTATTCCGGCCTGAAACCTTCACAAGTGACCACACTGGCCGCCCTCGACAGCACCCGCCTGCGTAGTGAACTTTCCAAGCATTTCGGCATCGCCCCCGACAAAATCGAAAATTGCCGTACCTACGGCGGTCATGGTGAACAGATGGCTGTATATGCCTCTACCGCCAAGGTGGACGGTAAACCGTTACTTGATATCATCGGTACCCCTGCCCTGACTAAAGAACAGTGGGTCGAAATCCAGACTAAGGTAACCAAAGGCGGTGCCAACATCATCGCCCTCCGTGGACGTTCTTCCTTCCAGAGTCCGGCATACGTCTCCATCGAAATGATAGCTGCAGCTATGGGTGGCAAACCGTTCCGCTGGCCTGCCGGTACATATGTACACAACCACGGCTTCGACCACATCATGATGGCAATGGAAACTGAAATTACCAAAGACGGCGTACACTATAAGGAACTGAACGGCACACCCGAAGAAGAAGCCAAACTGAAAGAAAGCTATGCCCATCTCTGCAAACTTCGTGACGAGGTGATAGAAATGGGTGTACTGCCTGCCATCAAAGACTGGCACAGCATCAATCCGAATATCGACTGATGTCTTCGATAGCAAATGATTTTTAGAAGTAAGGTGCCTCGCTCCATAGAGCAAGAGGCACCTTTTTTAGATATTTTTCCTCAAAAAGCCTTGCGGTATAAAAAAAACTCTTTATCTTTGCACCCGCAAACGAAAAAGGTGCCATAGCTCAGTTGGTAGAGCAAAGGACTGAAAATCCTTGTGTCCCCGG
>OOCL01001704.1_pt1 | contig 11906 bp, 11 predicted proteins | sample 1671211 | NCBI WGS metagenome assembly OOCL01 (sample SAMN06348133, study PRJEB24527) | human gut metagenome | biome: human gut; feature: ankylosing spondylitis patient; material: feces | host: Homo sapiens | place: China | collected 2015-10 | reverse complement strand
TGGCGTGATGGGTGTGCCAGTTGTTGCGGCAGCCGGGCTCGAACGTAACGTTGTAGACGCCGACCTGCTCGGTGGAAAGGGGCGCGAGATAGCTTTGCCCAATGAAGTACTTTGCGAACGCGTCGTTGGGGGCACCGATAGGAAAGGCCATCTCGTTTTGGTGCTCGGCCCTCGCGTCAGCGGCGTCATCCTCGTCCGCCCAGACCTCCTTCGCCATGCGGAAGGCCGCCCATGCCTTGGGCCATCCCGCGTAAAACGCTGCGTGCGTAAGAATTTCCGCTATCTCCGCCCTGGTCACGCCGTTGTTCTTCGCGGACATCAGATGATATTGGAACGAAGAGTCCGTCAGACCCTGTGCCATCAGGGCCACCACCGTCACCATGCTACGGTCCCGCAGGGAGAGCTCGCCCTCTCTGCTCCACACCTCGCCGAACAGCACATCGTCATTGAGCTGTGCGAATTTGGGGGCGAAGTCCCCCAGGGCATCTCTGCCTGCCGTCTGTTTAATTGCCATGATCGATTTCCTCCTGTCGATGGTTTGGGCACTAATCTGTTTCCGCACGGCTAAACGGCCCGCTTAGATTCCCATGCCCATTTGTCGCGCCTGCTCCAGAGCGGGATGGCCGGCGATTTCGCCCACGCCGTTTACGCCGCCGGCGAAAACCGTACCAACAAGCGCGCAACGGGAGAAACAGTCAACCCATCCCTGCACTGCCTTTTTCGCGCCGTCGAAGGTCGAGCGCCCGTCCTCCGCCGCCGTCGCCAGCAGATACGCCTCGGTGAATGCGTAATCGGAGCCGAAGAGCGGGTTGGCGCGGTCCAGCATGGTCTTGAGCTGGCCACAGACGCTGTAGTAGTAGACGGGCGTTGCGAACACCAGAACATCGGCGTCGTGCATCTTGGCGACAATTTCCACGGCATCGTCTTGGATAACGCAGTGACCAAGCTTTAGGCAGGCAAGGCAGCCCCTGCAGAAGCCTATTTGCTTTTCGCGCAGGCGCACGGTCTCAACGCTGTGGCCCGCTTCCCGCGCACCGTTGGCGAAAGCGTCCGCCAACGTCTCGGAATTGCCATTCTTTCGTTGACTTGAAGAAACTATCAAAACCTTTTTGCTCATTACGAAACATCCCTTGCATTCTCTGTTTTAGTAACGAGAATGAAGGTAATACCTAAACCTAACTTTAGGTCAAGGAATGAATTTGAGTTTTATTCGGAGGAGCCATGTGCACAATCGGACAAGTGTCGGAGATGTTCGGCTTGCCCACTTCTACGCTGCGATATTACGACAAGCAGGGATTGTTCCCGGGGCTGGAACGGGCGTCCGGCATTCGCCGGTTCAGCGATACGGAACTCGAGGCGCTTCGGGTCATCGAATGCCTAAAGAAGGCGGGGATGGAGATCAAGGACATCCGGCTGTTCATGGAATGGTGCGCGGAGGGTCCCTCAACATACCCCAAACGCAAGGCCATGTTCGAGGAGCGAAAGGCCCACATGGAGTCGGAGATCGCGAACATGAACCGTGCGCTGGACATGTTGAAGTACAAATGTTGGTTCTACGGGCAGCTGAGCCAGGGCGAAAACGAGGCCGAGCTAAGGGCCATGATTCCCGACGGTTTGCCAAAAGAAATCAAAGAGGCCTACGAAAACGCCCACGCCCGATAGTGCCGCCCGATGCTCGGAGGGCTTCGACGAGGAGTCGTTTTCGAGTAGGAATGCAAGGAAAAGGCCTCCGAACCAGAGGGTTCGGAGGCCTTTATTCCCGTTATTTCGCTGGTGTCTTTGCTTTGCGGCGATGTCAAAACAGCATCAGACGATACTCGGCAGTACTAAAACGCGAGTTCAGAACACAGTTCCCGCTATTCCCACTCGATGGCTTCGGTTCTGCCGTCCCGCCATTCCAGTTGCACCCAGTTTTCGGCATCGACACGGAACGCGTGCCGCCGAATGACGCGATGTTGCGTTTCGTCGGCTTCGGGGACAAAAGTTGGGACAACCTCAAAAACTTTTTTCAAACTCAGGGCATTGAGTTTTTGTTTTTGTCCCAAAGGAGCTTCCGGCCGTGATTCGGGTGCCCGATTGGGCGGAATCGCCCGTTTCTGAAACTCAACCGCAGCATCACGCGCAAGCCACTCGCAACAACTGCAAATGATTGGTCGCGGGCGGCTTCCAACGCGATTCCAAAGCCGCAGGTCAGGCGACTGCGCTGCTGACAGGGAAAGGGAGTCGTATCAGACGGCTTACCCATGAGTCGACGGTGAGGCCTCCACCGAATGTCGAGAACATGCTGGTAAAATAGGCAATACTTTTTATGACAGGAGACCGAGCATGGCCGAACCCCACGATAGGAAGCCGATCCTCACGATCGAGCAGCAGATAGAGCACCTCAAGCAGAAGGGCGTAGCCTTCGAGCTGTGTTCTGAGGAAGAGGCCGCGGACTACCTGCGCGACAAGTGCAACTTCTTCAAGCTTGCATCCTACCGCAAACTCTTCTCGAAATACGAGGGAGGCCCGCGCGACGGCCGCTACGTAGACCTCGACTTCGGCCAGCTGCGCCTGCTCGCGGCGCTCGACCAGGAGCTACGCCACGCCCTGCTCGGCATGACGCTCGACATCGAGCATTTCCAGAAGGTGACACTGCTTCGCGAGATGGAGGACCGTGGAGAGGACGGCTACGCCATCGTGGCCGACTACATGGCATCGCTTACCGCTGCAAACAGGGAGTACCGCCTGCGCGAACTCAAGATGAGCGGCCGCAGCCCCTACAGCTCGAGCCTCTACGCGAAGTACTCCGGCGACATACCTGCCTGGGCCTTCCTTGAGCTCACCTCGTTCGGCACCCTCATCGACTTCGTGCGCTTCTGCGCCAGGCGATGGGGCGACAGGCGCCTTGAGGCCTCCCACTACGACCTCAAGCGCGTGAAGTCCGTCCGCAACTGCGCCGCGCACGGCTCGTGCCTGATCAACTGCTTCGCCGAGAGGGGCGCCGCCCGGGGCACGGCGTCCAGCGGCGTCTCCCGAAGGGTCGCCGCCGTGGGAATTCCCAAGGCGACCAGAAGGAAGTGGATGGGGAACACGGCCATGCAGGAGGTCGCGACCGTGCTCGTGGCGCACTCCGGCTTGGTACCCGAGGGCTCCTCGCGCTCGCGCGCCGCATCCGAGCTCGCCGAGATGTTCGCCAGGGCCGACGGCGGAACCGAGGCGCTGCCCGACAAGGGGCCCGACGCCGCAGCTCGCTCCGCGCTCGAGTTCCTTCGCAGATTGACAGAATCGCTCGGGTTGGTAGAATAGCCTGCAGATAGCAAAACCTTCACGGTTTTAGGGGCGGACTTGCGCAAGCGACTCTGCCCTATTTTTATATTCACTCGCTATAGGAGACGGGTGATATCTGGGTCAATGGCAGAACTGAGAAGCCCGGAATAATGGAGCCAGTCAGAAGCCCTCGGGTTTGCGGGGCGGGATCGTGAGAGCGATTCAGCCCTATTTTTACGCTTCAGGCATGCGCAGCGGGGCTAGAAGAACCACTTGCAGTAGAGACCGCCTTGGAATATCGCATGGCAGACCGTCAGCACGAGCAGGCCCACTCCGAGCCATTTGGGGAAGGGGTCCTCTTCTCGGTTTGTGGAGCCCCGATCGGGCCAGTCTGGAGAATACACGTCGCCGTACTCGTCGCCCCCGCCGGCCTCGTCGGCCAGGAGGGCGAGCGCCTCGTCTAATTCCCCCACGAGTGCCTCCCCGTTGAACCCGACCTGGAAGATGTGTGTCTCGTCGTGCCGCCTGAGCGCCTGGCTGTCCTGCATGAGGTAGAACCTCTTCTCGTTCACCCCGTTAGCGAGGGCGGTCCTCTCGCTCGAAAACGATCGGATCTCCCTCTTGAGCCTCGAGAAGGCCCCCTTGCCCTCGATTCCGAACTTCTGCGCGAGCGACTCAAGCTGCCAGAGTAGGTCGTACAGCCCCACCGCGGGCAGGAGCTCGGCCCCGTACGCCTTCTCGAGCATCGTCCGCTCGAAACGGTCGTATGCTTTAATTGCCTCGCCGTAAGTCAGCGTGGTCCCGATCGAGGGCGTCTCATTCATCTGCATCGATTCTCCTGTCTGTCGATTAGAGGCTGCTCGCCTCGCAGAGCGCTGCCGTATTCGCCGCGAAGCGCACCCCTCCAGAGGTGAGCTCGACGGGGTGTCCGGATTTGACCAGGTCGCAAAGGGCGTATATTCCATATCCCGCAACCCCGGCAACGGAAATGACGAGGCATCCGAGAAGGCCAGCCTGGGGCCCGGTGATGCCGTTCGTCGCGTCGACGAGGGATTTGAGCATGCCCTGGCAATCGCTTGCTTTGTTGCCCACTGCATCAATCGCCGCGTAGCTTGTAGCGGTGCGTTCGATAACGTCGTTCATCTGCTTACCTCCATTTTCCCGTTGATCCGAGTACGTATCCGCCCGCAAGGCCCAAAAGAAGAGCCACTGCACCCGAGACGAGCGCAGGAGACGGCCTCCGCGCCTGAACTACCGAGCAAGTCTCGCTTTCGGGAACGGAAACGCGAGCGAAATCCTCGTCCTCTTTCTCCTCCGCAACCGATCGGGCGATCAGCGAGAGGGCCTCATGCAGGGTTGCTGATACGTACTCGAAATCGATCTCTGGCTCGATCTCAATGGGATGGTGGGCAGCCTCAAGCGCCATCTTGATGGCGGAGACGTCTTCGACCCCTAGGACCTCGTCGCCTCTCAGCAGCTCCTCGACTCGGTGCGCGATGCTGCCCGTGCTCAGAACCTCGACTCGATCAGAATCGTTTCGAATAGAGGTCTTCTCGTTGGCGTTGACGACAAGGGAGCCGATCGCTCCATCAGGGAGCTCGCGCCCAATTGCGTTGGACACTACCTCGCACAAGACGTAACGTTTGGAGGCCATCCTCTCCCCGACGTTGCGCATGCGCCCGCTTCCGTCCTCAAACCTCAGGATCCCGTCGCTCCCGATCGTCGCCGAGGAGGAGTAGTTCTTCACTTCGACTATCACAAGGCCCTGCCGGCCGACGAGGATCTGGTCGAACTCATCGTGCTCGCCCTCGTAGTCCAGCTCGGCATTGACCAGCTGCTCGAAGCCAGACCCGACATGCTTGATCGCGTAGAAGACCCGTCGCTCGCCGGCAAAACCCCTGATTAGGCCAGCGTGATAGGAGCTGAACCTCTTCAGCGCCTCTATCGCCGCGAGATAGCTTGGGACGTCCATGAGTCCGAGCTCTTCGCCTCGAGAAATAAGATGATCGATGACGTGGTAGGTCTTCACGCTGGAGCTGTACTTGTCCTGAAACACCGTTCTGCACACCTCTTGCTCGAAAGCGTTATGCCGTTCGAGAAGGGCTGGCACCTCGAATGAGCGCTTTGTCAGTTCTCCGATCATTTCGGTTCCTTTCCCGTACTCCATCCGTTTTTGACGCACTGTCCCACGACCCCATAAAGGGCCTGCTTCGTTTAGGGCTGTTTGTTCGTTGCCGGGGTTAAAGTGGCTTATTGTTCTCGATGCGGATTGATGTCTTGCATCCGTCTTCTTCATAATTGCCTCCCTGTTTTGTTTTTGATAAACTGCTGGTCAAGGGGTGCGGGATAATCCCTCGGTACCTTTAATTGAAATTCTACTTGTACTAACGGGGATTGCACAGTGGAATGTTTTGGCTTAATCCCCTCACTTGGAGATATCGATGGCAAACCGGATAAAGCGCAAGCAGCCGATAAACAGGGACTGGTTCAGATGGGTATGCAGTCAGCGCGGCGTGAGCATGAACGGACTCGCAAAGAAAACCGAATGGAGCAGCCGCCAGATCAGAGACGGGGTAAACGACGGAGAGATGACCCCAGAGCTTCTCGATGCTTGCGCCAAGGAGCTGGATGTGCATCCCGATTACCTTGCGGGGAAGTACTGTCGAACGCTCGACTACGGCATCATGCGGGACGAAGAGATCAGGCAACATTGGCTTGAAACGGCAATGGCACCCGCAGCCCATCCATACAAGTACTTCAAACAGCAGGGCATCAACACTCGCGCGCATTTCTATGACACCCTGCTTCTGCATGGCGTTGAGAGAGACGCATTCGACTCCCTAAGTCGCAACGAACAAGAAGATATCGAGAGGGCGCTCGACTGGGCCGAGACAAGGACTTTGAGAAGGTTCTTCGAAGGGGCAAAGGAAGGCGATTGGGCTTCGTATGCGTTCGACGACGTGTTCCAGGACGAGAGGGACATCATCGAGTACATGCTCGAATGGCTTGAAGAGCACGGAAAAATCCGCGTACAGGACTAGTTTTGCGATCTTTTCGCCTCTTTTAACCCGATGAGAGTCCGACAACAGCAGAGCCCCTCGGGTGCGTGTGTGGATTCCGAGCGCGACTAATCTTTACAACGTCATCGCCTGAGCGAGAGAAAAGATCTTTGGGGTTAAATAGAGGCTCTGATCGGGTTGCCGTCGTCCGCTCGTCCACTCTAGCTTGCCCAGACGGCCCTTCCGCAATGTCCATGTCCCAGCTGGTGGGTACCATTTACCCGGGTGCACCTGGGGCAACGGGCTGAAAAACCTGTGCAAGGTCGCTCGCAGAACACGCAACAGCAAACACGACAGAAGAGGCGAACGACAGATGCCGGACCCCGGACGACAGCACCGCGGAAGACGAGCATTCCGACCACAACCGAACAACTCCAACTACTAGGCAGGCGCCCGCTTGGGCGCCTTTTACTTTTCAGGGGCTTAGCTGCGAGCTAAGGCACACGGCCTATGGCCGTTTCGTGAAGGCCCGACCAGCTCGACCCGTCTCGACCCATCTCCGTTCCCGTCGGGCGCGCAGATCACCATCAGGCGGTTCAATCGTCGCGCAGACGAAGAGGCACACGGTGTCGCGCGGCGTGCCCGCGCGGTGCCGCACGGGAAGATTGGAAGAACCATGGCACGCACAGCCGAATGCGCCGCGCCCGAGGGAAGCCAAGATCGCGACGAATGGATGACGGTGATCGAGATGCAGGAGTACATGAGGGCGAGCAGAAACAAGGCGTACGACCTCATCTGGTCGGGAGAGATCGACTCGTACAGGCTCGGAAGAAAGCTCCTGGTGTCGAGGGCGTCAGTGGACGCCTAGATCGATTCGAGGAGCGGCAGGAATTGACGGCGGCGACCGCCCCGAGAGCCGCCCGCGGCCGGGCACGCGAGGGAGCCTCGAGACGAAAGGAGCTCGAGGACGACCATGACCATGAGCATTAGCAGGAACCAGGTGTGGCTCATCGCATCGACTAACGTGATATTCGACGCCGACGAGGCGTGCGCGATGCTGCGCATCAGCCGCGACGCCATGCACCGGCTCCCCCCTGCACTCACCGCCAGCACATGCTATAAGGTTATTGGTGGCTCATTAAGCTACCTCCAAGTGCCGGGGGAGTCCCCCGGCTATTTTTTTATCCATTCCATTGGAGTCCCCATTGGCCAAGGAGCCCAGCATCTTCGTCGACGAGAGCGGCGACCGCGGCGGCAAAGCTCGCTACTATCTGCTCGCACTCGTCTTTCACGACCAGGCAGACAGCATCGCCGAGGCGGTCACGGGCTATGAGGCCAAGCTTGCCAGGGCCGATCTCCCTAACATTTCGCTTCACTCCGAGCTCTCATGAACGGGCACAAGGATTATGAGTTTCTTAACATCGAGCAGCGCAAGGTGATGCTCACCTACTTCTCCTCGTTCGTCCGCAAACTTCCCATTTCCTATATCACGTTCGTCTACCGCCGCAGCCAGTTCGAAGACCCAGCAAGGCTAATGGAGCGCATGGGACGCGACATCTCCTCCGCCATGATTGAACACCTGGGTTTCTTCCAGTCCTTCGACGATGTGAAGGTTTACTACGACAACGGTCAGGACATCGTCAAGCAAGCGCTCGACCGCTCGGTGGGCAAGGTCCTCTCAAAAGGGGTCGTCCGACGCCGCAAGACCTCGATGACCGACTACCGCCTCGAGCAAGTGGCGGATTACCTCTGCACCATCGAACTTGCCTTGGTCAAGTACGGAGCCAAGGAGAACGGTGAGACGTACAACAAGTTCTTCGGAGGTATAGGCTCTTTCAAGAGAAACTGGCTCAAGCAAGCCCGCAGCAAGCGGATATAGCCGGTCTCGCGGTTTCGCAAGGAACGGTCAGCTCTCCTCTGGTCAGGAGTCCCAAGCGACACGCTTCGAACAGCGATGGCAAAACGCAAGCAATGGCGTCGCGGGCGCCTCGTGCGCTACAGTGTCCATGTGGTCATCTCCTATCGTCTCAGCGTGGTAACTGAAAATTCTAGGCGGTGGCCACACCCCTTTTCCGGGGTACTGACACCAATGTTTGACACGCAACCGCAGCAGACGGCAACGTCCGTCTACTGAGCAAAAGCAACGAGCTTTTCCAGGTCCAAGACCGATAAGCGAAGATGAATCAAGTTTTATTCCCTTAACAGGCCCAACTTGCCAAGCCACTCGACAAAAGTAGTGATGATCCGCTCGGTGCGCATTTCGATGTCGCCCTCGGCAAAGTCGCCGCATCGCGCAATTTCCACGAGTTCGCGAACAGCGGTCCCCGACACCTCAACGCCCTTATCGTTCACATAGCCCTCGTAATACTTGCGTTTATCCGTCAGTTGGTAATCTGAGGCGCGAATGTTTACGCGCTTCTCCAACATCGCCTTGTTTCCTAGTGCTTCAAGATTTGAGCGATTGGATAGCGGATGTACCTCGTTACGCTTTCTTGCATAGATGTGTTCAATCTCGAGCGTTGTGTCCAAGTCCATGAGAGGTTGCTTAGGATCTGAGTAGGCCCACCAAACAAGCATCGATCGTGTGAAGCGACGTTGGTTGGTGAACTGATAGCTTCTGAAGCGTCCCGTAATTGTTTCACGGTCGAACAGATGGGCTGAAAAGTCGACCTTGCGACCTTCTACGATATCTATGAGTGCGGGATAGACGGGACCGCGCAGGGCGTTTACGCCGGGACGCTCAAGTGAGTAGGCGTAGATGAATCCAGTGATGTAGCAAAGGAAATCGTAGAGCTCTTTGTCGTCCAGCTCGCCTTTGGTATTGCGCTTTGCCAGGAACCAGGTACTCAACAGATAAGCCCACATGCCGTTGGGTGCGTAATTGAGAACGAATAGGCGGCGTGCTACACGCTCGGAAAAGCCCTCCTGCGCATCAACCCGTTTCCAAAAATCGAGCAGAGACTCCAAATCGTCGAGCGTCGCGTCCTCGCGTAGGATTTCATACGAGTTATCGCTGTAGAAGTCGCGTAGGCTCTTGGTCGTTGTGTCTCGGATGCCCTTCTTGGCACGGCGATAGTACATATAGCGGGTGAAAAGCTCGTCGAGCGGTGTGCCCGAGGTCGGTTTGAAAATAAGGTTGGCCGTTTCCTCGAGCGCTTTCCAGCGCGTGACGAACTCGTCTTTGCGGCCCTCGATGGAAAAGTGCTTGTAGAACTGGCTCTTAAAGATGTCAGCGTCTGCCAACGGAAGTCCACGGTCGTTCAAAGTCGAGAAGATCCTGAGTGCGGTGTCCTGGGATTCCGCCTCGATGGGAAGCAAGATTACGTTATTGAGAATGCGAGCGGCGAACAGCGCGATGTAGCTTGGCCACTCGCTTGCCATCTCGGCCATTCTTTTAGAGAAGAAGGCGTAATTGCGTGAATAGGCGCTGTGGGCCATGGGGCCCACAGCGCCGTGGCGCAATATATCTAGAAACTCATCTTTGTCGGAATCGCTCGCCACCTCTGAATCAATTTTCAGCGCATCCATGTCGGGGTCGTCGAACTCATCGGTCTTCCAGACGCAGCCAGCAATCGAGTCACGCACTTTAATTGACTGCTTGTCCTTCATGTTTGCGAACTTGTCGTAAAACGCCCTAAGCAGCAACATGATGGTTGTAAGTCTCTGCTGACCATCGATTATTTCAAGCTGGCCTGCGTCGTTCTTGAAAGTAACAATGGGGCCGAGGAAGTATTCATCACTAGTGCTTTTGAAGGCGTCACAGTCGTCGTTGGGAAACGCGAAGGTGAAGAGATCGTCCCACAGCGTTGCGCACTCGTCTTCGCCCCAGGCGTAAGGTCGCTGGTAATCTGGGATGAGGAAGTCTGAATGCTTATCTGTAAGGAGCAGCTTGATCGTTTTCTGGTCGATGTTGAGCTTGGACATTCCGGAAACCTCCGTGCAGGTATCTTTTTGCATCCAGAATTATATTGCACAGAGTAAATAAGATGCTTGATGACGGCACGATAGGACCAGAGAGCGCGGGAACAGATTGAAGACCCGCATCAAGCACTCTCTTTATGTTCTATCGCTAATTAGTCCCAAATAGCGTTGAGAACCGCGTGCCAGATGGAGCTTAAAGACTCAATCTACCCGCGTCCCATATCGAAGATGCTCGTGTCCCCATCAGTATCCATGTCAAGCGTCTCTGGCACTGCCATCGATGATTCCATCGACTTGTCGATCGAAAGTGCGTCAACAGGCCCGCCGAACGCCAGGAAGAGCCTCATCACCAGCTCGATCCACCGCTGCAAAGACTCGTTCAGCTCGCCCCAGGGGGCAACCCAGCCGCACCTCCTTGGCCAACCCGCCATCGAGTCCCTCGGTGCTTTCTGAACGCTCACGGAGGGCCTCGCCTCCACGCAGGAAGGCGGGCATGACGATTGTGCGCACCGACTTGGGCTTCTTGGGGGCGGTCACGGTATCCACGCCGCGAAGGCTCTGGTAGGACTTGTTGATGCGCAGCCGCGAGCTCTCCAGCATGAAGTCAGACGGTGTGAGCGCCAGGAGCTCGCCGCAGCGGATGCCCGTCCAGTAGAGCAGCTCGAAGGCGTGGAACGATAATACGAGCCAGATCAGAGCGAGCCGGTCCCCTCAGTGACTATCCGGTACGGATCTGTCAGTCCGTGTCGCACTATACCGCCTAAGGGCTGATTCGTGCGCAATTTGGGCGAATCACGCCCTTGATTCGCGATTTTGTGAATGACTCAATTGATTCGCAAAACCGCAGGTCGCCTTTTTAATCACTCCCTAGTTTCCGCCGGGGTTCGTAGCGGGTGGCGTGAAAAGGGGTGATTCAAAGGGTCGGAGAGATGTCTATAGCGCAATCTTCTGGTATTGGCGCAGTGAGGGACTTCTCACCTCCATCAGTCCAAATCGTCAAGCTCCGAAAGACGTCGAGCTAGAGAAAAGGACCTATTTCCCGTCATGGATTGGGTTTACCTGCATGACTAGGGCCCTGGTGTAATTGGCTGGACCACCGTTCCGGGAACCGGTATCGACCTACCTGTCCGCCGAGCTCTTTCTTCAGCTCCAGCCTAGTATCTGATTCGCGCCGTTATAAGCGAAAACCGAAGAGATGCGTCTTAGCCAAGAAAATAAGGTTAGCCCTATCTTACTACATGATACGCGTGTTATAGTTAGATAGCTCTAACTGTTTGGGGGCGACAGCCATGCATGAACGCAAGGGTTTCTGGGACAAGAATGCCAGTCGGTACGACCGTTTCATGCGAAACGACCGGGCGGCGTATGAGAAGATGTATGGGCTGATCCGGCCGGTAGTGGAAGCAAAAACCGTACTGGAGGTTGCCACCGGCACGGGGCTTATCGCAAAAAGCATCGTGAATGCGGCGGCGCACATCGAGGCTACGGACGCTTCTGCAAAGATGATCCTTGAAGCGAAACGGGGCAATCAATCCGCAAAACTGCACTTTTCCGTACAAGATATGTTCCGCCTGCCCTATGCGCAGAAGTCCTTCGAAGTGGTGATCGCGTCCAACGCGCTTCACATAGTGCCGCATCCAGAAAAGGCCTTGCAAGAAATCAGGCGGGTGCTGAAGGACGACGGCGTGCTCATCGCGCCGACCTTCACCCACGCGGGGAACTCGGTTTCCGGCAAGG
>OOCL01001701.1_pt1 | contig 11933 bp, 8 predicted proteins | sample 1671211 | NCBI WGS metagenome assembly OOCL01 (sample SAMN06348133, study PRJEB24527) | human gut metagenome | biome: human gut; feature: ankylosing spondylitis patient; material: feces | host: Homo sapiens | place: China | collected 2015-10 | reverse complement strand
TGATGGAGGAGAAGCCGGCCTCAACGCAGGCCTTGCAGCCCTCGTAGGTGCCGTGGTCCAGGTGCAGGGCAACGGGAACGGTGATGCCCATGGTCTCCACCATGGAGCTGACCATGGCGGCAACGGTCTTGAAGCCGGTCATGTATTTGCCTGCGCCCTCAGAGACACCCAGGATAACGGGGCTCTTCATTTCCTCGCAGGCGGTCAAGACTGCCTTGGTCCACTCCAGATTGTTGATGTTGAACTGGGGCACACCGTAGTGGCCATCGCGTGCCTTGATCAGCATTTCGGTTGCATTTACCAACATTATTCATTACCTCCGCAAAATCATTTTGGGGTGAAAAAGCCGTTTTGGATACAAGATTGCGCATCCTTTAACGAACCTAAGGGTAGTATACCCCAATTACAGGATAAAATCAAGGCGGTTCCCGCGGCGTTTTCAACACAAATTCACATTGGGCATTTTGATGTTGGAGATTCTGGCAAAAACCACTGGATCTCCCTTCAAAAAATTGTCATAATTCCGACTTGAATTTTACAAAAAGTACGGCGGGAAGTTTGCATGTCGAACCTGGAAGGTTGAAAACTTGGTGGAAACTGTGGAATTCCACCCGGAAAGTGGGCGTACAAACTTGATTTTTGAACATTTTCCACCGGGTTTTCAACATGTGGAAAAATTTGAGCCGAATTACCGATTGTATAGCCTGCTGAATGTGGAAAACTTTTGCCTTCGGCAAACATTGCGAAGAATGCCGGGGTATGCTATACTTTAGAATGTATCAGTGTCAAAATATAGTAAAACTGAAACAGAACGAAACCATGGCGCGGCTCAAACGGCCCGCCTTGCCATAGAATGGAAGGAGAACACATCAATGGACGAACAGAAAATGCCGCGCCGCCCCCGCCGCAGCAGCACGGAGGAGCAGCCCAAGAATGAGAGCCTGGTCTACGGCAAAAACCCCGTGACCGAGCTGCTCAAGAGCGGTTCCGGCGTGGATACCGTGCTGATCGCGGAGGGCATGGCCCCCGCTGTGGCAGCTTACTATACCGCCATGGCCAAGGAGGCCGGGGCCACGGTCAAGCGGGTGCATCCCAACAAGCTGCGCCTGATGACCGGCACCGAGAGCCATCAGGGCGTGGCTGCCTTTGCCAGCGAGATCGAATATGTGACCGTGGAGGACCTGCTGAACGTTGCCAGAGAGAAGGGGGAGCCCCCTTTCCTGGTGCTGAGTGACGGCATCGAGGACCCCCATAATCTGGGCGCGGTGATGCGCTCTGCTCTGCTGTGCGGAGCCCACGGCATCGTCATCCCCAAGCGGGGCGGCGCGTCCGTGACCCCCACCGTTATCAAGTCCAGCGCCGGTGCGGCCGAGCGCCTGCCTGTGGCCCGCGTGGCCAACATCGGCGAGACCATCCGCCGCCTGAAGGATCAGGGGGTGTTCGTCTACTGTGCCGATATGGACGGTGTGCCCCTGCGCAAGAACAACCTGACCGGCCCCATCGCACTGGTGCTGGGCAGCGAGGGCAGTGGTGTATCCCAGCTGGTGAAAAAGCTCTGCGATGGCGTGGTGCGGCTGGATATGGCCGCTCAGGGTACCGGTGTGGACAGCTTCAATGTCTCGGTGGCGGCTGGCATCATCCTGTACGAGATCCAGAGCCAGCGCGCCGCAGAGTAAGAAACAGCGGCCAGACCGCCGTGACCAGAACAGGGAGGGACTAGGATGCCAAAGGATGATAAGCGCAAAGAGCTGACACAGGAAGAGATCGATGCGCAGAACGAGAAGTTCCGCACGTTTTTCAGCACCAGCGTGGCACAGGTGCCCGAAGAGATGAAGCGCCGCGATGAGGAAAAGGAGAGCACCGGCAGCCTGCTGGGCAAGCTCTTTCACCGCGAAAAGGACAAAGAGGAGCCTGCCGCCGCCCCGGCCGTGCAGAACGAGCTGCCGCCCACGGGTGAGATCGTGCTGGGCCATGAGGAAGAAGCCGAGGCCGGCCTGGAGCTGGCATTGGAGCCCGGAGAGCTGGAGGAAGCAGAGCCTGTAGCTCTGCCCACCGCGCCGGAAGCCCCCGCAGCGCCGAAGCTGGAACCCCGGCCCGCACCCCAGCCCGAGAAAAAGCCGGAGCCGCCCCGCCGCCGGGAACCCCTGACCCCGCAGGAGCAGCAGGAGGATGCAGAGATGGCCGAACTCAAGGCCATGCTCTATGGCACCCCCAAGCCCGCCCCGGTGGAGGAGGTGCAGGATGCCCCCGAAGAGGTGCTGGCCGTGGAGCCGGAAGCTCCCGCAGCGCCTGAGGGCCCGGCCATCCCCATGGTGTTTGCCGAGGATCAATCGGTAAAGCAGGCGAAGTCTGCCCCGGAAGCCGCGCCAGAGGTTGAGCCGGAACCGGAAACGGCGTTCCAGTTCTTTGGCAAGGGCGCGGACGAGAACGAGCCGCAGGCCCCTACCCGCACCGAGGCCCCCAGCAAGGACGACAGCATGAGCCTGCCGCTGATGGGACTGGAAGAGGACGAGGAACCCGCCCGGCCTGCCGCCCCGGCAGAGGAGGCCCCGGCCCAGCCTGCTGAGGAAGCGGCCCCTGCCGCCCCGGAGGCTGCGGAGAAGCCTGAAGAAGAAACCGAGCCGGAAACGCCCGAGCAGGTGGGGGAGAAGCTCCGCCGGATGGGCGCGGAGCTGACGCTGCGGTGTGTGCTGGAGGGCATCCTTGCCGTGGTACTGCTCCACTTTGGCCTTGTTGCCGAGGGGCTGCTGGCCCCTGTGGCCTCCCTTGACCCCGTGATCGCCCCGGCGGCGTTCTATGCCGCCAACCTGCTCTTTCTGGCCGGTGCGCTGGCTGTGGGCTGGCCTGTCCTGCGGGATGGCCTGCAGGGCCTCAAGGGCCGCCCCAGTGCAGACACCATGCCGGCGCTGGCCGCCTGCGGTGCGCTGGTGCAGGCTGCGGTCGCCCTGCTCAATGCCCAGAGCTATCAGAACTCCAGCTGGACGCTGCTTTCCGGCGTGGCCGCACTGGGCCTGTTCCTGGCCCTGCTGGGCAGCCGTGTCCTGCTGACTGCCGTCAGAAACGGCTACGACCTCGCCGCCCGATCTCCCGAGGGGCTGCAGGGCGCATTCCGCGTCCGGGATAAGGACCTGATCCGGGTGCTGGCCCGGAGCCTGGATCAGAAAGACCCCTGGGTGCTGCTCAGCCGCCCTGTCCAGTGGGACGAGGCGCTGGTGGAGCAGAGCTTCGGGGAGCGCGCCAGTGAGCGCCGCGCCCGCAAGACAGCCCTGATCCTGCTGGGTGCCGCCGTGCTCAGCGGGCTGGTGTTCCTGCTGTTTGGCGGCGGGCCCAACGGCATGGCCGCAGCCCTGACCTCCATGCTCTGCATGGGTGCACCGCTGTCCTCCACCCTGGTTGCGGGCATCGCGTCTCTGCGCCTGCAAAAGACCGCTGCCGCCGCCGGTGCCGTGGTGCCCGGCTGGGCCGCCATTGAGGAGCTGGGCGGCGTGGATACCGTGCAGGTGGATGCCGACGAGCTCTTTACCGCCGACAGCGTGAATCTGGAGGACATCCGCATCTTCAAGGGCGGCCGCATCGACCGTGCCATCCTCTATGCAGCCAGCATCCTCAACCACAGCTGCGAGACCCTGCGGGGCCTGTTCCGCCAGATCATCGAGGACCGCACCGAGATCCTGTACCCTGTGAAGGATCTGGAGGTCCACCACGGCCTTGGCTTTGCCGCCTGGTGCGATAACAACCGGGTGCTCATCGGCAACCGGCTGTACATGGAGCGGGAGGGCGTGCCCCTGCCTGAGCAGGAGTACGAGGATGAGCACTCCCAGAACGGCGCGCTGCAGATCCTGTATCTAGCTGTTTCCGGCAGCCTGCACGCCATGTTCGTGCTCCATTATGTGGGCGGCCGCAACGCCGCCCGCGGTCTGGAGGTGCTGCAGCGGGAGAACATCCGCCTGCTGGTCACCTGTGAGGATCCCAGCCTGACGGCCCGCCACATCACCGAGGCTTATCATCTGCCCGAGGGGATGATCACTCTGCTGGATCAGGAGCAGTGCAGCGCGCTGACCCCTGCCCAGCCGGACGAGACGGCCCGCTGCTGTATGCTGCATGATAAGGGCTTTGCCAGCCTGATCGGCGGCCTGCGCGCAGCGGAAAAGGCTCAGAACGCCGAGACCAGCGCCACCACGGTGCAGATGGTCTCGGTCTGGTTCTCGGTGGTCATCGGTGCTCTGCTGACCTACGCGGGCAGCATCGGCACCCTGTCGGTGGCCGCTGTCCTGATGTATCAGGCGGCATGGAGCGCTTTGAGCATTGCAGTCTGCGCTCTGAAACAGCATAACTGAGAAATGTTCTCAAAATAAATAGGAATTATTCTTGATTTCAATTCGGAACTCTGGTATAATCAGTGCAGAAGGAACGCCCCGGCGGTCACCGGCGGCGAAATGATACACCGCACAAACAAAAGGAGAGCATGAATATGGAACTCAAGGGTACCAAGACCGAGAAAAACCTGTGGGAAGCCTTTGCAGGCGAGAGCCAGGCCCGCAACAAGTATACCTTCTTCGCCAGCGTGGCCAAGAAGGAGGGCTATGAGCAGCTGGCAGCGATCTTTGAGGAGACGGCTGCCAACGAGAAGGAGCACGCCAAGATGTGGTTCAAGGCGCTGAACGGCGGCTCCATCCCCGATACCATGACCTGCCTGGAAATGGCAGCCGGCGGCGAGCACGACGAGTGGACCGAGATGTACCCCCGGATGGCCGCAGAGGCCAAGGAAGAGGGCTTTACCCAGCTGGCTGCCCTGTTCACCATGGTGGCGCAGATCGAGAAAGAGCACGAGGAGCGCTACCGTGAGCTGGCCGAGAACCTGAAGAACAACAAGGTTTTTGCCCGGGAAGAGCAGCAGGTCTGGCAGTGCCGGAACTGCGGCTACACCTATATCGGCAAGTCGGCTCCCCTGAAGTGCCCGGTCTGCGCACATCCCCAGAGCTACTTTGAGCTGAAAAAGCACAATTATTGATCCTGTCCGGAACGCCGCAGCTCCCACGCCGGGACTGCGGCGTTCTTTTTGCACAAAATTTTCCGGAAAAACTGGTATAGTCCACGAAATCGGGTGCGAAAGCACAGCACTTTGGGCGAAAAACTTGACCCACATTGGCCGGACGTGTAAAATAAATCAATAGTGAGAAAAATCATGGACGCGAAATTTTTCCATGTGTGCGGCATTCCTTTGATCCCATGGGATGAAACAAGGAGGGAAGTTCGACCCAATGAAATGGAAATTCCAAACCGCGGGGCGGCTTCTGGCCCTGCTGGCTCTGAGCGGGGCCCTGCTGGCTGCCCCTTTGCCCGCGCAGGCCGCGCCCGGTGTGCTGACAGGCCTGACCGGAACCGGTTCCAAGCTGGAACTGGAGCTGACCGAGATGGAGCTGGAGATCACCGATGATGACCCCCGCCCCAAGGGCTACCTGTACACCAGCGGCCAGAGCGATTATTACTTCATCGTCTGGATGAGCAGCAACTCCAATGTTGCCACGGTGGATGGCGACGGCAAGGTGACGGGCCGCAATGCAGGCACTGCCATCATCACCGCCATCTCCGACCACGGCGAACGTGCCGCCTGCAAGGTGACCGTGACCCGCAAAAATGAAGAAGCAACCAGAAAAAAGCCCACGCTGGATACCACCAGCCTGAGCCTTGTGCTGCAGTACAATGACCTGCACCCCGCCCACCAGCTCCAGCTGACCAACAGCGACCACTCCTTCCTCTATGTCTACCAGTGGATGAGCAGCAACCCCGAGGTGGCTACGGTCAGCGACAAGGGCCTTGTCACAGCTCAGGCGGCGGGCACCACCACCATCACGGCAATGGTCTCCAACGGCCAGGCTTTGCGGTGCAGCGTCACGGTGACTTCGGATATCGGCAAGGTGACCCTGAACAAAAGTGACCTGCTGCTCCGCACCGTGGGCACCCAGGAGCGCCTGACGGCCACCGTTGCGGTGGAAGGCGGCGGCAGTGTGCCCATTACATGGGTCAGCAGCAACCCCGGTGTCGTTACCGTGGATGCGGATGGCGTGGTGACCGCCGTTGCCGATGGAGAAGCCAAGGTCACGGCCCTTTCGCCCGCCGGACGCTTTGACGTGTGCAGCGTTGTGGTGGGCATGGCGGCGGAGAAGTACGAATCTGAAGCCGACCTTGCTGACGAGCTCAAGCTCCCTGACCCCTACGTTGCCGTACGGCTGAACAAACTGGCATAAAGAAAAAGCACCCGCCCATGGCTGTTTTTGACAGCTATGGGCGGTTTTTGCGTATATGGAAACGGATGCGCTGGGAAAAACTTGCCGAAGAGGAATTTTTTTCAAAAAATATTTTGCGTTGCATGTTGTGATGTACCTGACACATCCGGCCGCCTCCGGCAGGTGAAAAAGGACAAAATGGCCTGAATGTTGTTTAAGACAGGGAGCGGCTGCCCCACAGAGCGGCGAAATCTCTGCAAAAAAGGCGGCTGTCCGGCATGTTTGACACATTTTACAAGAATTTGACGTAAATGGATTGAATTCACGACTCTTGACAGAAGGCGGGACAAACCATTATCCTTTTATCCAGAGGAAAGTATTTTATGTCGCCAGACGTTGGAATGCCTGGTGGACAAGTGTGTGTCAGGAGGGAAAGAATATGACCAACTACCGGAACCGAATCGGGGAAGCCATTGCCTTTGCCCGGAACGTGGCGGGCAGATCTCAGCAGGAGCTTGCGGATATGCTGGGGCGGGACAAGCGTACCATTCAGAAATGGGAGCGGGGCGAGATCCGCATTGCGCTGGAGGATTATCTGGATGTATTCGATACTCTGCACCTGCCGGTGGGGCCCTATGAAATGTGGATCCGGCATCCGGAACTCTTTCCGCGCGGCATGGAGGATATCAAGGGCTTCAGCACCGAAAAGAAGCGGAGGACACTGGCGGATTATTATCTGCATCAGGCTGCACCGCTGGAGATCGAGCAGGAGTATTACATCCTGTTCGGCGACCACGGCAGCAACAGCTGCGGCATCCGGCAGGAGCAGCTGGCCAACCTGCAGACTCCGCTCCGTGACCGCAAACGGATCGTGAACCAGATCATCGACAACTACTATGAGGCCCGGGCCATCGGACATCTGACCGACCCGGAGGGCCAGCAGCCAGTGATGCCCATTCTGGAAGCCTGCTATGATGCCAGTGCACGGAGCGTGGAAGCCAACGAGAACCGGTACAGCATCGGCAGCATCGAGGACTATCTGGACGATGCGGCAAAACCGGCAGAAGAGTGAACCGAACAGCAGACGGCCCTGTGCAGCCGCCTGCTGTTTTTGCGTTCGGCTGCCTGCGGGAAAATATTGTGAAATTTGCGGATTCCTGCTATACTTATCCTATTGATGAAAAAGAAGGGTGAGATAAATGGCATACAACATGGGCGGTCGGCGCTTCCGGCCGGTGGGCAGCGGAAAAAAGCGGACTGCGCCGCAGTACGGGCCGGTGGGCACAGGCTGCCCGTTTGTGGAGGAGGCCGTGGCGCGGCTGTACCGGGAGCAGAACGAGGAACATTTCTGGAGCCTGATGAACGCCCTGAACTATGCGCTGGAATTGCAGACCAAGGTACTGGTGCCGCTGGATGCGGCGGTGGACCCCCAGAGCGGGGCCGCCCCCTGGGCACACCTGCCCATCCCGGAGGATCGGGCCGAGGGCCTGCCGCCCTGGCTGCTCCACGCCCGGAAAGAGCGGCACTATCTGCCGCTGTTCACCTCGGTAAAGAACGCCGAGGCGGAAAAGGCCAGCGCCACCCGCCCCATGGTGGAGCGCAGCCTGCGCAGCGCCATGGAGTATGCGCTGGAAACGGACGGCATCGATGGTGTGGTGCTGGACCCGTGGACAAGCTCTGCCACGCTGGATGTCTCCCTGCTCAGCGGGCTGCTGAAATCGGAGCGGGGGAGCGACAACCCCGGCGCTCAGGAGCTGGAAGCCGGGCACGCCGCCGCCCGGGCCGGGGATTGGCCGGAGGCAGCGGCCCGCTACACTGCCGCCGCCGAGGCGGGCAGCGCCGAGGCGCTTTCTGCCCTGGGGGACTGCCTGTACTATGGCCGGGGTGTCCGGAAGAATAAGACCCAGGCCCGGCGGATGTGGAAAAAGGCCGCACAGGCCGGGGAGGTGCAGGCCATGATCGCCCTGGGGGATGACTGTGCCGCATCGGGCGGGGAGATGGCGGAGACCCTGCAATACTACCGCCGCGCCCAGAGCGCTGCCCGGGAGGTGCCGGACATCGCCTACACCCCGCAGGTCTGCCTGCGCCTTGCCCAGTACGAGACCCAATACCTTTCCCGCAAAAAGGCGCTGCTGCAGGTGGCGGAGGCCGTGCAGGGCTTTCGGATCCTGCAGGCCGAGGGCGAAACGGATGCTGCAGCCTGGCTGCGGGAGGCTGAACTGCTGACCGATCAGCTGCTGGCCGACGATAAAAACGCCTGAAACACAGTTTCTTTACATTTGTTCTAAGAAATCGTCATAGGAAACCGGTAAGATATTCAAGGAAATATTCTGCGCCGAAGAAAAGAGGACAAGCACTATGAGCAAAGTGATCGGAATTGACCTTGGCACCACCAACTCCTGCGTGGCGGTGGTGGAGGGCGGCAAGCCTGTGGTCATCACCAACGCCGAAGGCGAGCGCACCACCCCCAGCGTGGTGGCCTTTACCAAGGATGGCGAGCGTCTGGTGGGCGGCGCGGCAAAGCGCCAGATCGCCACCAACTCCGGCCGCACGGTGTCCAGCATCAAGCGGTACATGGGTTCTGATCACCGGGTGCATATCGATGGCAGAGACCTGACCCCGCAGGAGATCAGCGCCATGATCCTGACCAAGATCCGCCGCGATGCCGAGAGCTATCTGGGCGAACCGGTGACCGAGGCGGTCATCACCGTGCCTGCCTATTTTGACGACAGCCAGCGCAAGGCCACTCAGGACGCGGGCCGCATTGCGGGCCTGAATGTTCTGCGCATCATCAACGAGCCCACCGCTGCCGCGGTGGCCTATGGCCTGGACAACGAAGCCCCCCAGAAGATCCTGGTCTATGATCTGGGCGGCGGCACCTTTGATGTTTCGATCATTGAGATCGAGGACGGCACCTTTACGGTGCTGGCCACCGGCGGCGACACCCATCTGGGCGGCGACGACTTTGACGAGCGCATCGTCGAGTGGGCTGTGGCGGAGTTCCGCAGATCTGACCGCATCGATCTGACCAAGGACCCCGCCGCCATGGGCCGCCTGAAGGAGGAAGCGGAAAAGGCCAAGAAGGAGCTTTCCAGCGCGCTTTCCGCCCAGCTGAACCTGCCGTTTATCGCGGTGGGCAAGGATGGCCCTCACCATCTGGATCTGAGCCTGGGCCGCCCCCAGTTTGAGATGATGACCGGTGACCTGCTGGCCCGCACCGTTCAGCCGGTGCAGAACGCCCTGCGGGATGCCGGGATTTCCGCCAGCCAGCTGGGCAAAGTCCTGCTGGTGGGCGGCAGCACCCGGATGCCCGCTGTGGAGCGGCAGGTCCGGGAGCTGCTGGGCTGTGAGCCCAGCCATACCCTGAATCCCGATGAATGCGTGGCCATGGGTGCCGCCGTGCAGGGCGGCCTGCTGCAGGGCGGCGGAAAGCTGGCCGGTGCCACCGGTGCGGCCGCGCAGGGCCTTGTGCTGATGGATGTCACCCCGCTGACGCTGTCCATTGAGACACTGGGCGGCGTGGCCACCCCCCTCATCACCCGCAACAGTATGATCCCCACCCGCAAGAGCCAGATCTTTACCACGGCCCGCCCCATGCAGACCAGCGTGGAAATCAATGTGCTGCAGGGCGAGCGCCACTTTGCCCGCGACAACAAGAGCCTGGGCAAATTCAAGCTCACCGGCATCCGCTCCGGCTTCTCCTCCAAGCCCCAGATCGAGGTCACTTTTGACATTGATGTGAATGGCGTGGTCAAGGTGTCTGCAAAGGATCTGGGCACCGGCCGGGAGCAGAACATCACCATCACCGGCAGCACCAATCTTTCTGAGAACGAGATCCAGCGCGCCATGGCCGATGCCGCCGCCTACGAGGAGGAGGATACCCGCCGCAGGGAGCGGCTGGAGCTCCACAATCAGGCCGAGATGCTGGCTTACAAGGTGGATGAGGCCCTCTCCAAGTGCAAAAAGGAACTGGACAAGGACGAGAAGAACCGAGTCAAGAACGACCTTGCCAGCCTGCGCCGCTGCCTGCGCAAGGATAAGCCTGAAAAGATGAACGAGACCGAGGAGGCGAACCTCCGTCAGGCAAAATCCCAGCTGGAGGCCAGTGCCAACCACTTGATGGTGCTGTACAGCACGGAGCAGGATGCCGGCCGGCAGTAAGCGGGCAATTCCCTACTGAAAAACTTCGTTGAAAGGGTTGACAAACCCGGAAGAGTGGGGTATTATGTATGCAATATCACAAAAATGGCTGTGAAGAGAAGAGTAGGTTTTCGCATTGATCCTTCCAGAGAGCCCGGGCGGTGGAAAAGGGCAGGAAACAGGGAACTGAAAATGGTCTCGGAGCCGCGGGGGCGAAGTGCAAGAGTGCTAAGCCTGCGACGGGAGCGCCCGTTACAGCGTCCGGTTGTCGCGTTGCAAAACGCCGCAGCAGTGAGGCTGTCTCTGTGAGGGGACAGTAAACCAAGGTGGTACCACGGAAGTTTTACGCTTTCGTCCTTGTGGGTGTATGCCCGCTGAGGACGGAAGCGTTTTTTATTTTGCTTCCGGTGCAAAGGGTGCGGATTGTGCCGCACCGCACAAAAACATTTTTGTAAAAGTAGAGAGGGAAAACAAAATGTCTAAGATCACTCGTCGTAATTTTCTGAAAGTTTCCGGCGTGGCCGCTGCTGCCGCTGCCCTGACCGCCTGCGGCGGCTCTTCCTCCACCGCAAGCTCCGCTGCTTCCGGCGCTGCATCCTCTGAGGCTGCCTCCACCGCTGCCAAGCTGGACAAGATCAAGGTCGCCGTTCCCAACGACACCACCAACGAGGCCCGCGCTCTGACCCTGCTGGAAAAGAACGGCTTCTTCAAGCTGAAGGCAGATGCAGGCCTGACCGCCACCAAGAACGATATCGAGGAGAACCCCCTGAACGTCAATGTGGACGAGGTCGAGGCTGCTCAGGTGCCCAACGTCCTGCAGGATGAGGACTACGCTGTCATCAACTCCAACTACGCCATCTCTGCCGGTCTGGACCCCATGACCGACGCTCTGGCCATGGAGGATGGCACCTCTGCCTACGTCAACGTTCTGGTCTGCAAGGAAGGCAATGAGGAGGAGCCCAAGATCAAGGCTCTGGTCGCTGCCCTGCAGAGCCAGCAGGTCAAGGACTTTATGACCGAGAGCTACGGCGGCGCTGTGGTCTCTGTTGTGGAAGATCCCACCGACGGCTATGATCCTTCCATCGATTATGACGCACTGAACGGTGAGACTGTCAGCTGCGCTGCCACCCCCGCCCCCCACTGCGAGATCCTGGAGGTCTGCAAGCAGATCCTGGCCGACAAGGGCATTACGCTGGACATCCAGGAGTACGATGACTATGTGATCCCCAACACCATCGTTGAGGATGGCCAGTGCGACACCAACTACTTCCAGCATCAGCCCTACCTGGACAACTTCAATGAGGAGAAGGGCACCCACCTGGTCTCCGTTGCCGGCATCCACGTTGAGCCCATGGGCATCTACGGCGGCAAGCAGAGTGACCTGAGCCCGATCGAGGGTTAATCGAACTCCCCCAGTCACCTTGCGGTGACAGCCCCCTCGGGGAGGGGGCCTTTGCTTGACCGTTCTGTTTCAGGCTCCCTCCATGAGGGAGCTGGCAAATCCGTAAGGATTTGACTGAAGGAGTTTATTCAACAGCAAGGAGCAATTTCTGTGATCGAGATCAA
>OOCL01001700.1_pt1 | contig 11937 bp, 8 predicted proteins | sample 1671211 | NCBI WGS metagenome assembly OOCL01 (sample SAMN06348133, study PRJEB24527) | human gut metagenome | biome: human gut; feature: ankylosing spondylitis patient; material: feces | host: Homo sapiens | place: China | collected 2015-10 | reverse complement strand
TAAATTATTTATAATTTTGCAAAAAGATAACAGTGTGATAACCCCTTTCTCTCTTTTGTTTTTTTCCCTTATTATCTCCCTGTTTTCGATTGTATTATTTCTCTTTATTTATTAATTAATTATTTAATGATGTATGAAAAACATTTTTAAGACAATGCTTCCCATACTGGCAATGGCTGCTTGCGTATGGGCAAGTTGCTCGGACGACAAAGACGATCCGACACCCGGCAAACCTGCTTTACCGACCATCGCAGTGAGTGAACCCGCCCTTAGCGCCGACAACGCCAAGGCTGTAGTAACCGTTACACCTTCCGAGGAAACGGAAAAATGGTATTGGAAATGTGAACCGAAAGGGCAGAGCGCTGCCGCATATACGGCTGTGACCGGTAAGGAAGAAACCCGTCTGGAAATTCCCGTTGATATGGATGTGACTTACACGCTGACTGTTTACGCCGAGAACGAAACCGGCAAGAGCAAGGAAGTTTCAAAGGAATTCACATTCAAGAGCGAGGATGTCATGACCGAGCTGGTGGAGTTTGAAATCAAGAACCTTTCCGCTTTCTCCGTAGACGTAGTGGTGAAGAAGAGTGCCAAATGTACCAAGTATGTGATTGGCGCTATTAACAAAGGCTACATGGGTCAGGACCTCGAAGGCGACGGTGGAGATAAATACGTAGAGATTTATAAGGAAGAAACTTTCATTGAAGATGCCGAACTTTCCTTGAATCCCAATGCCGACTATCCTATGCAGCCTTACAACTGGTCGGATGTCAGCGCTACATTCACCGAAAAGACTTTGGCGAGATATGCCTTGAAAGACAAGGACATCAGTGAAAGCAAGGGTATCATCCTGAGGTCGCTGGAAGCCGATGAAATCCAGGTTATCATTGCCGTATATGCGTTGGATGCCGAGGGCAAAGCCAAGGTTTATACGAAAGAGATTACCGTTCCCGAACCGGAACTTACCGGACAGGTGGCAGTAACCATAGACGTGCCTAAAGACAAGATAAAGATGAGGAGTTTCGAGGCTACCTTTACGGCAGATGCCAATTGTAGCAGGATACATGTGGGACAATCGAGTGCAGGCTTGATTGCAAGCGGCGGTAAATCCTTTGCAGACATGACCGAGGATGAAATCTGCGCCAGCATCGTCCGCTTGGGTGCCGAAGTTCCTTTGGCTTATACCGGAGCGTTCTCCAAAGAGTTTGCCAGCAAGGATATGGAGCCGAATACTTCATACATCGTATATGCTATTCCTATCGATAAAGAAGGAAAAATCGGCAAGGTTGTTTATAAGTCCGTTACAACGGGAACTCCCGTTTACGATGGAACCGGAGAGATAACATCTGTAACCTTCCCCGACCAGATTTCACCGAAAAAATTGCTTGTGGATATTAGTGTCAGTAGCAATGTAGAGTTTGTCCGCGTACTGTGTAAGGATGGTACAGGACCAGGTTCTTTGGACCTTAATACAATAATGGCAGACGAAGACTCAAGGAACGTACATTGGTATGAGTATGCCGTGACTGATTTGCCTAAGCTGAAGACTGAAGATAATGATGGCGGTCTATACATTGTTTATCCGGGCTCTACCTATTATTTACGTGCTGTAACAATTGATAAGGATGGTAAGTTGAGTGAGATAATTGACTTGGTAGAGAAAGCCGGTAAGGGTAGTAGCGGTATCCAGACTAAAGCAGTAGAGGAAGTTCCGTCATTAACAGACTGGACAGGCAATGGTGCACTTACTTTGAGTGTTGAAAGCACTGGAACAACTGATGATGGAATGTATACTGCTGATTTGAAGGTAACGAAAGGTAACGGAACGAAAAAGGTATATATGGTAAAACAGGGTGATGACGCGAAGCCAAATGGTATTGAGGATTATGTAAAAGAACTTGCTTTCTTTACAGATTTCAATCCTGATGCAGAACCGGCAGGTGCTATAAGTATCGTTTTGGATGAAAATACATCTGAAACCACAACAACTGAAGTGTTTATGGATGAATATAGCTCTTATTGGGGAGGGTATGCCCGCATCTACGTAACATTGGATAATGACGGAAAGTTAAGCATAGCCGATTGGTATATCCATGGTTACGGAACTAAGGATAACCATAACTAAATCCATTCCAAAACCAATATCCTCAAACCAGTAAATAGTATTTTATAACTTCGGAGCGTAATGAGCAGGCGTAAACGCCGTTCATTACGCTCTTTTTCATTTCGACCGAACAGCAGTTCGGTTTCCATTCAAATGTAATGGAGTTAATAGCTGATCTTTATTCCGGCGAAATAGCTTCGCGGAGCAGCCGGACCGTAAATATATCCGGAGTCACGCTCCACTCCCTGGTCGAAATCGTTCTGATAAGCATTGAACACATTCTGCACACCTGCACTCAATTGCAGGTCCACCGACTTATAAAGTTTGAAATCATAGGCCACCTTGACTCCCATATCGAAGAAATCGCGTGTATTCACCGCCACATCCTTGTCAATATAACCGGCCATGTGCTGCACCAGCATCGAGCCGGTGTACGTGCCCGACAGGGATAATGAGAGAGGCTTGATCGGCGTATACGTTGCCGTAAAGTACCCATAGGTATTCGGTGTACGGAAAATCTTCTTCTCGGCCGGTGCCGTTTCGCTCCACTTTTCCGGTTCGTCATAACGGCTCTGTTGCAAGGTGACTCCTGCCTGTAACTGGAACAAAGAGAGATAAGCCATTTTTCCCTCCATCGATAGTCCCAATACTTTGGCACCCGAACCGTTACGCCGCTCTTTGATAAGAATGCCGTCCCGCTCTCCGATGTTCTCGAGTACAAATACATCCGACAGTCTGGTATAAAAACCTTCAACTAGGAAGTTCACCTGAAAAGCACCGAAACGGTGATACATATCGGCTGAGGCGCTGAAACTCTGAGATTTTTCCTCTTTCAGATTCTTGGCACGCTCAATCATCGACACCGTTCCGCCTACATTCTCAATATGCAGGTCTTCGTCGAAAGCCTGCGGGGCACGGAAGCCCGACGAATAACTCAAGCGAAGATTAATGTCCTCGGAAGGATTGAAACGGAGATTGGCACGAGGGCTAAAGATAACATGGTCGATTAGATTGTGCTTATCCAGACGTCCGCCCAAGAGAATGCTCCATTTTTCGTTTTTCCATTCATTCTGCAAAAAAGCACTACCGATATTTACCGTCTGCTTCGTATAACGGTTGTATCCCCACATATCGTCCTTCAGGTTATCCCGGTTATACTCCAATCCCGCAGTCAGGTCGGCAGGCATGAAAAGGCATTTACCGAAACTGTACACATATTGAGAACCGCCGATAAAGGTCAGGTCCGTTGTCTTTCCATAGGCGTTCTGGTCTTTTTTGCTGCCATAATAACTGTCGCGGTCCGTATGCTGTGCCGAAGTATAAACGGTCAGACGGTGTTTTTCATTCGGAGCAAAATAATCGAATTTCAAGCCGCCGCCGTTGATAGAGTGCTGAATCTGCTCGGCAATGTCAGCCTCGTGAGGCGGACGGTTCAGCAGGTTTCCGCCACGACGGAACTCCTGTAAGTGATGATACTCGAATGTCAACTTAGAATAAGTGCTTGTCTTGAGGAACGAACGGAAGCCGACTGTCTGGTTTTTAAGTTTCGGCATTTCGGAATAACCGTCTCCATCATGATCGTACGCATCCCGATGACGGTTCTGCCCGAACACATAGAGTCCCGCCCGATGATTATCGGTCACCAGCGATGCATTCAGCGAAGTATTATTATCGAAAGACGAGCTGCCGCCGATAGAAGTAAGGGTATGTGCCAACTGCCCCGAATTGCGCAGTGGCTCCTTGGTGATGATATTAATGGTTCCGGCAATGGCGGACGAACCGAACAGGGCAGAACCTCCGCCTCGCATCACCTCTACGCGCTCGATCATATTGGCAGGAATCTGCTCCAACCCGTAAACACCGGAAAGGGCACTGAAGATGGGACGCGAATCGATAAGAATCTGTGTATACGGACCGTCCAGTCCGTTGATGCGCACCTGCTGGAAACCGCAATTCTGGCAGTTCGTTTCGACCCGGACACCGGGCTGGAAGTTAAGCCCCTGCGAAAGTGTAGGCGAGTTTGTATTCTCAAACATCTTCATATCTACCACATTGACCAATGTAGGTGCCAGGCGCCGTTTGGTCACGCTGCGATTGGCCGACACTACCACTCCGTCAAGCGCCACGGCATCTTCTTCCAACTCAAAATTTTCTTCAAGTGTCTTTCCTTTTCTGAGACTGACATTGCGACTGATGGTTTTATACCCCACCGAACTGGCTTCGAGCACAAAATTCCCTTCGGGAAGGTTTTTCAGGAAATAGTGTCCGGTGGCATCCGTCACCGTACCAATGGTAGTTCCTTTCAGGGCGATTGTTATATAAAAGAGGTGTTCACCCGTTTTTTTATCGAGTACATGACCGATAATATTGGCATCAGACGCTTTCAGTTCCAGCAGCTCCGGTTGGTCGGCCATAGCAGGCAACAGGGCACAGCACAGGCCAACGAGGAAAAATATATATTTCTTCATTTTCATTTTTGGATAGTAGAATTACTAAATAAATTTTTCTAAATAATGCAGTGAGAGAGAGGTTCTATCTTCCGGCAGGAGGTGCCCGCAAAGATACCACGCCCACGACGGACGAACAGTATCCTGCCCTATCCGGACGCCACGAAAGGGTATAGAGCAGATAAGCAATAAACTGAAAAGAGAGAAAAAAGATACCGGCTCCGGTAGTCGCCACGTGGCTCAGCAAATGAATCAATTGAAATTCGACTGTGGTATGACTATGGGGAGAGTCTTTCTTAAACGGGTGCGAATGGACAATGGTCACCCCATTCACTACATGCGAGTGAGTAAAGAGTGTGATACCTGCCATGTACGATATAAATAGTACAGGCAGAAACCATCTCATTATTTTCAGGCACCCTTGTTTCATCCGTTTAGTTTTGTGGCAAAGATACAAAGTATTCCACAATGGAACAATCCCTATTTATGGGGATAATAAATACAGCCATTATCTTTCCCTCCAAAGCGCATCTTCGAGTGTTTCCTCTATAAGTATCAGGCAGAAAGCATGCAAGAACCAATCCGTTCCACCGTGGAGAAAGTTTTGTTCTGCCACGGAGTAGTTTTTGTTCCACCACGGTGGAATGAAAACTACTCCACGGTGGAACGGGATAATCTTTTGCTTTGACTTTATTGGCAGCCATCTTGCTGCTAATGAGCGGAATCAATACACCTTTCAAATACTTATAAAACCCTGCGAAACCTTACGATAGTCTTAAATTTATAAATAAATGTCTTTTTTGTGAAAAACAATCTAAAAAAGCGATGCGTTATTATGGCGTATAAATTAAAAAGTTATCAATGAGATTATTTTATTTGTCAGAGCATCGTTCCTGCTTCAATTATCAACTGAGGTATGAAAGCGGATTTTCACGGTACGAATTAACTGCACACGAAGAAGGCCGGATTGATAATGACGGTTGCTTCTGTGTACTGTTCGTGCTCAAAGGAGAGGTGCTGGTAGAACTGGGCAGGGAGCATACCATCTCCGTGCATGCCAACAGGATGCTGCTCATACCTCAGCGGGAAGAGAACCGCTTGACGGGCATCACCCCGGCAGAATGCCTCCTGCTGTTCTGGAACAAGGAAATAACGGTGTGCGACAAGATGTATTTCGATTCCATTTCTCATGAGAAACCTATTGCCACCAATGACCACACCCTGCCCATCCGTAAACCGCTGCTTCATGCCTTGAGGCAGGTGCTGTTCTATCTGGAAACGGGACTGCTGTGCAGGCACATGCATATTCTTAAACAGCAGGAAATCATTCTGATACTGCGCGGCTTTTATGCCAAAAACGAACTGGCTGGCTTTTTTGCCGGCGCTTCCGGAATGGGGAGCAAGTTCGAGGATCTCATCCTGAACAATTACCGGAAGGTAAAGACCGTCAAGGAGTTTGCCAGTCTGTGCTGCGTTTCGGAACGCTCCTTCAACCGGAAGTTCCAGCACTATTTCAACCAAAGCCCCTATCAGTGGATGCAGGAACGGAAAGCCGAACTTATCCACGAGAAAATCTGTAACCCGGATATCGCTTTCCGGGAAATAGCCAGGGAGTTCGGTTTCAGCTCTTCCGCGCACCTCACCTGCTACTGCAAGAAACAGTTCGGCACAACCCCGACCCACCTGCGCGAGGAGAGCCACATCAAAAAACAATCGTAACACTATGAAATATTTAATGGAGAAGAAGAACCACTGCATGCATAGTTTTGAACGGCTTGTCAGGAAGATGTCCATGCAGATAAAAGACCCCAGGGAGCAGGATATTTTCTGCTCGCTGCTGACAAGGAAAGACGGCATGCAGGAACTTGCGGAGAAATACGGCCTTTCGGCAAAAGAACTGGCCTCTATGTATGAGAGGTCGGTAGAAGAGATTATGGACGATTGGGATGCCATGGCGCAGGAACGGCAGGAGCTTCAGGCAATTAGGGTGAGATACAGGAACTGCCGGTCGCTTCTGTCCAAAAGGAACATCGACCGTACTCCGGTGAGGGTTGTCGTACCGTTCAAGGAGCGAGGCATCCCCGTTGAATACCTGAAAATGCTGTCGACGCCTCTGGCAGTGCTTGAGATAACTCCGAGAATCCTGCGCAGGCTCAGGGAGTATAACATCTATCTGTTGGAAGACCTTCTGCGCTTTGTCAAGAAGAACGGATTCAATGCGTTGGCAAAGCTGCACGGCATAGGCATGAAATCGTGCGAGGACTTGTATTCGGTATTGAAGCGGAAAGGCATCATGGAGAGTAAGGACAACTGCCATCTGTTTCAGTATATATGGGTATGAAACAGATGTTTACCGCTTGTTTATTCATTTTTCGGGCATTTTGTCCGAAAAGGGAAATTAATTGTCTTTTATCTGAAATGATGCGTTGTAAATGTGTATGTATTTTTGCAGACGAAATAAAAGGACTCCTTGCTGCCCGAAACTTACATCCGTTTGCCATTTGCATCTTATAAACAGTATATACAAACTATAAGCTAATTAAACAATTGAAATTCAGATGAGTAAATTTAAATTTGTACAATGGTACGGGATAGTTGTATGCCTGTTGATGGCCGCCTGTACCGATGTTGATATCACCATGCCCAAAGGACCTAAAGGTGATACCGGGCTTTCGGCCTATGAGTTTTGGAAAGAAAAAGTAGCGGACGGAACGGTAGACTGGCCGAAAGACCGGACGGAAGTTGCGGACTTTTTCAAGTATCTTAAAGGAAATGACGGGAAAGACGGAAAGAGTGCTTTTGACCAGTGGAAGGATATGATTGCCGACGGCAGTGTGGATAATCCGCACAACCCCGGCAGCAAATGGCCTGCCGGCAACAATACGGTGCAAGATTTCTGGTATTTCCTCACAGGCGCTACCGGCGAGAGCGGCCAGACACCGCATATCGGCGATAACGGCCATTGGTTTGTTGGAAATGAGGATACGGGCATTGCCGCGCAGGGAGAAGCAGGCAAGGACGGTGCGAACGGTAAAGATGCCGTGCCGCCTACCGTAACCATCGGTGCTAACGACCACTGGTTTGTCAATGGTGTGGACACCGGTAAGAAAGCCACGGGTACGAATGGAAAAGACGGCGTGTCGCCCACGATTACCATCGGTAATAACGGCAACTGGTTCGTAGACGGTACGGATACGGGTAAGAAAGCCGTCGGTGTCGACGGGAAATCTCCGGAAGTGGCCATTGGCGAGAACGGTAACTGGTATATCAATGGTACGGATACCGGAAAGCCGTCTTTCGGTAAAGCCGGTAAGGATGGTACAAACGGAACAAATGGTACAAACGGCACGAATGGTACGAACGGAAAGAGTGCCTATGAACTTTGGAAAGAATACATCGCATCCGGTGAAGTGGATAATCCTCATAAACCCGACCAGAAATGGCCGGCAGACCGGAACAAGCAGACGGACTTCTGGGATTTCCTGACGGGCAGGTCTTCGGTGATTGAAATACAAGTAGGAAAATATAATGTCATTCCTGATTATTGGAACTCCCAGCTACGGGAATATGTGATTCCTACGGACGGTTCGGTGCTCTTTACCGTGTATGACAAAACGGGAAAGAAAGTAGCCGCAGGCGTGCAGGTAAGCGGATTGCCCGGAGTAGGAGCAACGGAAACCTTCACAACCGATGACAACGGACAGTTCAAGGTGACATGGGATAAGTTGCCGGACAACCAACCTTTGTCGCACCGGACAGGTAGTGTAACCGTAACGGTTGGCGGAGTGCAGGAAACAAGTGCCAATAATACGCTGGTTCCGAATAGGGTAAATGTGAGGGCTACGGTGAGTACGGTATATTTGAGTTATAATTCGTCTGACATAAATGCAACCAGATATACATATGTATCCTTTAAATATGAGCGCCAGATAGACGGAGAGTGGAGCGATTATCCAAGTAATCTTAAGTCTTATATGATGAAAACTGCTAAAATTAAAGATATAAATCAACCTGTAAATGAGGGAAATTTGGATAAAAGCACGAGTTACATTTATAGTACTAACGACACATATATCTATATACGGCGTCCTTTGGTACTGACTCCTACGGAAAAAGCTAACGTGGCAAAGAATGATACGATTAATGGGTTGTTAAAATACGAGTGGGATGGGAACGAGTTTTATTCAGGCCTTTATTTCGGTGACGGTGCCGGTCCTTATAATGATTACGGACAGACCGTATATTTGCAGGATAAGATTCATATTCCGGAAATATATCCGGCTCCGGGTTTTAAGGAAGGAACTGTCTTTTTGGAAATCAAACAGGGAGTAACCACTTTATGGGGTGAAATCGATACAGACCAATTGCCTGATTTCTATAAAACGTATGCTTATCCGACAGGGCAAGATAAGTTTACGAAAGACCCGGATACCGATATCTGGAAATCTCCGGAAGGCAAGTTGCCTGCTTCAGATTTGGCAGAAGACCGTGCTGTATACATCCAAATGCGTACATTCATTAACGGAACGGGAGGTACTGTGCACACCGGTACTGTACCGCTTTCGAAAGGTGGCAAACGCTTTATACTGACAAGCGCTTATCCGGGTAATTGGATAGGTGTGGATATCCGACGCAGGCAAAAGGGAACCAATCAGATAACATATAACATGAGTTACGAATATCGCAGTAGATTTATTTACTATCTGCTGAAAGAAGGTGGGCAGTATTTCCTGGTTGACTTTGCGGACAGAACCAAGCGTATGCCTTTGGAGATAAAAGAGTGCCCGGCAGACTGGATGGATTGATTTACGTAGATAAATATATATGAATATGAAGAAAAAAACAATACTATATCTTGTCTCCCTCTTCTTCCTGTCAGTTCCTCTGACGGGAAGAGGCCAGGACAGGAAAGCATGGGAAATAGGTGCAGGCGGTTCGTTGATAAACTGGAGCCGCGTGTCTGTCACCGGTTTCCAGAGTACTCCGGATAATTATATGTACAACCTGAAGGCCAACCACCTGATGGGAGGAGCAAACCTGTATGTGGCACGGGAACTGAACCGGTGGTTTTATCTGGATTTGCAAGGTACGGTAGGCGTAGCGAAAAACAAGAACCGGATTGCGGGCAATGACCGGAAACACGACCTGCTGTATATGGGCGGTTTGGGCATGCAGTTCCGCTTTACCCCCTTGTTTGAGTCTCAATGGGTAGAACCCTACCTCAGAGTGGGGGTGAATTACCTGCATAAGAATTTCGCGTCTGCCTATGGCGGCAATTTTGTGGACGACCCCACGGGAGAGGCGCACTGGGAATCGTCCGATGTGTGGAATCCCGACGGGCGCTCATCGGATAAGAACTCTTTTGTTCCGCTTTCGTTCGGTGCAGGTGTAAATGCGTGGCTAAGCAATTCCTTCGGGCTTGGCCTGCAAGGTGAATATCTCCTGCCGGTGCAGAAGAATCTTCCTCACTTTGTGCAGGTGTCTGCCCGCGTCATCTGGCGCATTGGCGGAAAGAGCAAAAAGCAGGCTCCGGTAGTGAAGTATGTGGAGATAGAGAAACCTGTTGAAGTGGAAAAGATTGTTGAGCGGATTGTAGAGAAGCAGGCGGATACAGCCGGTTCTGTCGAAGCAATGGCGTGCGACCTGCTGGATAATATCTACTTCGAGTTTGACAAGGATGTGCTCACGGCTGCTTCGGAAAAAACGCTCGACAGGCTGGCCGGGCTTCTGAAAAGCTATCCCGACGCCCGCTTCCTGATTACCGGCTACACCGATGCAAGGGGAAGCAGCGCTTATAATACGGACCTTTCCAACCGCCGTGCCAAAAGAGTGTATGAGGCATTGCTCGAACGCGGCGTTCCGGCAGCTATGCTGAAATGGCACGGTATAGGCAAACGGGCAAGCATCATCCCGGTTGCGGCTGGCAACAGTGTACGCGAGGGCGACAGAAAAGTGCTGCTGGAAAGAATTACCAATATGAAGTACTGGGAAGCTCTGTAAACAGGCTTTCAACATCTATTTATTATAAATTTATGTACTAACTTAAAACAGAAAAATTGTATGAAGAAGATTTTAGCGAGTTTATTATTGTTGAGTGTTGCGGTTGGCTATGCTGACGGACAAACGGCGCTGACCGGAAACAAGTTTGCCGACAACTGGGCGATAGGTGTCAATGCGGGGGGAACGACTCCACTGATGCATCACTCGTTCTTTAAGAACATGCGTCCGGTAGTGGGCGTTCATGTCGATAAGTATCTGACACCTACCTTCGGCCTGAGCCTGGAGGCTATGGGTAGCTTTAACACTACGGGCAGCAAAACGGCTTTTGACGCGTCAAACGTCAGTCTGCTGGGGCTGGTCAACTTAGGTAATCTGTTTGCGGGGTATAACGGTGCTCCCCGTCTGTTTGAGGTTGAGGCTGTGGCAGGTATCGGCTGGCTGCATTATTACGTAAACTCCGGTATGGGCGAAGACCGTAACAGTATGTCCAGCAAACTGGGACTGAATTTCAACTTCAACCTGGGAGAAAGCAAGGCATGGACATTGGCTGTGAAACCGGCTTTGGTGTATGATATGAACGCTATGGGTACGGAAGCCGTGCGTTTCCATGCCAACCGTGCCGCCTGGGAAATCAGCGCCGGGCTGACTTATCATTTCGGATGCAGCAACGGCAGCCATCACTTTACCGAAGTAAGGCCTTACGACCAGGCGGAAGTCAACCAACTGAACGCCCAAATCAACCGTCTCCGTGCCGAGGCCGACAATACCGCCAAAGTATTGCAGGATGCCAACCGGAAAGTTTCCGACTTGGAAAGTGAACTGGCAGCTTGCCGGAACCGGAAACCGGAAGTGGTGAAGGATACTATCGACAACAGCAAGAAGCTGCTGGAGTCGGTGATTACGTTCCGTCAGGGCAGAATCGGCATCGATAATTCACAGTTGCCCAATGTGGAGCGCATCGCCACTTATCTGAGAAATCATAAGGAAGCGGGAGTCGTTATCAAAGGGTATGCCTCTCCCGAAGGCAGTGCGGAGGTGAACGAACGCATCGCCCGCCAGCGTGCCGAAGCCGTGCGCAATATGCTGGTCAATAGATATAGAATCGCCAAAGACCGGATTGTTGCCGAAGGTCAGGGAGTGGGTTATATGTTTGAAGAACCGGACTGGAACCGGGTGAGCATCTGTACCATAAATACCCGGCCGGATGCTGCGGAAGGAAAGTAGTGAACCAGTTATGTAGATTTTAGATATAAAAAGGGTTGTGTAAAGTAAAGAGACCGCATGCGGCAGCAAGCCGTTGCGGTCTCTTTTTTATTGTGTGCCGTTCTTGTCTTTTACTTCTTGAAAAGCTCTTTCAGGCTTACCGTCTTGTTGTTAATCAGCGGG
>OOCL01001696.1_pt1 | contig 11947 bp, 11 predicted proteins | sample 1671211 | NCBI WGS metagenome assembly OOCL01 (sample SAMN06348133, study PRJEB24527) | human gut metagenome | biome: human gut; feature: ankylosing spondylitis patient; material: feces | host: Homo sapiens | place: China | collected 2015-10 | reverse complement strand
GCAAAACCCTCATCCACCAGTTCAAATCTGGTCGTCACCTCCAAAAGATTCCCGGAAGCTTCGGCTTCCGGGATTTTTTGTTTTACACTGTCCCCTGCCGGGCGCAAGGCCTGTGACTGTTCAAAACACCCTTATAAAACTCTATTACTACTATGGACTTTTGAACAGTCACCCTTGCCGGGGGAGCTTCCTCCCGTGAAAATGCAATGCCGGAGCGTCCGCAGACGCTCCGGCATTGCTATAATAAAAGTAACGCTACCTCAGAACCGCAGCCGCATCTGATACCACACCACCCCGCCGTGGGTAGAGCCGGAAACGCCCTCGTTGACAAAACCGAACTTTGCATAGTAGTGCAAAAGCTTTTCCTTGCAGGTCAGCACCAGCCCCTTGCGCCCCTGTGCGCGGGCATCTGCAATGGCTCTTTGCAGCAGCAGCCCGGCATAGCCCCGGCAGCGGCAACGCGGGAGGGTGTTCACCCCAAAGATCATCTGCCATGCGCCGTTTTCATCATGCAGGGCGGCGTCCGCGTACATCTCATCAGTCAGGTCGGGCGTGTCGGTGCAAAAGCCGTCCACAAAGGCCACCAGCTCCCCCTGCTCAAACAGCAGCCAGAAATGACTGGCATAGTGTGCCAGCCGCTCGGCAAATTCTTCCGCTGTGGCAGCCTCCGCTGCCGGAAAACAGGCCGCCTCCACGGCGGCAATGGCCTGTAAATCGTCCATAGTTGCGTTGCGTATCTCCACAGTATCTCTCCTCCCTTTTTGTAATGTCAGTATACCACAGCTGCCGCGCAAGGGCAAAATATTTGCATCTGTTCCCCGTCCGTGTTACAATGGTTATACTACGCTTGGAAGGGAGTTGAAACGCCATGCCCACCGAAAACCGCACTACCTTAACGCCGGACACCCCGGTGCGCTACCTGAAGGGGGTCGGCCCAAAAACCGCAGAGCGGTTCGAAAAACTGGGCATCGTGACGCTGGCAGACCTACTGTGCCACTACCCCCGACGCTACATCGACTTTTCCAAGCCCTACTCCATTGCGGAGGCCCCTGCCGACACCGAATGCGTGGTAAAGGCCGAGGTGTTTGCAAAGCCCGGCGGGCGCATTTTGCCGGGCGGGCGGCGGATGGAGCGCATCACTGCCGGGGATGATGTGGCCAGTCTGGAGATCACATGGTTCAATAACCCCTACGCCACCCAGAAATTGCAGCTGGGTCAGGAATACTATTTTCAGGGCATCGTCACCGGCGGGATGCTGCGCCGCCAGATGGTCAACCCGCAGGTGCGCACCGCCGAGCAGATCAAGGCTTCTCCCTTTGAAGCGGTCTACCCCCAGACCGAGGGCCTGACCAGCAATGCCATCGCCAAGTGCGTGCGGCAGCTGCTGCCCCATGCAGAGCTTCTGCCCGACCCTCTTCCGCCGGAAATGCTGACAAAATACCGTCTGCTCTCCAAGGCAGATGCCGTGCGGGCCATCCACTGCCCCGCCACCGAAGAGCAGGCCTATGCAGCCCGGCGGCGGCTGATCTATGAAGAACTTCTGGTTCTGCAGCTGGGCATTGGCCGGATGAAAAACCGGGGTGCCGCTGCCACCGGTGCGCCCATGCAGCTTGCCGACCCGTCCCTGTTCTGGGCCAGCCTGCCCTTTTCCCCCACCGGAGCCCAGCGCCGGGCCGTGAGCGAGATTCTGGCCGACATGGCGGGCGAGACTTCCATGAACCGCCTTTTGCAGGGCGATGTGGGCAGCGGCAAAACGCTGGTGGCGGCTGCCGCCATCTGGGCCTGCATCCGGGCGGGGTATCAGGCCGCGCTGCTGGCCCCGACAGAAATTCTGGCCGCCCAGCACGCCGAAGGCCTGAACCGGATGCTTGCCCCCTTCGGGATGCGGGTGGCCCTGCTGACCGGCGGCATGAAGGCCGCTGCACGCCGCACCACCCTTGCCGCCATCCGGAACGACGAAGCCGACCTTGTGGTGGGCACCCACGCCATCCTCAGCGAAGGCGTAGAGTTTGCCCGGCTTGGTCTTGCCGTGATCGACGAGCAGCACCGCTTTGGGGTACGGCAGCGCGGAATGCTGGCCGAAAAGGCCGCGAATCCGCACCTGCTGGTGATGAGCGCAACGCCCATTCCCCGCACGCTGGGCCTGCTCATCTACGGCGATTTGGACATCTCCATTCTGGACGAGCTGCCGCCGGGCCGCACACCGGTCAAGACCCGCTGCATCACCGGCAAAAAGCGACGCGACCTCTACCATTTTCTCGATCAGGAGATCGGGCGCGGGCGGCAGGTGTATCTGGTCTGCCCCGCCATCGAGGACACACCGGATGGCGGGCTGAACGCCGTTAAGAGCTACTACGAGGACATTGCCAAGGCCCTGCTGCCGGAGCGCCGGGTAGGCCTGATGCACGGCAAGCTCAAACCCAAGGAGAAAGCTGCCGTGATGGAGGACTTCAAAGCCGGACGGCTGGACGCACTGGTGTCCACCACCGTCATTGAGGTGGGTGTGGATGTGCCCAATGCCAGCGTAATGGTGATCGAAAACGCAGAGCGCTACGGTCTGAGCGCCCTGCACCAGCTGCGCGGCCGCGTGGGACGCGGTGCAGCGGAGAGCTGGTGCTTTCTTGTCAGCGACAACCAAAGCGAAAACGTACAAAAGCGGCTGAAATTTTTGTGCAGCACCACGGACGGCTTTGCGGTGGCGCAGTACGATCTGGAGACCCGCGGCCCCGGCGACTTTTTCGGCAGCCGCCAGCACGGCCTGCCCACCCTGCAGATCGCCGACCTGATGAACGACACCCGCACCCTGCACGCTGCGCAGGCGGAAGCCGTTGCCATGCTGGCCGACGACCCGCTGCTGGAAGCGCCGGAGCACGCACTGCTGGAACAGCAGGTGCAGCAGATGTTCGAGAAAGCCGGAGCCATGAACTGATCCGGAGGTTTTTTGCGCACAAGCAACAGCAATTGCAAAAGCCGCTGCACGGCTGGTGCAGCGGCCCCTGTTATCGAACGGAACGCTTTGCGTGCCGTTCGCCCATGCTTATCACATCGCAGAACACGCAGCGGCTTTTGGTGGAAAGCTGGGTATCCTTATGGTAGCAGCCAAAAAACCACTTGTCGTAGGTCAGCTTCAACAAAATTTTATCCAGAAAGCTGTGCAGCTGGTTGGTCTCGCCGCTGGCAAGGGCGGTAAAATCCAAAAATCTGCTTGGCGCATCGTGGGTCAGCACATAATCCACTTTGTAATCGCACGCTGCAAGGTTCTCCTCACAAAAGGCGTATTCCTCCTCCGAAGGCATTTCTTCCCTCCACCAGTTCACGCCGGGTTCCCGATCCTCCACATCCTGGCTTTCCGCACCGCCAAAGCACAGGTATTTTTTGTTCTCCAATTCCAGCACACTGCCGCGGCACACATGGTACACATTGCCGCCCAGTGCCTGCACCTTGCCGCCAAAGCGTTCCTCGGTGGGATACTGCTTCAAAAGATCGTAGTTTTCGTGGCTGCCGTCCAGAAACAGCAGGGTATACGGGCGCTTGCGCAGCCAATCCAGCTTTTTCTGTTCCTCCTTGCTGCCGTCCCACACAAAGCCAAAGTCGCCCAGTACCACCACGGTATCCCGTTTGCCCAGCCAGCGCAGCTTGCCGTGCTTGAAGCGGTCGATGTCGCCGTGGGTGTCCCCTGTCAGATATACCATTCCTGTCCTCCCTGACCGGATGTGAAATCGGCACAATAAGCCTTGTCACACCCCGCCAAACCTGTTATTATAAAGAATACAGCCTTCCGCTGTGATCTCGTTCTTATCCGGCGCACTGCACCTGTGCCGTGCTGCCTGTTGTTTTATATTATCGCTTTTTAAAGGAATTGTCCACATGAAACGTATTTTTGCGCTGGTTTTATCGTTCGCTGTCCTGTTCAGCTGCCTTGTGCTGCCCGCCGGGGCTATGTTCGACCCCACCCCGGTCTATCAGGTGCAGGCACAGAGTGCCTATATCGTCAACACCGATACCAATATCATCGTCTATGATAAGGACAGCACAAAGCAGGTATCCGCCGGTGGTCTGACAAAGTACATGACCATTGCCCTGCTGCTGACCAACTATGCCGACCATCTGGACGACACCTTCCAGATGCCCTTTGCCATCTCGGATTACGTTTATAACACCAACAACGCCGATATGCGCTCCAACGAGACCTTTACCTACCGCGAAGCCATGTACGCCATGCTGACCCGCAACGCCAACGAAGCCGCCATGGGCCTTGCTTATGCCCTTTCCGGCGGCGACCTCGCGGGCTGGGTGAGCCAGATGAACACCCTGTCCCAGCGCATCGGCACCACCGGCAGCACATGGACGGATGCCTGCGGCATCGACAGCGGCAACGTGACCTGTGCCGTGGATATGTACCTGATCCTGCGCTATCTGATGAGCTTTGATGCCTTTGTGGAGGTTTCCGGTGCGCCCAGCTTTACCATGCCCGCCAAAGAAAAACACCGTTCTTCGTCTGTTCTGGTCAGCCAGAACGCCGCGCTGAGCAAATCCAGCGGCGGCAAATACTACCGCAGCGCCATGCAGGGCGGCATGTGCGATGTGACCGCATTCAAAAACGACAGTGGCAATCAGAGCTATGTTTCATGGGCCAATAAGGATGGTGCCACCTATATTTTCTGCGTGATGCAAAGCCCGGACACCTGCGACGATTTCGGCTACGCCAATCGCCGCCCGGCCCTGTGCGAGACCGTGAAGCTGATGGACTGGGTGTTCGACAGCTTTTCCATTCAGGCCGCGCTGGATACCGACCTTACGCTGGCTGAGATCCCGGTGAAGTATTCCTCCGATACCAGCTCCCTGCAGCTGTATCCCGCCGACAGCATGATGACCCTGCTGCCCTCCACCGGCGACGGCAGCGTGACCCAGAAGTATTTCCACCTGCCGGACTATGTCTGTGCGCCCATCCGGCAGGGCGACGTGGTGGGCACCGTAGAGCTGAAGCTGGCGGGCGAGACCATCGGCGTGGTGAACCTGATTGCCGGGCAGGATGTGGACCAGAACGCCCTGCTGCTCACCGTGGCCAAGATCCGCGAATTTCTGGGCAGTCTGTACCTGAAGGTGGTCATCGTGCTGAGCGTGCTCAGCGCCGCCATCTACGGGCTTTGGCTGCTGCTCAACCGCTGGAACCACCGCCGCCCCACCCGGAAGATCCACCGCCGCTGACCGGATCTCGAATAAGCAAAAAACGCCCCGGAAGCCTTCCAGCTTCCGGGGCGTTTGGTTGCGCCAGCAGGAGTCGAACCTACGATGGGGGAGTCAAAGTCCCCTGCCTTACCGCTTGGCGATGGCGCATCGTGCAAAACAGTATATCATATTTTCCGGATTTTCACAAGAGGCACCGGCATGTTTTCTTCCGCGCGGAGGCAGATCTTCTTTCATGAAAAATTTTTGGGGATTCGCTGAAAAACCTTGCCAAACTGTTGCGGTTGTGGTACGCTGTTGGGTGCGCAGCCATTCAAGGCCGTGCCGGAATGCCGCCCCCGCCGGGCAGGCACCGCAAGCGCTGCGGGGCACGGTTACTCCCGGGAAAGTGAGGAATTTTATGAAAAAAATCTTCCGAGCATTGACACTCTGTCTGGTCCTGCTCAGCCTGCTGTGTGCGGCAGTGCCTGCTGCCTTTGCCGCAGGAAATAAAGAGGACGCCTTTTATACCATCGGTCTGGACGCCTGCGGCGGTGTGAGCTCCACCGTGGTGGTCACCACCAATCTGGACGGCAAACTGACCACCCTGCCGGAGTCTCCCACGATGGACGGTTACACCTTCAACGGCTGGTACACCGAGCCGGTGGGCGGCAGCCGGATCACCACCGCTACCGTGTTCACCGGTGACACCACCATCTACGCCCAGTGGACCGCAAAGTCCAGCTCCGCCAGGCCCACGACCCCTACCCTGCCCATGACCGGCGGTCCTGCCCTGCAGAAGCATCTGGGCACCCTGCTGGTGGCCGGCATTCTGGTCACGCTGGTGGTCGTGGCCGCCGTCTGATTTTTACATTTTGGAAAAACATGCACTGATTTTACGAAAGAAAGGAATTCCCATTTATGATGACCGAAATGAAACTGCCCGCCTGCTATGCCGTGATCGACGAAAACGAGATGACCTATCTGGACGGCGGTGCCACCATTGCCGACAGCGACGCTTACAAGGCATTCCTGAACGTGGGTCAGGTCTTTAACCAGCTGGCCCGCATCTTCTCCGGTGCAAGTTCCATTATCAACAACATCAATGTGATCTACAAGTCCGTCGTTGAGCTGAACAATCTGCTGGGCGGTTTCATCAAGAAGTAAACATTCTGCCGTAAAAAGAGCACCCTGTTTTCCGCGCAGGGTGCTCTTTTTGCGCAGCCTGAGGATTTTGTGCGCGATTTTCAAAAAATATTTTTTGAAAACCCACTGCAACGCCATTTTTGTTATGGTTTTGTTGCATTTCGTCTGGTAGAATGCTGTATGTATGGATGTTCGGAGTTTTGACGAATTTCTGTACGAAAATCGCTTTTTCGCGCAGCAGGGCCCGTACCGGCCCTGCAACGCTTTTGATACGGAGGTGCCGTTATGGCAGACCGTGAACTGCGGCATATGCGCCGCACTGAACTGGTCGAGATCATCTTTGCGCTCAAGCAGAGCGAAGATCAGCTCAAAGCCGAAAATGCAGATCTGACCGCCAAACTGGAACAGCGGCAGATCCATCTGGACAGTGCCGGGTCCATTGCACAGGCCGCTCTGGAACTGAACCATGTGTTTGAGGCTGCGCAGGCAGCCGCCGATGACTATCTGGCTTCGGTGCGGTCGGTCGATCGAGACGCCCTGCAGGCGCAGGCAAAGGCCGAAGCAGACCAGATCCTTGCACAGGCCCGGGCCGAGGCGGAACAGCTGAAGGCACAGACCAAGCGGGAATGTGACGCCCTGACCGAGGCAGCAGAGCACAAGCGTGCCCAGACAGAGGCCGACTGTGCCGCCTTGCGGGCCAAAACGGAACAGGAGATCGCGGCACGGCGGGCTGCTTTTGAGCAGAGCACCCGTGAGCTGCTGCGCAGCCGCTGCGACACCGATATCCTGCCGGAAGAAGGCAAGGTAAAATGAAATCAACCGAGATCAAATTTACGGCCATCCCCTCCACAGAGGAGGTAAAGGCCGAGCGCGACCGTCTGGCCTACCGCAGCCGGTACGGACGGGTACTGCGCAGCACCATTTATGCGCTGGTGGTGGTGGCCGCTGTGGCCGTGCTGCTGGCCACCCTGTTCCTGCCGGTGCTGCAGGTGTCCGGCGACAGCATGAACCCCACGCTGGAAGACAAGGACATTCTGCTGCTGGTCAAGTCCAACAGCATGAAAACCGGCGACCTGTGCGGCTTTTATTGGCAGAACAAGCTCCTGCTCAAGCGTGTGATCGGCCAGCCCGGTGACGTGATCTCCATGGACGAGGACGGCCATGTGACCGTGAACGGCACTGTGCTGGACGAGCCTTATGTGGACGAGCTGGCACTGGGCGAATGTGACATCCGGTTCCCCTATCAAGTGCCGGAGAACCGGTATTTTGTGCTGGGCGACCACCGCTCGGTGTCCATCGACAGCCGCAGCAGTGTGATCGGCTGCGTGGAAAAAAGCCAGGTCGTGGGGCGGGTGTTCCTGCGCATCTGGCCGCTGAACCGCCTTGCGGTTTTCTGATTTGTGCCTGCGGAGCGGGCGAATGCGTCCCGCCTCCGAAGCAATGTTGTGTGCATAAATTTTCCCCATCTGGAAAGGAGCGAATCATCCCCTCATGAAAAAGACGTTCAAAAAACTGTTTGCTGCCCTGCTGGCAGCAACCTTGGTGCTGGCTATGGCCGTGCCTGCTTTTGCAGAGACCAATGCCACCAAAGGTTCCATCACCATCGACGGCACTGTAAGTGGTGAGACCTACACCATCTACCGCATGTTCAAGCTGGACAGCTACAACGCTGAAAGCAATACCTATTCCTACACCGTAGAATCGGCTTGGGAGAATTTCTTCAAGACGGGTGCCGGTAGAAACTACATCACCCTGGACGGCCAGAACCACCCCACTTGGACGGCTGCTGACGAAAACGATTCCACCACTGTTGCCGCATTTGCTAAGGCAGCTCTGGACTGGGCAAAAGTGAAGGGCATCACTGGCACTGCGGAAACTGCAACTGGTGATACCGTTAACTTCTCTGGCCTGGACCTGGGCTACTACCTGGTGGACAGCTCTCTGGGTGCTCTGTGCGGTCTGAATACCACCAATCCCAATGCCACCATCAAGGAAAAGAACGAAAAGCCGGAGATTAAGAAGGAAGTCCAGACAAGCACCGGTGACTGGGGCGACAAAAACAACGCCAAGATCGGTGATACCGTAGAGTACAAGGTCGAGATCACGGTTGCTGACGGTGCTCAGACGTACACTGTCACTGATACCATGAGCACGGGCCTGACCTTCAATAGCGGTTCCCTCAAGGTTACCGCCAATGATGTTGTGACCACCGATTATACACTCACCCCTACCACCAACGGCTTCACTCTGGTGCTTCCTGAAACCTACGTCAGCACTCTCACTAAGGGTACTACTATCATGGTGACCTACAATGCCACCCTGAATAAGGATGCTGTCATTGATGGCGATGGCAACACCAACGAGGTCAAGCTGGGCTACGGCAATCATCAGAACACTGTTCCCAGCAAGGTCACCACCAAGTCCTACCAGTTCGACCTGGTGAAGGTGGACGGCACCACCAACAAGCTGCTGAACGGTGCTGAGTTCAAGCTGTACGAAACCAAAGACAGCGATACAGCCCTGCGGTTTGTGAAAAATGCGGACGGCAGTTACCGTGTGGCTCTGAACACCGAGAACGGCGAGAATGTTACCGATACCATCGTAGTCAACGGTAAGGTCCACATCTCCGGCCTGGACAAGGTCAACTACTGGCTGGAGGAGACCCGTGCTCCTGATGGCTACAACAAGCTCACCGAGCGTCAGGAAGTCGAGCTCAGCAAGGGTTCTCAGAACGCCACTCTGGAGGCTGGTGCCACTGCCTGGGCAGAGGGCAACGGCGGCGTTGTGGTCAAGAACAACGCTGGCACTGTGCTGCCCAGCACCGGCGGCATGGGCACTACCCTGTTCTATGTCATCGGCGGCGGCCTGATGGTGGCAGCAGTCGTGCTGCTGGTCACCAAGAAGCGCATGGAGCACAAGAACTAAGCAACCATCCCTGAAAACACCCGGAGCGGGGGCGACCAACTCGCCTCCGCTCCTTTTTCACAGCACAGAGGGCCTTGCCATGAAAAAGCACTCCGGCACCATCCTGCTCGTCCTCATTTTCTTTGTGGGCCTTGCGGTGATGCTCTACCCTACCATCAGCGATTACATCAACCAGCGCAACCAGACCAGGGTCGTAAACAGCTACGCCCAACAGGTGGACGGCCTGTCCGACGCCGACTACACGGCCTATTTTGATGCCGCCGACGTCTTCAATCAGGAGATCGCCGCCGACCCGGATGCCCTGTACCACGCCGACCGCTTTTCCACCTACAGCACCACGCTGGACGTGACCGGCACCGGCATTATGGGCTACATCACCATTCCTCGCATCGGAGTGGAGCTACCCATCTATCACGGCACCAGCGACGCCGTGCTGCAGGTGGCGGCAGGCCATCTGGAAGGCACCAGCCTGCCGGTGGGCGGCGAGAGCACCCACGCCGTGATCTCGGCCCACCGCGGCCTGCCCAGCGCCAAGCTGTTCACCCATCTGGACCGGCTGGAGGTGGGCGACACCTTCACCATCACCGTGCTGGACCGGGAGCTGACCTACGAGGTGGACAAGATCTCCATCGTGCTGCCCACCGAGGTGGACGAACTGAAGGTGGTGGACGGCAAGGACTACGTCACCCTGATGACCTGCACCCCCTATGGCATCAACACCCACCGGCTGCTGGTGCGCGGCCACCGCGTCACCGCCCCGGAGAACCTCAAGCGCATCCGTGTTGCAGCTGACGCCACCCGCATTGAGCCCATCCTCATTGCGCCGCTGCTGGCCGTGCCGCTGCTGCTGCTTTTGCTCATCGGCCTGCTGGTCTCCGGCAGAAAACGCAAACAGAAATGACAAAAGCCGCCTGAAATCCCCCCGGCATAGACAGAGCAACCCCAGAGCTCTGTTTGTGCCGGGGGTATTTTCTCTCACAAAAAATTCGCCGTTTCGTAGCTGAAACGGCGAATCAAGTCTCTATTCTTTTACGGTGTGCGGATTATTTTTTCAGACGATGGTGCAGTATCACATCCTCTGCAAACCGAAAGACCGGGCGCTTCTGCCGGAGCTGTCCCTGCGGAACCAGGCGTGACCCCGGTGTTCACTCCACCAGCGCCACGGCCACGTCGTTGACGTTCGTGCCGGTAGCGCCCGTGCGGATGAGCCCGCCCACCGCCTGCAAAGCATGGTAGGCGTCGTTGTCGGCGAGGGTGCGGTACACGTCCCGCCCGGCTGCGCGAAGGGCGGCTTCCGTCTCGCCGTCCACATAGCCGCCGGCGGCATCGGTGGGGCCGTCGGTGCCGTCGCTGCCCACCGAGAACACACAGCAGTGTTTCAGCCCGGCCAGCGCAGGAGCCGCCGCAAGGGCCAGCTCCTGGTTGCGCCCGCCCAGGCCCTTGCCGGTCAGGTGCACCACGGTCTCGCCGCCCGCGATGTAAGCCAGCTTCCGGCCTCCGCCCGCATGGGTGCGGACCACCGAACCAAGGAAGCTGCCCGCCTCCCGCGCCTCGCAGCAGAGCCGGTCGGTGAGAAGCACCGGCTCATACCCCAGCGCACGGCAGGCCGCAGCGGCCGCCGTGCACAGCTCCCGCACACTGCCGGTGATGCGGGTGGTCACGTTGGTCAGAGCCTTGGGGGTCTCCTGCCGCAGCAGCTCCTGTGCCGCGGTCGACAGGCGCAGGTGGTATTTCTCAGCAATGGCGATCGCCTGCCCGCAGGTGAAGGTGTCCGGCACCGCCGGGCCGCTGGCGATCATATCCAGCAGGTCGCCCAGAATGTCGCTGAGGACGATGCTGAACACCTGTGCCGGGGCGCAAGCCTGCGCGAACCGCCCGCCCTTGACGCCGGACAGACGCTTGCGGATGGTGTTCATCTCCACGATGTCCGCGCCGCTGGCCAGCAGCTGGGACGTAATGTCCTGCAGTTCCTCTGCAGGGATGAGCGGCTTTTCAAACAGCGCACTTCCGCCGCCGGAAAGCAGGAACAGCACCGTGTCCTCTGGCTGCAGGCCCTGCACCAGCTCCAGCGCCTTCTGGGTGGCGGCAAAGCTGTTGGCGTCCGGCACCGGGTGGCCTGCCTCGCAGCAGGTCACACCGGGGATCTTCCCTTTTACATGGTCGTATTTGGTCACGACCACACCGCCGTCCACATGCCCCAGCACGGCAACGGCAGCATGTGCCATCTGCCATGCGGCTTTTCCGGCGGCCACCAGCACCGTGCGCCCTTCCGGGTGAAAATCCTTCAGCGCACGGCGGACCGCCTCGTCCGGCAGAACCGCCCGGATGCTGGCTTCCACGATCTGATCCGCGCAGCTGCGCAGCGTTTTTTCCATAAACAAGAGCTCCTTTCGTTTCCGGTCCGCGTCCGACACGGCAGGCCGGTCCATCCGGCTCCATTATACCGCAGAACCGGCGTTTCGGGAATATTGAAAAAGCAGAGCGCTCCCCTTCTGCGGGACGCTCTGCTTTTCTTGTCAGGTCTCTTTCTGCAGCTCTTTGTCGATCAGCCCCTGCAGGCGCTCGGTCTCTTCCGCTGCATAGGCTCTGGCATCGACCTCCACCGGCTGGAAGTAGTAGCCCAACCGGTCCTCGTCGAGCGGCTGGACCGTGATCTCTGTCCCGTCCGGCACCCCCAGCATGGCAAGCTCATAGGCGGCCAGCTGCTTTG
>OOCL01001693.1_pt1 | contig 11982 bp, 5 predicted proteins | sample 1671211 | NCBI WGS metagenome assembly OOCL01 (sample SAMN06348133, study PRJEB24527) | human gut metagenome | biome: human gut; feature: ankylosing spondylitis patient; material: feces | host: Homo sapiens | place: China | collected 2015-10 | reverse complement strand
TTCAGCATTGAATTTTCAGCTATGGAGTTCTTTAGTCCGGAACGGATTACTTATACATATAGCATTAATAATTCCAATTGGATTAGCTTACAACAGGGAATTAATCGGGTTTCATTCAGCAATTTAAATCCAGGTACCTATACATTCCAGGTAAAAGCAAAAGATAATGATTCTTATTCAGACATCAAAGAATTTAGTATCACAATCCATCCTGCATGGTATGCCTCCGGATGGGCAAAATTTATATATGGAGTACTGTTGATAGTTATTATCTATGGTATAGTCATTCAGATACGTCATCGTTACCGTGCTCGTCAGGAGATATTGGAACATATACATGCAGAACAGATCAATGAAGCCAAACTACAATTCTTCATTAATATTTCTCACGAAATACGCACTCCAATGTCTCTCATCATAAGCCCATTACAGAAGTTAATCGCTACTGATAAAGATAACGAGCGGCAGAAAAACTATCATACCATTTATCGAAATGCGGAACGTATACTTCGCTTGGTCAATCAGTTGATGGATATTCGCAAAATAGATAAGGGGCAAATGTCTCTGAAATTCCAGGAAGTGGATATCGTAGGATTTATCCGTGATTTGTACTATACCTTCGAATATCAAGCAAATGCCAGGCATATCACGTTGAGCTTCCAACCGGAAACTGAAAAGTTAAAAGCATGGATTGATCCGAAAAATTTCGATAAAATTATCCTGAATATAATTTCCAATGCATTCAAGTTTACGCCGGAGAATGGAGAAATCAATATATATTTGCGTATAGGTGAGGATATTAACGCTTCTCAATCTCTAAAACACTATTTTGAAATAATAGTGGAAGACAGTGGCATTGGCATTAACCCGGAAGAAATGGGACGGATTTTTGAGCGTTTCTATCAAATCCGTAATAGCCATAATAATTCGAATGTAGGTAACGGTATAGGATTACATCTAAGCCGTTCGCTAGTAGAATTACACCATGGCACCATAAAGGCTGAAAACAATGAAAACAGACCAGGATCCCGGTTTATCATACGGCTACCTTTGGGCAAAGAACATCTGAATGTAGAAGAAATCGATGACAATCCGGCTGGGAATAATACTCCCGTACATATCACGACTGCTCTGCCTATCCCTTCATCACCTGTTGATGAAGAAGATGAAAAAATACGTTCCAAAACTAAATGTCACGTTCTAGTAGTAGAAGATGATGAAGAAATACGCAAATATATCTGTCGTGAATTAGCCAGCGATTTCCACATGCATGAGTGTGCAAATGGAAAAGAAGCTCTCACTCTTATCCTAAAAAAGGAGCCGGATTTGATTATCAGTGATATTATGATGCCTGAAATGGATGGGTTGACACTTTGCAAAAAAATAAAGCAGAATATAACCATTAACCATATACCAATTATCCTCTTGACAGCTAAATCAAGAGAAGAAGATAATCTGGAAGGTTTAAACATGGGAGCAGATGCGTATATAGTGAAACCATTCAGTATCGAAATATTGAGAAAAACGGCAATCAATCTTATTAAGAGTAGGGAAATACTACGTAACAGTTTCAGTGGCAGTCAGATGCAGGAACAGAAGTTGAAGAAACTAAAAGTCCAATCACCTGATGACAGACTGCTTGATAAAGTGATGAAAGTGATTAATGACAATCTAGGTAATCCTGACTTGAATGTTGAAATGATAGCAACTGAAGTAGGTATCAGTCGTGTGCATTTGCACCGTAAGCTAAAAGAACTGACTAACCAGTCAACCCGCGACTTAATACGTAATGTTCGCCTGAAACAAGCAGCATCCCTATTGGCAAACCAATATCATAACATTACTGAAGTTGCCACCCTTACGGGATTTACTAATGTTGCATATTTCTCTACCGCTTTTAAAGAATTATACGGGGTACCACCCAGCACCTATATGGAGGAGCAGCAAAAGTCTTCTTCTGACAATGAAGTTGACCAACAGAACTAGACAAAACAAAAAGAAAGCCAGCTAAAATCAGCCGGCTTTCTTTATTAATTCAACTCTTTATCTGCATAGACTAATATCATTACATGCTACGCTCCAGCGAATAGTCTTCTCCCGGCTGAGTAACAATGTCATATTCGTAAGTACGATAAAGGACCGGCACCTGAGGATTTATCAGTTTGGAAACTACCGGTTCTTTTATAACTGCCGATGCATAAAGAGGATTCGGGCAAGCACCGTCTGCCACTTTCACTCCTTTTCCCTTTAAAGGAACATAAGAACGGATACGCAGTACCCCACCCAAGCGAGAATGTATCTTCGCCTTTTTCAATTGAACGCCATCCCATTCCATATCTACCACAAAACCACCACGGGCAACAAGGCCTTTCACACTTCCTTTTTTCCATGCTTCAGGCAGTGCAGGCAATAAGTGTACTGCACCATCATGGCTTTGCAACAACATCTCTGCAACTCCTGCCGTATAACCAAAGTTTCCATCGATTTGGAAAGGTGGATGGGCATCAAATAAATTAGGATAAGTACGTCCCTCAGGATATTCTTTCTGAACCTTATCACTAGGCAAAAGATGGAGCATATTCTGTATAATCTTATAAGCATGATTGCCATCCAGCATGCGTGCCCAGAAATTAATCTTCCACCCGATACTCCAACCGGTAGCCATATCTCCACGCTGTATCAAAGTATTCCGTGCAGCCTGGAATAATTCCGGATTTGTAATTGGAGAAATCTGATTACTAGGATACAAACCATATAAGTGTGAAATATGCCGATGGTCATCCAGTGGATTATCAGCATCAATCAGCCATTCCTGCAATTGGTTATGTTTCCCAATCTGCATTGGCGGCAACTTACTCAGCATTACCTGCAAAGAATCCTCATACTGCTTATCTCCACCCAAGATACGACTGGCCTGAAGTGTATTGTACAAAGCATCAAAAGCAATCTGATTATCCATTGTACAACCTGCCGTAATCGTTGTTTGTGAACCCCGGTAGCCATGTTCCGGAGACATGGAAGGTACTGTAACCATCCACTTATACTTCGGATGTTCCACTAAATGACTTAAATAAAAATCAGCAGTTCCTTTCAATATCGGATAATACTTCTTTAGAAACTCTTTATCACCGGTAAATAAATAGTGTTGCCACAGATGTTGTGCCACCCAAGCACCTCCATTAGGCCACATACCGAAACTTGCAGCATCCACCGGTCCGCAGGCACGCCATATATCCGTATTATGATGTGCCACCCAACCTTTAGCATCATAAAGAACTTTAGCAGTTTCACTACCTGTAACTGCCAAGTCAGTCACCATATCAAAGAGAGGTTCATGCGTCTCACTCAGATTGGTTACTTCAGCAGGCCAATAATTCATCTCCGCATTGATATTAATCGTATATTTACTGTCCCAAGGAGCATACAGACTATGATTCCATATACCTTGAAGATTGGCAGGCTGACCACCGGGTTGCGAAGAAGAAATCAGCAGATAACGACCATATTGGAACATCAAAGCTGCCATCGCCATATCATTCCCTTCTATAAAACGTTGCACACGGACAGGTGTCTCCAAAGCAGAAACTCCGGTACTTTCCAAAGTCAGGGCCACACGGTCATATTGCTTGCGATAAGAGGAGATATGACTCTTCAAAGCCTGTTCGTAAGGAATGCGGGTGGCTTTCTGCAAATAAGTAGCTGCACGTTTTGACTCGTTCGCACTGACATCATGATAATTCACAAAATTGGTAGCCGCCGATATGTACAAAGTAGCTTCGGTAGCCCCATTTACAGCAAGTGCGCTTTCTTCCTTACTCACTTTACCATCCGTTTTCACCTGCACCTGGCATTCGGCACGCATAGCGGCAGGGATTCCTTCATGTTCAGCTCCCTGACAGGAGATAATCAGTTTGCCACCCTTTACTTGTACATCTGATTTCAGCGGACTGCTGTATGACACGGCAAAATTCAAGGCCTTTGCCTTATCCGCCTGAATGCGTACAATAATCACATCATCACTCAAAGAAGCAAACGCCGTACGGACAAACTTCACTCCATCCACTTCATAACGTGTTGTAGCAGTAGCATTCTCCAGATTCAGGTCCCTGTAATATTCAGAAGGATTCTCATGCCCTGGGAAATTCAAGAAAAGACTCCCCATCGTCAAGTAACGCATACCATGCTGAGGCATCATATAATTCTCATCAATGAGCTTCTGAGCCTCCAAGGTTTTGCCTTCAAAAATAAGTCGACGTATTTCAGGCAATACCTGCAATCCTTTAGGATTATTATTATTATAAGGTCCACCAGCCCAGAACGTCTCTTCATTGAGTTGCAATTCTTCACGGGCAGTTCCGCCAAACACCATAGCCCCCAAACGGGAATTACCTAATGGCAAAGCTTCCAGCCAGTCTTGTGCCGGACGATTATACCACAACTTCATATTCTGAGCAGACATCCAATCTCCATATCCTAAAATGGAAAGCATCTTAGCAGCATAGCGTGCTCCCAACATCCGGTATCCCTCGGCTGTAAAATGAAGATTATCGAATGCAGCCGGACAACCGGCAGAGGATATCACGTGTGCAGTAGGAATCACCTGTGGCAGACTGTCGATGATTGTATTCATGCTGGCACAGATTCCATTCTGATCCGCATGTACCACCTCACCCGCCAGCAAAGGCACATCAGCGGCAGATAATCCCAAATCTTTCAAAAGATTATCATACACTCCTTTTACTTTTGAGGGCCAGTCTTTATCATTCGTATTCGACTCTCCCTGATGCAGCAGAATACCTTTAATTACTCCATCCTTTTGAGCAAGCTTTGCCATCTCAACCAAACGCGCATAAGGATTGCCGCCATATTCCTTTACCATATTCTTCAGCCAATCCGGAGAAGTTTCTACGTATGACTGATAATTATCCTTATCAAACAGTTCTATTTTGCAACCACCTACGGCAACATTGATAATCCCTACCTGTACATTGGATGGCAGGTTAGCCACCATAGCCCGTCCAAAATAATCACCCGGAGTCAGGCCCGTATAGCAACGCGCCAAAGGAGGAACCGCCTTATACCAATTCCCTTTGGTCCTCCCCAAATTAGGACAATCTACAGCCGCTAATACCTGAAAACGACTGTCAACCGCCACTGTATCCTGTTCTTCTACCTTTGCATTTCCTTCCATGTTCGATTGTCCCAAACACAGATAGATATGAAAATTCGCATCTTGTGCATAACCGGATAGTGTATACATCATTACAGCCAACCATACAATTATCTTCTTCATCATATCTTTTATTTAAAGTTTATCAGACCATTCATATATATCTGCAAAAATAAGGCATGAATCCAATCACTGATTTGCAATTTTAGACATTTGAATATCAATATTAGATAAATATAACAGATTTGTATTCCTGCACACTCTTCACAGAGGATGCAGGAAAGATATTATAAAATGCACAAATTATATCGAACTCTCGGAAAGATGAGAGTTGATATGTCTTTTTAATTTGCTAAGGAGACATTAGCTATCACAATAGGTTTTCCACCTGTTGACCAAAAGCCTGCAATATAAAGATGCGAAGGATCAATCTTTCCTCCGTTCTTATCTTTCATATTGTTCAACTCCACTACAATCTTACGCGAAGATCCGAAATCATACGCAGCAGGCTCACTCCAATAATTGTTTTTATCAAACAGACGGAACGAAACACCACTTTCATTATCGTTACCCAGCTCTACGGTCACAGTCTTATATCCCGACAAATCAAGTCCATTGTCATATTGCCACCCTCCGAAACCATACTGCCCCGTCACCAGTGTGCGGGTGTTCTCGTCGAATGTGCCTTTCTCCCATATAGAAGGATTGAAGACATCTGCCGTCAGTGAGAAAGGAGAAATTACCGTAACCAGTAAAGTCAGTTGCTTACTGACTCCGGCAGCCGATTGATACGTAACGGTTACCGTAGCTTCACCGGGTGCCACAGCTACTAATTTGGCTGCCTGTTCTACTTTCAGCACGTTTGTATCCGAGCTGTTGACAGTCGCTTCCGCAGTCACCATCCGTACCGTTCCATCAGAATAAACAGCTTTCACTTTGAGATAATTCGTACCACCCATTTGCAGACGAAGTTCTCCCTCTTGTCCCATCAACTCCAGTTTTTCCAGTTCCCCATTTACTACTATCCCTTCAGCATATTCTTTGAACCAATGGTACATCGCCCACGGACAGGCCTCGGGATCATTGAGGAAAGTGTAATTGCCCGGTTCACCCGGCACATCTTTAAACGCCGCCAGTTCGTGTGACCTCGTTGTAAAGAACAACCAGGAAACATTGCCTGAATTATCAGCTATATATTTGAAGTTGGCACCAAAGCCTTCACCACCTGCCGTTCCTGTAATACTTTTACCCCAAGTGGCATCATATTTCTTCGGAGCCCAGTCTATTTCAGTCACCATGATAGGAGCGAAAGCCGCCACAGGGCCTACTTGCGCATCCCAACCACGCTGAAAAGCTTCATAACCTCCTCCTGTGGAAGAGCCGATTCCTTCACCGCTGTCTTCCTCGGCATCGCTACCATACCAACCGGGATAGCAGTGAACGGCAAAGCCTATGTTCTCCCCTTCGATACGGTGAATGGCATATCCGGCGTAAGATGACTGATAAGACAATCCCGGCACCCAAACAATGTTGCGGCAGTTGGCACGTATTTTATCTACTATAGCCTGAAAGTAGAGTTGGAGATTCTTGAAATGACCGTCACCGCTACTGCCGTATGTTCCGTCAGTACCTTTTATTCTGACAGGTTCATTGGCAAGCTCGAACATGACATCCATATTATTTTTCAGCTTAGGATGTTGCGAAACAATATCCCACACTTTAAGCAAAAACTGCTGATAACTGTCTCCTATTTCTATACCTTGATAGGGAGCATCAGCGGGACAGACTCCGGGCGGACGCATCACCACATACATTCCTTTGGAAATAAAGTATTCTGCCATCGGCACAAACAACTCTTCAAGATACTTCCGAAAGCGGGTTTCAGAGAACCGTTCATGTCCTTCATATCTCACGGACTGCATGGAGGGGTCATCACTCCAATACGGATCAAGGTGCATCCGCACGAAATTGAACTTCCATCCGGCAGCCACAATTCCGTCTACCATACTCTTATTATACTTGAGGCATGCCTGCACGTCATAGTTACCCCAGGCATTGTTATTGAAGAAAGGGCTGTAAGTCTGCGTAAAACCATGCAGATTGACTATCTCTCCCTTTTCATTTTTAAGGTAGCGCCCGGCTACATTCAGGACTGGCAACTTGGCTTCAGCAGGAGGCTCGGGTTCCGGGTCCGGATTCGGTTCGACAGGTTGTTCCGGTTCCTGCTTTTCCGGCTGCTCAGGAATAGTCTCGTCCGAGCAAGCCGCTAAAGACACTCCTAAGAGCAGTGTCAATAAATAAATTATTTTTCTCATATTGTTCTTCATTGTTTTAAGGACTTGAAAGTTGTAAGCTAAAGCAAGAGAGTGATAACAATCTACATTCTTTACAAATAATACAAACGAAGGATACAGTCGTATATCGAACCTAATTCAGTCGTAATGGGAACCCATCCCAAAAAGGGTATGAAAGTGAATGACATTCGGTCGTATACTGAATGCCATTCACTCGTATACTGAATAGGGTTCAGTCGTATACTGAATGCAGCATATCCTATAAGCATTGATATTCAAGATATTACGAAGCATCCTCATCCTTTTGATAAATTACAACAAATATTCCAAATTACACCATTATCTGCTGACGTTACATACTAAATGGAAAGCCCCAACAGACCTGTTTATTATAATATCACCAATAGCGAACAAAACTATAGGTATAAATATCATCTCCTGTAGTAGTTCCTTCATATAGTTTATAGCCTTTTATATCACCATGATAATCAACTAACGGGGAACCATTATAATCCATTTCGTAAGTTCCTTTCGTTTCTCCTTTCGGAATAGTGATTGATGCATTGCCGTCATACTTTCCCCCATCATTGTATGCTTCGTATGGGATTCTGCAGCTTATATCTTTTTTTACGGGATAAGTTGTGGTGGCAGTAAAGACAGGATGATTGGAATAAAGTTCCTTTACGGAAATTTCAATACGATTATCCGTTCCGTTTTGAGTAATACCAACTGTTAATGTCTTATTAGATCCCGGCTGTTTCAATACAATTTTTCCACTTCTAGGGGAAGAAGTATTGTCTTGGGCTACTACCGACAGAACATATATATCATAATACTGAAAACATATAAGATAATCCAACCATGAAGGACCGCTCACTATTTCAGGTTGTAATAATGTTTTCGTTCCATTAACCTCTACATACGAACATAAAGTTCTATTAAGAGGTTTTGGATCACCCTTCGGACTAAAAACAAAGTCCTCCACTATATCCGAATCTGAAGACCCCCAATAATATACGCTATCCGAATTCGTAGTTCGCGTAACAGTCATATCTTCTGCCCTATTAGTATCAAAAGGAATTTCATTACTACAACCACACCAAATGACCAAACTCAAAATAAATAATATGTTTTTCATTGTTATTCGATTTTTATTGAAACAATAAAGGCAGCGGTTTCACATCATGCCCCGCTGCCTTTTCTCATAAGACTCTATTATTTTCCAGCCAATCCATCAGCAAAACCTGCATAGGTATGCTTACGACTGTAGTTGGAATCCCAAAGACCTACGGGTTCACCACCACGCCAGCCCGAATCACTGGGAGCATCGGTGGCACACCATTGAGTGATACCATACTGTTGGGCAGGAGGAATAATCTCGAAGTACTTCTTCACGATGAACTTATAGTATTCTGCCATCGCTTTATGCTGAGCTTCGGTCATATTCTCTGTCTTAACACTGGTATTATTCTCATCTATATAACCCATATCAAGTTCTGATATCTTTACCAGTTTACCACTTTCCGCCAATATCTCAAACATCTTCACTACATGGTCTTCCTTACTCTTCTGAGTAGCAGCATTAGCATAACAACTTACATGCATCTGTGTACCGATACCATCAATCTTCGTCACACCATCAGCTTCCCACTTCTCAATCCAGTGTACCAAACTCTTGACTTTTTTGTTATCATCCCAGTCTGACTCCAGATTGTAGTCATTGACAAAGAGCTTCAAAGGAGCAGTACCACCGTTTTCTGCATAATGCTTGCGAGCGGCAGCCACAACAATGCGTACATAATCCACATTACCTAAATAGTCTTGCCAGTAGAAATTGTTCTTGGCATCTTCGGGAGAAACGTTACTGGCTGATTGTAAGGTATAGAAACCTTCATCGTTACCAACACCGGAAATAGCTTCGTTCACTACATCCCATGCAGTTACATAACCACCGGTAGCTTTCATCATACCTTCTACCCAGTTGTTCATAGCCCAAGTAAGAGTGTCTTTCTTTTCTTCGGGAGTGAGAGGAATAGAATTGCCCTTAGTTACTATTTGCAACTTGATATTATCAAAATAATATTTATTAGCAGGTGCATTGGGCGCGCCTACATCCAAGTTCCATGCAAAAGTCTGCATGTTTCCCTCAGGAGAAAGGGTAGTGTTAATAGTAATAGTTTTTTCAAAGTGTTGCCATTCCGTAGTGAAACTAACAGCACACCCACCATCATAATGAATATAAGCTCCAGGGGCAGCATGAGCCTGAGACTCAGAATTATTGGGTGTATCTGCACGATAATCGAAAGAGATACGTACAACATCATTTTCCACCAACGGACGGTCAGCATACAAAAAGAATTGAGTATCCCAACTGTTTGTTCCTCCACCAGCAGAAGTAACAACGAAAGCACGACTACCGTCTTTACCTACTCCATCAACAATATCGCAAGCAGCATTAGCTCCTCCCACATGAGTAGAAACAAAATTAGTAGTTTCACTACCTTCTGCATCACCATTGGCAATTATGTCGGTAAAGATTTCCATAACCGGAGCCTCAGAATGAGTAATCTTAACATACTTAATTTGAATAGTTCCCACAAAAAGACCGGATTGTGTCATTACATGACCCCCATCTGCTACCGCTTTGAATGAAAACTCATACTCTTTCCATTCTGTGTTGAAAGAAAAAGAACCTTCTGCTCTACCACTCCAAGGTCCTACACCAAAATTCAGCTTTCCCTCTGCAGAGCCTCTTACCATCATCTTCAATTTATATTCTTTGCCAATCTCAATAGGAAGATTATCTGCTGTATGATACTGTATAAAATGGTTTTGAGAAGCCGCAACAGAAGTCTTGATTTCCAAGCAACCTTCAGTATCATTTTTACCTATAGTCGTAGTCTCTTTTACTTCTTCATTTACTTCGTTCCAAAAACTATAGCCCGCAGTAGAATAGTCTATTTCATAATCGACTTTATCCACTTTCGCATCTGGATCTACATCCATCTCCTTATCTTTAATCAACGAATTCAAAAACTTGTTATTCTGCTGCGCATGCCAAGCCAATGTATGACCATAAATAGTAAGTCCCCCTGCTTTAGCTGCAGAAACAAAGTTCTCCACAGTTCCAAAGTTCATCTCACCATTCTCATTCACACACGAAGCATATTTCATGGCATTACCAGCAGTCATTTCAACAAAATTGCTATTAGCCAACTGAGTTACTTGTCCTCCGGCAATATAGTCATTTGCAGCCAGTGCAATACCCAACTTAAAGTCGGGATTGGCACTGCTGTTTACATAACTTTTCAAGACATCATAGTCGTTGAGGTATTCCATACCTGCAATGGAAGCAGGCTTCTCAACTTCGAATGCCAACGGTTTGTCGTCCACACACGAAGCGGTAACGACAGCCATTAAAAGCATTGTTCCTAAGATATTTTTCGTATATTTCATATAAATACTTTTTTAAATAAGAAATCCCTAACATTATTTCTTCACAGGATTGAACCACTCGGCCTTTACACCACGATAATGAACTACCAACGTATCTTTAGTGACACAATGAATGCCATCGTAATCCATAGCATAATCCAAATAGAGAACATCGCGGTCCTTGCCTCCCCAGCTATTCTTATCGCCTTTGGCAACAAACTTGCCACTACCACTAGCTGATACACCTTCTGAATTGGAAGAAACCGTACAATTGCCGTTTTCATCGAAAGCAAGAATCAAATTGGTTTCAATATTCTTTCCGGCAGCATCTTTAGCAAGACGAGCCCACTGTACTTTGTTCAAGCCCAAAGTGCTGAATCCATCAACGGTTTCATCTTTCTCCACATAAGCATTATGGCGTATCTCCGTACCTGTTTTATTACCGCTATAAGTATCAATGCCGCGACGCAGATAGTGCGAGTCGTACTTACTTACATACCTCACCGCATAAAGCGTATAATCCTTAGGCTGTACCTCCCAATCCGCTTTATTCAAACGATGCGGATCGGCAACCTGCGCTTTACCCTGCAAAATGGTGTCGGCATTCTGCACACCTGTCATCACCACGGGAATTACATAGTTCAACTCCGCAGATTTCGGATCACTAAAATAAGCATCGGTCAGATTCACCGTAACGCCACCCAATATCTGGCCTTTCTTTATGACAATCTTGTCATCGCTCAGCGTATAGTGAGAAGCCGGCAATGGTAGAATGTCGCCTTTGGTACCTTCATACATAAAACCATCACACAAGGTATTGTCTACCCGGATACCTATTTCCACATCTTTCTTATTCTCGTATACACCTGATACTGTAGCCATAATCTGGCACTTGTGTTCATTGTCTAATGAATTATCCACAGATTCATCCTCACCTATGGTAATAGTACGGATGGGACTTTGATAAGCAAAGTAAACCGCGGAATATTTATAGTCGGGAAATTCCCAGTCGCCGTTTTCGCACGCAGTGAACAAGGCTCCCGCCATAGCGGCCAATATCAAAAATGATTTTCTCATTGCTAT
>OOCL01001692.1_pt1 | contig 11986 bp, 7 predicted proteins | sample 1671211 | NCBI WGS metagenome assembly OOCL01 (sample SAMN06348133, study PRJEB24527) | human gut metagenome | biome: human gut; feature: ankylosing spondylitis patient; material: feces | host: Homo sapiens | place: China | collected 2015-10 | reverse complement strand
TGGCTGGACGGCACCTACATGGCCCAGCCCTTCTACATGGAGTACGAGACCCGCTGCAACGGGATGCACGGCTGCATTGACAGCTACAAGCAGTTCATGAATATCCAGAAGCATATGAAGGACCCCAAGACCGGCCTGTACTACCACGGCTATGACGAGAGCCGCGAGATGTACTGGGCCGACCCCGTGACCGGCTGCAGCACCAACTTCTGGCTGCGTGCCATGGGCTGGTTCCTTGTTGCGATGGTCGATGTGCTCGAGCGCATGGACGATATGCTCTACTATGAGTACCGCGCGATCATGTCGATGCTCAAGGACGCCGTGGACGCAATGATTGCCTTTCAGGATGCCGAGAGCGGCATGTTCTGGCAGGTCATCGACAAGGCCGGTGTGGAGGGCAACTATCTGGAGACCTCCGGCAGCGCGCTGTTTGCCTACGCCGTGCTGAAGGGCGTGCGCCTTGGCTACCTGCCCAAGCGGTACGCCGCCTACGGCGAGAAGGCCTTCTACGGCACCTGCGACCGTCATCTCGGCGTGGGCGCTGACGGTGCCCTGCAGCTTGGCGGCATCTGTCTGGTAGCCGGGCTTGGCGGCGCTACCCGCCGTGACGGCAGCCTTGCCTACTATTTCAGCGAGCCGGTCGTTGAGAACGACGCCAAGGGTGTCGGTCCCCTGCTGCTGGCCTACACCGAGATCCTCGCCGCGCGCAAGAAGTAAGGAGGCTGCACCATGCCGAATTTTATTGTAGGTGCCCGTCTGCACGACTACGGCAAGGGCACGCCGGATGAGCTGTTCGGGCAGGTTTCTGCCGATGGTTTTGCGGCCGTGCAGCTTGCATACAAAAAATGCGTCCCCACTGTAAAGAGCTACGCCGATGTGACGGATGCGCTGGTGGCCGAGACGGTTGCCGCCGAAAAGGCACACCATATTCAGGTCGCCGTGCTGGGCACCTATGTCGAGCTGGCTATAAATGACGAGAGCCGCCTTTGCAATGTTGCCGATTTCAAGAGCCAGCTGGCTGTATGCAAGGCACTGGGGGCCGGGTGCATCGGCACCGAGACCACCGCCATGTCCAAGCAGCCTGCCGGGACGACCCGTGCGCAGGCGCAGGAGCTGCTCTGCCGCAGTCTGGCAGAGATTTTGCCCGCCGCCGAGGCGCTCGGCGTTACCGTGGGCATCGAGCCTGTGACCTATCACAGCATGAACTCCGCCGCAGCCACGCGCCAGATTCTGGACACGATGCGCAGCCCGAATCTGAAGGTCATCTTTGACATGAGCAACCTTGTATCCGCCGAAAATGCAGACGAGCAGGACCGCATCTGGTACGATATGGGCACACTGCTGGGGGATCAGATCGTGGCTGTCCATTTCAAAGGGCAGGCGTTTGCGCCGGACGGCAGCCTGCTGCACACCAGCTTAGAGGAGAGCCGCACCGACTATGCCGGGGCGTTTGCCATGCTGCGCCAGCTGCCCCAGCCCACTCTGCCGGTGCTGCGCGAGGAGGCTGTACCGGCCCGTGCGGCCAGCGACATTGCTTTTATGAAAGGATTTTTCTGATGGCTGAACCCGAAAGAAAAACACTGGTCGTGGACGAGAGCGGCCACGGCGATTACCGCACCCTGACGGAGGCCGTAGCGGCCTGCGCCGAAACGCCGGAGCTGCCGGTGCGCTTTTTCATCCGCCACGGCATCTATGAGGAGCGGCCCTTTATCGAGCTGGCCGACTATATCATTGAGGGCGAGTACCGCAACGCCACCATTATCACCGCCTCTGTCGGCGGCCGTGACCCATGGCCGGGCGAGGCCAAAACCGGCACCTTTCGCAGCGAAACGCTGTTTCTGGGCGGCGGCAGGGCGGTCGTGCGCAACCTGACCATCCAGAACAACGCCGGTGACGGCGCAAATGCCGGTCAGGCGCTTGCCGTTTATGCCGATGCCAGCCGTGTGCTGATGGAGGACGTAAACCTCTACGGCAATCAGGACACCCTTTTCACCGCTCCCCTGCCCCTGCAGGAGCGTGAGAAGAACGGCTTCCGCGGCCCGCGGGAGAATGCCCCCCGGTTGGATACGACCCAGTACTACCGCCGCTGCACGATCCGCGGCAACATTGATTTTATCTTTGGCGGGGCCAATGCTGTGTTTGACAGCTGCCGCATTGAGCCGTGGCACCACAAGACCGGCACCTGCTATATCACAGCCCCCTGCACCCCCGCAGGCAAGCCCGGCTACCTCTTTGTAGACTGCACCGTAGCGGGCAACTGCGCCCCCGGCAGCGTCTATCTGGGCCGCCCGTGGCGCGCTGACGCGGCCTGCTACTGGCTGGACTGCTCCCTGAGCGAGGAGGTCTGCGTCAGCGGCTGGGACAACTGGCATGACCCCGAGAACGAAAAGACCGCACGCTTCGGCGAATACGGCTCCACAGGCCCCGGCAGCGCCCCAGCGCGCGCCTTTGGCAGCGTGGATCGCTCTGCCGAGGCCGATGCCCAGCGTGCGATGCTGGCGCGTTTGCGGGCCGAATTCGGGCTTGTATAAGCACCAACAATAAAAGCCATACGGAACAGGCATACACCTGCTTCGTATGGCTTCTTTGTTTTTTCCTGCTGTCTGTTACGATGGTTCCGGCGGCAGGCTGACGGGTATAAAAAATGGGCGCTGCCCTTGCGGACAGCGCCCATAGTATTGCTTTTCAGAGCAAGAAATTACTTCTCGATCTTGAAACAACGCCGGAACCAACGGTGTGGCCGCCCTCGCGGATAGCGAAACGCAGGCCCTCCTCCATGGCAACGGGGGTGATCAGCTCAACGTGCATATCAACGTTGTCGCCGGGCATGCACATCTCAGTGCCCTCGGGCAGGGTGATGATGCCGGTAACGTCGGTGGTACGGAAGTAGAACTGAGGACGATAGTTGTTGAAGAACGGGGTATGACGGCCGCCCTCTTCCTTCTTCAGGACGTAAACGTGACCGTCGAAGGTGGTGTGGGGATGAACAGAACCGGGCTTGCACAGGCACTGGCCGCGCTCGATCTGGTCACGGTCAACGCCACGCAGCAGGGCACCGATGTTGTCGCCAGCCTGAGCGAACTCGAGGCTCTTGCGGAACATCTCCAGACCGGTGATGGTGGTGGTCATCTTCTCTTCCTTGATACCAACGATCTCCATCTGATCGCCAACATGAGCAGTGCCACGCTCGACACGACCGGTAGCAACGGTGCCACGGCCGGAGATGGTCATAACGTCCTCAACGGCCATCAGGAACGGGAGGTCGTTGTTACGAGCAGGCGTCGGGATGTACTCGTCGACGGCGTTCATGAGCTCGCGGATAGCGTCCATCCACTTGGCGTCGCCCTCGAGAGCGCCCAGAGCGGAACCACGGATGACGGGGATGTCGTCGCCGGGGAAATCGTACTCGGAGAGGAGCTCACGGGTCTCCATCTCGACGAGGTCGATGAGCTCGTCATCGTCGACCATGTCGCACTTGTTCAGGAAAACGACGATGTAAGGAACGCCGACCTGACGGGCGAGCAGGATGTGCTCGCGGGTCTGAGCCATGGGGCCGTCGGTAGCGGCGATGACCAGGATAGCGCCGTCCATCTGAGCAGCACCGGAGATCATGTTCTTGACGTAGTCAGCGTGGCCCGGGCAGTCAACGTGAGCGTAGTGACGGGCAGCAGTCTCGTACTCGACGTGGGAGACGGAGATCGTAATGCCGCGCTCGCGCTCCTCGGGAGCCTTGTCGATGTTCTCGAACGCAGTGAAATCAGCCTTGCAGCCCTCGGTCTCGGAGAGAACCTTGGTGATGGCGGCGGTCAGCGTGGTCTTGCCGTGGTCGACGTGACCAATGGTGCCGATGTTAACATGCGGCTTAGTGCGCTCAAACTTCTCTTTGGCCATAAAGCCCTCCTCTAAACAGGTCGTCCCCGGACGGGACTTTGCCTTTATACCATAGTGGCCTCTCAACATACTATTGAGAAGCCACCGTGTTACCTATGGTAGCGGTGACTGGATTCGAACCAGTGACGCCACGGGTATGAACCGTGTGCTCTAACCAACTGAGCTACACCGCCGGATGGAGCCTGCAACCAGACTTGAACTGGTGACCTCTTCGTTACCAACGAAGTGCTCTACCGACTGAGCTATACAGGCACTTGACGGGTGGGAGCTATAGGATTCGAACCTATGTAGGCAGAGCCAACGGGTTTACAGCCCGTCCCCATTAACCACTCGGGCAAACTCCCAATCGTTCAAGTATCCGCAGGTTCTTTGGTCTTTTGGACCGCCGCCCCCGCGAACGAAAAAGATAATACGATGCAACCTTGGGGGCTGTCAACGAAAACCTCTAGATACACGGTTCCGGGCGTATCTATATAGCCTTGACCTGCGGTTTTGCTGTGTTTGGATATGAAGGACGGTGAATTTGCATGTAGCGGTGACATTTCCCGAGGGAACACTTTGTCGTAGTGGAGTACGCTGGCTGGAACGAACTTCGATAACGACCCTCTTGCACTATTACACAGGTTGCAATCGGGCTTCCACGGCACGATCGAGCGTGGATAATCTCCCGCTTTTAGCGCGGCTCTAAGGCCAAAGTGGCAGATTTTCCACGCTCATTCTCCAGGCGGGAGAACTATAGAGCCGCAACTACTCGGGCCAGGCCAAAGTAGACCCATAGAGCGGCTCCCCCTTGGTGCAGGGGTAGCGACTCAAGTAACACGACGATAGCAAGTCGAAGAAATAAGTCATGGCGTATTTCGAATAAACGCCGAGTCGGTCAATTCCGTTTCCCGCATTACCAAGACGATATACACGGTCAAAAGACCTCGATTTGTCATCGTTGCTAAACGCAGTTATTAGAATCTTCCTGCCCGAACGGCAATCAAGATACTCACGCGCCTGTGACGCAAATAGCCCGGAGACCGATACGAGAATTATCAATGACTGCGAAGCGTCTCCCATGTTTTTCAATTCCGCGACGTTAGCCCCAGCAACTATGCGAACTATTTTGCCCGCATAAAACATTTCCTGCTGAAATCGTACGAGATTGGCGCTCACATTATTGGTGCACCAGATTTCAACGTTTTTATGGCCATCAATTTCGTCGGCAAGGTGCTTAATAGCAATATCGGACACGCCGCTTTCAACCTCAGCGAACATCTCGATCATGCGAACGTCGAGCTCTGCCCTGTACTCCTCGTAGCCAAATTCCTCCTCTCGATGGCTTAAGTCGCTTGGAAAGACTGATTGAGTAAATGATTCTTTCAAATCGCTAAGAGACTGGTAGCCCAATCGATTGCAGAAACGACGAACAGCGGAACGGGTCACGAATGCATCGCGGGTTATTGCGGCAACATTGATTTCGCTCGAACGCCTAATGTGAGCGACGAGATATCGAGCGATGGCGGCATCGTTTGACCCAAACTCGCTGTTGATGATGGAGCTAATGCGATTGAGCACATCGAAGTCATTGATATTCACGTGATCCCTCTTTCCGCTCTCCTCGAAATCATAGTTCGTTTATTGAATCAAACAGCTTTGGTCGTTCTCCTATGATTCAAATCAGTTGACGTCATCTTAATCGTAATTCCGCCACACGTATCCACCGTGTTGAATGATGGAAAGGGGATTCATGGGCAACGTGAACAACATGCCGTTTCTCTGGGGTTCCGCCACGGCATCTTATCAGTGCGAGGGTGCCTGGAACGAAGACGGCAAAGGCCTTGGCGAGTGGGATTTCTTTAGCCACACAAGCAATAAGAACATCAACCATGTTGACGGTGATGTATCTTGCGACTTCTACCATCGCTATGAAGAAGATATCCGCATGATGAAAGAAGGCGGACAAAACACCTATCGCTTCTCTCTTTCATGGAGTCGAATCATCCCCACGGGTATCGGCGAAGTGAATGAAGAGGGTATCGATTTTTATAATCGGGTCATTGATTGCTGCCTCGAAAATGGCATAGAGCCCAACGTTACGCTGTTCCATTACGATCTGCCATTCACGCTTGCTTGCAAAGGCGGATGGCTGAACAATGACATGGCAGAGTGGTTCTGCAAATACGCCAAGATTTGCTTTGAGCGCTTTGGAGACCGCGTCAAAATCTGGGCTACCGTTAACGAGCCGCATTTCTACAGCTACTGCGTAAACATGTTGGGCAACTATCCCCCCAATCGATCGCTCGACGTTCAGTCGTACATGCAGTTTCAGTACAACCTGATGCGCGCAAGCGCACTCGCAGTCCGAACATATCGTCAAATGGGCTACGACGGCATCATCGGCGCCGTCCACGATGGCGGCGTTGTCGAACTCGACCCGGCAACCGAGCACCCTGATGACGTATTTCGATACGCAGACTTTTTCGCCAATCGCATGATTCTGGCACCAGCGCTTCAGGGTCAACTGCCGCCAGAAATGGACGAAATCCTTGAAAAACTTGGCGTCTCGCTCTATCGATCCCCAAATGACGTAGAAGAATTCAGAGACGGTAAAGTCGATTTTATTGGACTCAACGTGTATTGCCGAGAGTATGTAACCGACTGGCACGGTGGAGAGCTTGCCGTTTCGGCGAACAATAAGGGCGGTTCGAGCAAAAAGGTCGAAGGAAAATGCATTGCGCCCTTGTTTGAAAGCGCCCGCGACAGCAATGTTCCCCGCAATAAATGGGGCCGCGAAATACTCCCAGGTTGCATGTATTCAACCATCATGGATGTCCACGAGCGCTATGACGCGCCCCGCATCTTTATTACGGAAAACGGACATGGCGCCTATGAGCAACCAGACGCAGACGGAATGGTCCACGATGATGACCGCATCGAGCTTCTGGGCCAGTTCATCGAGCACATGATGAGGGCCAAGCGCGACGGCGCGCGCGTTGAGGGCTACTACCTCTGGTCGACGATGGATCTGTATAGCTGGATCAACGGCTACGAAAAACGATACGGACTTGTCCATATCGACTTCGAAAACAATCTGGAGCGCACCCCCAAAAAGAGCTGGTATTGGTACCGAGACCTTATCTCGAAGTATCAGGAGCAGGAAGGTTAGGAGAAAGAGATGAAATATCAGGCAATGTCCGAAACAGTCCTAAAGGCTGTTGGCGGCAAAGAGAACATTACATCGGTAACTCATTGTGCGACGCGCCTTCGCATCGACGCACGAGACACCTCGATCATCGATCTCCAGCTCGCCAAATCGGCCGATCAGGCGCTCGGGGCAGTAGTCAGCGGTGGCCAGCTTCAGGTGATCATCGGCCCCAACGTCACCGAGGCTTACAACGACTTCCTCGACTTCGCGGGAATCGAAGTCGGCGGTGGCACGGTTGCCGACGATGCCCAAACGGCCAAAGACCTTGCAGAAGGCATTAAAAGCGGTAACACCGCCATGGGCTTGATTGAGAAATTCGGGAACGTCTCTGCACAGGTATTCATGCCCATCGTCCCGGCGCTCATCGTTGGCGGACTCATTCTTTCGATCAAGAATCTCCTGGTCAATTATTGCGGATTGAGCACCGATAGCGGAACCGCCCAGGTCCTGTTGGCGATCTTTAGCGCTTCGTTTAGCTTCTTGCCCGTTTATCTTGGTTATCAGCTCGCAGCCGTCATGAAGATGCAGCCCATCATGGGCGCATTGCTGGGCGCGATCATGATCAGCTCGTCCATTAGCGGTGCTGAGGGTCTCGACTTTCTTGGCATCCCCATCCCGACGAATGACTACTCGAGCACGGTGGTGCCAATCGTACTGGGCGTCGTGTTCATGTACTTCGTCGATCGCGATCTTCAGAAAATCATTCCCGACGTTACCAAACTGTTCTTGAAGCCGCTGCTCACCATGATCATCGTCGTGCCCGTCGAGCTGATTATCCTTGGCCCCGCCGGCAGCATGATGGGCTACGCGCTGAGCGATGCCGTCACGTGGCTTATGGACAACGTGGCATTTATCGCCACTCCGATCCTGGCAGCCCTTAACCCCTATTTCGTCATGCTCGGTCTCGATAAGGCTTACATCGCAATCGAAGTTACGAGCCTGGCGCAGCTCGGTTGGGCACCCATTATCTTTGGATTCATCTCGAACCTCTGCATTGGCGGCACGAGCCTCGCCCTGGCAACTGCCATGAAGGGAAACAAAGAGAAGAGGGGTATGGTCACCACGGTTGCCGTCACCGCACTCTGTGGCGTAACCGAGCCCGCGTTCTACGGTTGCCTCATCGAGCGTCCCCGCCTGCTTGTCGGCACGGCAATCGGCGCGCTCTGCGCTGGACTCCCTGCAGGCATCTTTGTTCTGAAAGAGTATGTTGCGGGAGCATGCCCCGGCCTTCTTTCGGCACTCATCTTTATCGCTCCCGATGGGTCCATGGGCAACTTCGTGCTGGCATGCGTTGTCGCCATCATCGCCATCGTCGTCTCCTTCATCGCTGCACGCGTGATCATCAAGAAGAACCCCAGCTATATTGAGTAGATGCCCGCTGTTTGCATTGGGGACATCCTCGGCAGACCATTAGCAAGAACCCAAGAAGTCCCTTAGGAGCTCGATTAATCCATTCGGATTCCTGAGGCACAAACGACCCCGATTCCACAATGAAATCGGGGTCGTTGCTTCTAAAGCCGTGGATAGACAATCGGTGTTTACCTTAGCTCCCTATCCAAGTTAATTATCCACGCTCGTTCTCCGGTCGGGAGATTTTCTTCGCTCGCGTGTCCAGAAATCCACGCTCGCGCAGGACATCCAGGTCCGCACCCGCCCTTGTCTCGATCTGTAACAGCAAGAGGCCTATTCCGCTTCTACATGTTACAGATCAAGATATTCCTAAAACACCCTAAGTTTCATCTCAATCTGTAACAGCTAGATGCCAAATATCGGTCTTGGTGTTACAGATTTAGACAAACTAGAGGACGAGACAAACCAAAAACGGGATGGGCGCCAACCCGATGGCGCACCACCTAAATAGAAACGGGCCCTGTCCCTCAGGGGGACAGAGCCCGAAACTTTCATGGAGCCAGTGACAGGAATCGAACCTGCAACCCACTGATTACAAATCAGTTGCGCTACCGTTGCGCCACACTGGCACACTTGGCGCTTTCGCGCGAAGCCAATTAAGAATAAAGGAATTGCTGACAAGGCGCAACAGACCCTTTGACCGACCACATCTCAAAACTATTCGTCAGAACGAATAGTTTTATCCGTTCGCCAAAACAAAAAACTATTCGTTTTGGCGACGGCAACCCACAGTCCATTGATTACAAATCAACGGGCCGGCCAATTGGAAAACGGGTCTCTATGGATAATCCCCTACCGTCCGCGCAGGGCCTTGAGCTTGGCCAGGGCATCGGGACTCAGGCGGCTGCCCAGAGTCATCTTGATCTGCGGAGCTTCCTCTGCCTCGTGAACGTCGTTGTCGATCTGTTTGATCTCGTCCACCAGCATACGGCTCGAGATGCGCGTGACGCCCTTGCCCATGACGACGGCCTGTATTGTGCCGTCACTCGATACCACGGAGCACGCGCGGCCTTCCTCACGCGCCTCGATGCAGAGCTTCTGCACCACGGTATCGGCAGAGACGCCCGTCGGCGAGAACTCGATGCGCACGCCGCGGGCCGGTAGGTTGGGGCGCTCGTTGGAGATGTTGCCCGCGCCGTCGAACACGATCACGGCCTCGTAACGGCCCTGGGCAAACGCCGCGACATCGTTGATAAGCGCAGTACGAGCCATATCGTGGACGTCGCTGGAATATGGATCGTCGGAATGGTCGTAGACGAGCTTTTCGTAGCGCGGCGTGCAGTGAATCACGTTGTAGCCGTCGACCACCAGCAGCTCGGGCTTATTGGAGTGCACCGTCGAGACCGGGTCGGCGATGGCCTGCGCAAACGCATTGCCGCCCACGCCATAGGTCGCGGCCGAAACAATCGGCTTGGCCGAGCCCTCGCCAAAGCGCTTGGCCTTGGACTTGGCGCGGTTCTTCTTGGACATGCGCTACTCCTCCCCCATGAGCTCGCCGGCATTGCGGCGCAGCCACTCAAAGCACAGCGCGGTGGTCGCCTGGGCCACGTTGAGACTCTCGGTCATGCCGCGCTGGGGAAGCTTGGTCAAAAAGTCGCATTTCTCGAGCACCAGGCGCGAGATGCCGTCGCCCTCGGAGCCCATGACGAGCGCAACGCGGCCCTCGAAGGGAGCATCCCAGCAGCTGCCCTCGGCGTGCTCGGAAGCACCGCCCACCCAAAAGCCGGCGGCCTTGAGATCATCGAGCGCACGGGCGATATTGGGAACCTGCGCGATGGGCAGGTGCATGACGGCACCAGCAGAGGTCTTGTAGCTGCCCACGGTCACACCGGCGGCGCGCTTGTTTGCAATGATGACGCCCGCCGCGCCCACGACCTCGGCGGAGCGCACGATCGCACCAAAGTTGCCATCGTCGGTCACATGATCGAGCACGACGACGAGCGCCGGTCCGTCACCCGCGCGATCGAGGATATCGGCGACATCAGCATAGGGGAAATTTCCCACCTCGAGCGCAATACCCTGGTGAGCGCCATGGCTCGACAGCGCATCGAGCTGCGCGCGCGGCACATACTTAATGCGGACGCCCGCGGCGTTGAGGTCGTCGACCAGGCGCGACAAGGCGGCATCGCGCTCCCCGCCCTCGGCGATGAGCGCGCACTTGACGGGAAAGCCGGTACGCAGTGCCTCGGCGGCAGCACGACGACCTTCGATAAACTCGCCCTTGGGAACCTGAACGTTGTCGCGGTTGCGATCTCGCTGCGAACGCGCAGCCTGGGCTTGGGAGCGCTCGCGCTGGCCCTTGGGAGTGGCAGCGCGGTCGTTGCGGCGAATCGGACGCAAGCCAGAAGCAGCCTGCTTGCCTCCACGCGGTGCACGTTTGCGATTGTCGGCCATAAAACGGCCTCCTTAACACAATTATCAAACGAAACAAAATAAACGACCGCCCATGAATATTAATTCGGGCGGTCGGTACGGGTTTTCCAAGTGCCCGAGATGGCCGTGAAAGAGGAGCGACGCGTACTTGAGTACGCGAGCGACGGTTTGAACGGCAAGGTCAGGCGCTTGGGAAACCCGCGGGGATTAGAGAGATTTGATACGGGTGCCGGCGGCGGTATCTTCAATCGTCAGCCCGAGGTCCTTGAGCTGGTCGCGGATGGCGTCGGCCAGATCCCAGTTCTTGGCGGCACGGGCCTCGGCACGGGCCTCGAGAATCTTGGCAGCGGCCTCGTCCACGTCGTCACCCGTGTAGGCGACCAGGCCGGCGGCAACGCCCAGCAGGCCCAGCGGCAACTCGACCTTGGGCTCGGGGAGCTCGACGCCAAACATATCGAGCAGCTCGACCAGCGTATCGGCAGCAGCAAGCGCAGCGGCCTTGTCGGCAGCATCGCCCGCCTGCTCCAGGTACTGGTTGCACTCGGTCACAAAGCCAAAGACAGCACCCATGGCACCGGCAGTGTTAAAGTCGTCGTCCATGCACTCCTTAAAGGCGGCACGGGTCTCGGCGGCCTTGGCGACAAACGCCTCAGATGCTGCCTCATCGGCATCGGCCGCCGCATGGTTCGCGGCCCAGCGCAGGTTCTCGACCGTACCGGCGATACGCGTAAGCGAGTTCTCGGCACCCTCCAGGCGCTCCCAAGAAAAGTCGAGCGGCGAGCGATAGCTCGTCTGCAGCATCAGCAGGCGCAGGGCCGCAGCAGAGTGCTGTTCGAGCACCTCGGCCAGCGTAAAGAAGTTTCCGAGCGACTTGGACATCTTCTCGCCGTCTACCAGCAGCATGCCCGTGTGCATCCAGGTGTTGGAGAAACCCTGGTGCCAGGCGCAGGTGGCCTGGGCACACTCGTTCTCGTGATGCGGGAAGGCAAGGTCGGAGCCGCCGCCGTGGATGTCGATCGGGGTGCCCAGGTAGCGATGCACCATGGCGGCGCACTCGGTGTGCCAACCGGGACGGCCTTCGCCCCAGGGGCTCGGCCAGCTGGGCTCGCCGGGCTTGGCGGC